>JAEEGL011590848.1_pt1 | contig 15221 bp, 6 predicted proteins | sample 9134231 | NCBI WGS metagenome assembly JAEEGL01 (sample SAMN16246548, study PRJNA631951) | gut metagenome | biome: gut microbiome; feature: rumen; material: fiber-attached | host: Bos | place: Iran: Karaj | collected 2018-10 | reverse complement strand
GCCGGGGTGCAGGGGTGGGAAACCCCTGCGAAAACAAGTAATCTAAACAACAATTTTATTTCCAAACCTTACCTTTTCATGGCCATCAACATCACCAACATAAACATCATATCATCTGCATTTCTGTTTCTGCTTTTACCCTCGGTATCACCATCTTCATAAACAGAATCATTTTGTCTCTCACCATTTTCCGTCCTTTTCCCTCTGTACTCATTCCACATCTTCGCCGCAGCATTACAGCTTGTAACACCGTCTATTACCCTGTCCAACATATCCGTATTTTTCACAAAAGGCCTGCACGCCTGTAAAAGTGCTACCTGCGGGCTTGGTTTTTCCATACAATCGGCGCGCCGCTGTGCATAAGCCCCTCTCATAGGTGCAAGATATTTCTGTCCGAAATGTTTATACACCAACGCGGCCGCCTCTGCCATATCATTCTTCAGATTTTTCGGATCCCTCATCGACTTAGTAATTTCCGCCAATTCATTCATACTATGCCTCCCGACATACTGCCATATATAGTCTATGCCGTTTAGCCCGTCCATTTTCCACAAAAAAATACGGAGTCCGAAGACTCCGTATTTAGTATGGCCGAATTATCTTACAGCCTTTTTCTTAAGTAAGAATGCACCAATAGCCATCAGTAATGCACCAAAACCAAATATGGTCTGTGTATCAACAGGGCTGCCTGACTGAGGAAGTGATGCCTGCTTAGCAGGTCCGCTCGGATTAGAACCGTCAGCACTTGCACCTGCATTTGCAGTTGTAATATTGCTGTTTCTGAATCCGCTGCCGTCTGCATTTGCAAACGCGCTGTTGTCAACTTCTTCAATTGTGTCATTCTGTGCTTCATCCGATGTTGAACCACTGCTGTAGCTGCTGTTGCTGCTACTGCTACTGCTGTTGCTGCCTGACTCATCAACAAAATCATTTGTCTCGGAACCATTGTTTTCTGTATCAACATCAGTCTTGTCATCAGTCACGTCTACTACTGTGCCCTTGTCATCAGTTTCAGTCTTGCTGTCGGTATCACTGTTGCTGCCTCTGCTGAGTGAGCTTGAGTGGCCGCCGCCCGAACTGCTGCTGCTTCTGCTGTCTTCATCTGTAGAAGATGTTCTGCTTCTTGTAGCAGTTGTAGTTGTTTCAGTTGTCTGATCCTTGCTTGAGCTGTCGGAACCCGAATTGTGATCCGAACCCGAACCCGAGCCTGAGCCGTCAGAGCCTGAGCCCTGACTCTTTGTAGTAGTTTCTGAACCATTGTCCTGGGTGCTTTCTGTAGTGCCTTCTGTTGTTCTGTCACTGTCATCATCACCCGAAGCAGTTGCCTTGGTTGTTGCTTCAGCTGTTGTAACTTCCGTTGCCTTTTCAGTAGTAACCTCTGTTACATTCTCAGTTGTTGTTTCGGTCTTGTCATCGTCTGAACTGTGACCGCCGCCCTGGCTGCTGCCTGATGTAGTAGTCTCGGAAGCTGTTTCCGATACTGTTGTTGCTTCTGTTGTTGTCTCCGTGGAAACTTCCTTGGATTCGTCTGTAGTAACTTCTGTGGTAGTTTCGGTAGTCGTTGTAGATGTTGATCTGTCCGAATCTTCCTCAGTATCATGGTGAGCTTCTGTTGTGTTTGTATCGCCCTCTGCTTCAGAACCTGCAGTAGTCGTTTCACCATCAGAATTATCGCTCTTTGTTGTTGTTTCGTCCTTAGCTACATCTATAGTAGTAGTTTCGGTTGTTGTTTCTGTTACCGTAGTAGCTTCGGTCGTTGTTTCGGCAGCTGTAGTTGCCTCTGCTGTTGTTGCCTCTGTAGTAGCTTCTGCAGTAGTAGCTTCTGTTGTTGCCTCGGTCGTTGTGTTGACCTTTGTTTCGTCACTGTCGCTGTGACTCTTTTCTGCTGTTGTAGCTTCTGTTGTTGCCTCAGTCGTTACTGTTGTAACTACTGTAGTTGCTTCGGTAACCGTAGTTGCCTCTGCTGTTGTGTCTTCTGCAACAGTAGTTTCTTCAGCAGTTGTAGCTTCTGTAGTTTCCTCAGTTGTTCTGTCCACATCATCGTCACCCGATTTCTTGGTAACTTCTTCTGTGGTAGATTCTGTGGTAGCTTCAGTTGTTGTTTCTGTAGAAGTCTCTGTTGTGGCTTCTGTTGTTGTTTCAGTTGTTGTTTCTGTTGTAGTTTCAGTTGTAGTCTCGGTAGTTGTTGTAGATGTAGAACTTCCAAGATCTATCTCGCTGTCGGTATGGGCTTCTGTTGTATCAGTATCGCCCTCTGCCTCTCTTACGGATGTTGTTTCCGTGTTATCTATAACAGTCTGAGCGGTAGTCGTTTCTGTGCTGCTTTCTTCAACAGCCGTTGTTTCTTCGGAGGTCGCTTCTGTAGAAGTTTCCTCAACTATCGTAGTAGTTTCCTTTGTTTCATCATCGCCGCCCGAAGTACTCTTTCTTGTTGTCGTTTCAACTGTAGTTGCCTCCGTTGTGGCTTCTGTTGAAGTTACGGTAGTTGTCTGCGTTGTGGCTGCCTTTGTCGTTGTTTCTGTTGTCGTAACGGTAGTTGTTTCCGTTGTAGTTGTAGTCGTTGTCTCTGTTGTTGTAACAGTAGTTGTTTCTGTTGTGGTTTCGGTTGTAGTTTCTGTTGTTGTTTCTACAGCCTCATCGACCATTACTACAGTCTTGTCAGCCAACTCGGCACCCGACTCGTCAACGACCTTGCCGTCATTGATATAGAATGTTATTGAAGATGCAACCTTGAATCCTGCGGGTGCAGCATTCTCTTTAAGTGTGTAGGTACCATCGGGGATATTCTTAACATTGGTAGGACTTGTACCCGATTTCCACTTAAGTGCAGTACCGTATGTAACATTGCCTGCTTCTCTGCCCAATTCAATATTATCCGCTGTGAATTCTACATCATGACCTTCAATATCAGTACCTGTAAGAGTAAGTTCGGCGCCGTCAAGTTCCTTGTTGCCTGAAGTCTGCTTACTTATTTTAACATTTCTGTTTTTCAGCAGCTCATCTGTCATAACGACCTTGCCGTCCTTGATATTTGCATTGCCTTCTGTTACAAGCTTTCCTTCCTTTATCTCAAATGTGATAGCGGAGGAGATATCGTAACCTGCGGGAGCCGCATCCTCTGTAAGTGTGTAAGTACCGTCCGTAAGACCCTTTACCATAGTCGAGCTGCTGCCCGATGTCCATGAAAGTGACTCGCCGTATGTACCCTCTTTTGCATCGTCGGCAAGCTTGACATTCTCTTTGGAGAAGCTTATTGCCTTGACTTCGCCGTCAACACCCGTAAGAGTAAGAGTAGCACCCTTTAATTCCTTGCTGTCTACGGTCCGCTTGCTGATCTCAACATCAACTTTCTTAACTTCGTCGACCATAACAACAACGCCGTTTTTAATATCGTTGTTGCCCTCTGTTACAAGTGCGCCTTTTCTTATCTCAAATGCGATAGAAGAAGCTTTCTCATAACCTGCGGGAGCTGCATCTTCCTGTAAAGTATAAAGACCGTCGGGAAGATTCTTTACCCATGTGGTCGAACTTCCTGATGTCCATGTAAGAGACTCGCCGTAAGAACCTTCTTTTGCTTCGTCGTCTAAAGAAATATTATCGGCTGTAAACACAACCTTATTTCCCGCAAAATCTGTGCCTGTAAGTGTAAGCAGAGCGCCTTTCAGTTCAGTGCCGCCTACGATCTGCTTGCTTATCTCAACATCAGTTTTGTTAAGTTTGTCGACCATTGTTACGGTGTTGCCTACAACACCCTCTTTTTCAACAAGCTGTCCGTTTCTGATCACAAATTCGATCTCGGAAGCCTTGCTGTAACCCAAAGGTGCAGTATCTTCCACAAGTTTGTATTCACCGTCGGGAAGATTCTTTACCCATGTAGGCGCACTGCCGGATGTCCATGTAAGCGTTTCGCCGAATGAAGGATCCTTAGCGCCGTTGCCAAGCTGTAAGTTTTCCGCTGCAAAGCTAACGGTATCGCCCTTGAAGTCAACACCCGTAAGTTTAAGTATCGCGCCTTCAAGTTCCACGCTGTCAACTGTCTTTTTGCTTATTTCAATATCAGTCTTTGTGATCTCATCTATCATAGATGTCTTGCTGCCCGCAACCAATTCACCCTTCTGAATGGTAAATGTTACGTCGGAAGCCACATTGTAGCCTGCGGGTGCCGCATCCTCATGCAGTGTGTAAGTACCGTCTATAAGACCCTTAACAAGAACATCGACTGAACCCGATTTCCACTTAAGTTCGCTAAGACCCGTACCTGTGCTGAGGCTCTCTGCGCCCGAACCGTCTGTCAAGATCAACTGAGATGAATCAAAAACGATATCCTCATTGCTGTCGTCCTTACCCGTAAGAGTAAGTTTAGCGCCCGTAAGAAGTTTGCCGCCTACATCGGTCTTGCTGATAGAAACATCTTTCTTGGCATAGTCTATCATTGTAATAGTATTGATAGTATTGCCGTCTCTGTCGGTTATTACACCATTATTAAGTGTAAATTCCATAGTTGAAGCAACCTGATAATCTTCGGGTGCGGCGATCTCTTTAAGCGTAAGCTTATATTCGCCTGTATTCGGGAATGTGAATATCGCAGCCTTATTTATAGCTGTCCATGATATTTTTCCTTCGCTCTTTACAACTTTATCGGCGTTCTTGATTTCTGTTACAACTTCATCAATATTGACCGATTTGCCGTCTTTATCTGTAACGATAAGTGTAAGTTCGGCGCCGGGAAGATTTATACCGCCAACGTTTTCCTTGCTGATAACAACATCCTTAGTCGTTGTCGAACCCAATTCATCGACCATAACAACGGTGTTGTTGCTTACGGTCAGATCGGAGCCGTTGAATGTTGCACTTGTTACGCGGCCGTCTTTGATAGTAAATACAATGTCATTTGATAACTTGTATCCTGTGGGAGCAAGTTCTTCATGGAGTGTATATGTACCGTTTTTAAGGTTTCTGAACTCCTGAGGTACTGAACCCGAAGTCCACATCCATGCCTTGTCATCATCGCTCCACCTGATATCGCCGCCGGGATTGTTTACGGGAACGCTTCCGTCATAAATACCCCAGAAGCCGTATTCAATTACATAACCCCATTCGTCAACGCCCTTAAGCGACATTTGAGCATCGTCAAGTTCTTCGCCTTCCTTGCCCAATTCCTGCTTGCTTATCTTGACGTTATCCTTGTCGGTAACGGTTATCTTGTTGCCTTCATATTTGGCATCCGTACTGTTTACGGATGTAATAACACCTGCCTGTACAGTAAAAGTAAACTCTGTTACCTTGCTGTAGCCTGCGGGTGCGGTATCCTCTCTGAATGTATAGGTACCTGTAGGAAGGTTCTTAAGTACAGTAGGCTCGGAGCCCGACATCCACTGAATATAATTTGTATTGTTATTTTTAAGCTCGGCGCCATTGCCAAGTTCAAAACCAAAGTCACAATTCGTGCCGTCTGTTGGCTGATATGTCACAGAAATAAGCGCACCGGGAAGTTCATTCCCCGCAAGGTCTGTCTTGCTTATTGTAACATCGGCTTTCTTGACGTTCTTGTCAACCATTATTATCTTGTTGTTGACTCTTGTACCGTTCACAACACTTGTAACAACACCATTTTCTACAGTAAATGTTACTTTTTCGGCACTTTCGTAATCTGTACTCGGTGTTGCAAATTCCGTCAGCTCGTATGTACCGTCGGGAATATCCTTGATATATGCGTTGGCACCGGAAACCGATTTCCACTCTATAAGCTTACCTGTTGTATCCTGGGTCGGGAACCACCAACCATTGCCCCAATAATCTGCATATATTGCCCAGTCCGAGCCGCCCGATACCTTTGTCTTGTCAAAATCGACAGATTTGTCTGTAGTAGTAAGTCTAAGCTGAGCACCAACCACCTCTTCACCAAACTGATCGACCTTGCTTATCTCAACACTGGCCTTTGCTTCATTGAAGAAAGCACCAAGCGAGAATTCGATACCGGACATCTTAACGTCCTTGACATCTTTCTGCACTAAAGTCTTTTCTGCATCCTGATATGTTTTGTGAGAAACAACATATTCAAAAGCGCCGTTATTGTTTGTAACAACAAGCTTGATATCGACCTCGCCATCGGATACAACAAAGCCTTTTGCCGTTTCGCTCTTTGCATTATCTTCCTTTATTACATAGTAGAAAGTCTTGCTCTCGCCGTTAGCTATATAATAAGGAGAAGTTGAATATTCTTCATCATTGTAGAAAGATAAAACAGGGAACTTAACTTTGTTTGTAGCCTCGTTTATAACGGGGATGACAGTCCTGCCGTCTGTGTCGTACTTAGGCACTTCCCTGCCTGTTGATACATTATAAGTTTCGTCTGTTTCATAGAACTTGAAGGTAAAATCGCCTTCTTCCGCTCTTATTGTGGTATCTTCCTTGGTATTTTTGCCCTCAAGCTTATGTGTAAGGGCTTTTCTTGCCGCAAAGTGTATCTGACCCTGTCTGTCCGAGTTAGTATCTTCGTTAACACCCTCATAAATGTAGTGCCACTCTGCATTAACATCGAAAGTACCTGCCGTAGCTACCCAGCCTTGACCCTGACCTTCAACATGAACACGAACACCCGGCTGAGGAGCAAGGAACGTACCTGCCGCAATGTTGAGCTCGATATCACCCGTAACATTCGGGAAGTTCCAGATAACTTTCTGAGCGATTTCCTTATCGACCTGTTTGTTGTGTGCGGAAATATTGCCGCTTACGGTCGCATCACTTGTGATAGCCTCGTTTGTACCGTCAACAACGGTCACATCATATTTGCCGATCCTTACATCGTCGGATGAATTATAGTTCATCACAACAACTGTACTCGAACGCTTGATAATATGAAAATTACCCGTATTGCCGATAGCATTTTTAAGATCCTGGCTGTCATCTACATTAACATATACAACAGCTCCGTCATAGATCGGATCCGAGATATCAAGATAATAGTGACCGTTTGCCTTTCCCACTTCCGAAAGATCCACCTTATAATTGGGATCGTTTGCTTTATGTGCAAGTTCAGCACTTTCATCTCTGACATGACCGATCATGCTGTCGATATTGCTTCTGATAGCAGCTATATCTGTTACTTTCTTTACAGTCCTTGCATTATAGCCCGTACCGTATGTAATGGTATCAAGCACCGACTGAGGCGCTTCAACATTAACAACTTTGGTAGACGCACCTGTCTGACCAAGTACGATACCCGAACCATCACCCAGTTCACCTATCATTATCTGTGCCGTACCGGTATCGGTAAGGTCGATATCGTTATTGTCCGAACCGTTGTAGGTATATGTAGCAACCGTAGTCTCCATGTGAGAGTTCTTGTTAAGTTTCTCACTCAGGATACCGTAGTCAACCGCACGGCCTAAAATCGAACTGTAGTTTACTGCGCTTGCAGAATCCATAACCGTTGGAACTGCCGCTTCCGCAACTTCCGAAGTTGATAAAACACCTCTGTCGATACCCAGGCTGCCCGCTATAATTGTAACTGCGGCAACTGCGGATACGATCCTGCGTTTAAGACTTCGCTTTGTTGTTCTGTCTTTTTTCATACAGTTTCATTCCCCCTTTATTTATTTTTAATTACAACTTGAAATAAGCCGTACTGTGCGGCTTACTTTATCGGCTTACGCCTATGTATAAACCCCCAATATTCCAAAACGGCTTTTACACCGTAAAACAATACCGGACATCATATATAAGAGAATGCACACCTATATACGGGCGCATTCTCCCGTTTGAAATATTATAACACTTTTAAAAATGTTAATCAAGATTAAAACTTTTTAATATTCTTTACAATTTGTTAATATTTTTTGTTTGTTTTAACCAAAAGCCGTTTATTTTGTCAACTAAAATAATCTACAAATTATTCTTTTGTGCTTTTTGTCGCATTCAGTCTTCTTCCGCCGTCAGTCTTACCGTGACCTTTTTCTTTTTGATTTTTTTGCCTTTCATGCCTTTCAGCACATCTTTCACATATTTTCGCGGCATCTCTACCAGCGTATAGTCCTCACAGACCTCGATATCACCTATCAAAGACCCTTGAATACCGCACTCTCCCGCTATTGCCCCGACAACGTCCTTTATCCTGACATTATCCCTGCTTCCTGCATCTATATACAGCACCCGTACTTCGGGTCCCTCATTTATATCATTCGGCATATCGTCATCTTCGCTGTCACCAATGCTCATTTTCAGCAATGCAGCCGCAAGCATATCTATCGGGATATTATTTTTTTCCAATCTTTGTATTGTTTCAACATAAATTTCAGGCAATTTGTCAAAGAGATTTTGTGCATCATCTACTAATCGCCCGATTTTTTCTTTGGTTATCTCCGCCAAAGACGGCAAGGGCATAAGCTTTATTTTCCTTTTTGTATAACCCATTACCGCTCTCAGACGGTTAGTCTCCTTACCCGTCACAAAGCTCAGCGCCGTGCCTGTTTTGCCTGCACGTCCCGTTCTTCCGACCCTGTGAACATAGTACTCTTCTTCAAGCGGCAAGTCATAGTTTATGACCAGCTCCACATTATCAATATCCAATCCCCTTGCCGCCACATCCGTTGCCGCAAGTATATTTGCCGCACCGCTGCGGAATTTTTTCATCACCTTGTCCCTTTTTGGCTGTTCCATATCTCCGTGCAGTCCCGCCGCCTTAAAACCCCTTGTTTTAAGCATATCGGTCACTTCGTCCACGCGTTTTTTGGTATTGCAAAACACCATAGCAAGTTTCGGCGCATAGAAATCCAGCATACGGCACAAAGCCTCGGGCTTGGTCTTTTCCTTTATCTCGATATAAAACTGCGCTATTTCGGGCATGGCGGTCTTTTCGGCCTCTGCCTTGATATGTACGGGCTCTTTTTGATATTCGTTCGTTATATCCAGCACAGCCTTTGGCATAGTTGCCGAAAACAGCAGAGTCTGCCTTTCTTTCGGCAGTTTTTTCAAAATTTTCTCCATATCCTCGCGAAAGCCCATATTCAGCATCTCGTCCGCCTCGTCCAGCACGACATACCGCACATTCTGCGGTTTAAGCGTATGCCGCTTTATATGGTCTATCACGCGCCCCGGTGTTCCCACAACTATCTGCACGCCTTTTCTTAAAACCTTTATCTGCTCTATTATCGGCTGACCGCCGTAGACCGCCGCCGTCTTGATATTATCCGTATATTTCAGCAGTTTTCTTATCTCCGCACATATCTTCATCGCAGGTTCTCTTGTCGGTGCAAGAATTATCGCCTGCAAACCGTTGTCGTCGGGGTCTATGCTCTCAATGCAGGGAACCGCAAAAGCCGCCGTCTTGCCCGAGCCGGTCTTTGCCTGCCCTATCACATCACGTCCGTCAAGGATAGCATCTATGGTCTTTGCCTGTATCGGCGTCGCCTTTTCATAACCCATATCATTCATGGCCCTTTTCAGGCTTTCGGATATGTTCATACTCTCAAAATCGTAGTTTTCCATTTATTTTTCCTTTTTTCCCTTTCTGTGATCGGTCATAGCGTCCAATTCTTCCTTAAAACTCATTATGTACCCGTCCGCAGCCGCTTTTATCGCCTCTGCTTTTCCCGCATTTTTTTCATCATACACTCCTATCGCCCTCATTCCCGCTGCCTTCGCGCTTTTTATCCCCTGCGGTATATCTTCGTAAACTGTGCAGTTTTCAGGCTCTACGCCCATCATTTCCGCACATTTCAGATAAATATCGGGGTGTTCCTTATTCGGCAGTCCCAGTTTTCCGTCCGCAAAGGCATCAAAACACTCCGTTATTGCATATTTTTTCAGCACAGGCAGATAAAATTCCGGATTTGAAGCAGTTGCCAGCCCCACTTTAAAGCTTTTTCTCTTTAAAAATCTTATATACTCCACCACATACGGCTTTAATTCAACATTTCTCTCATACTCATACACAGCACCCTTGTGCCATTGCTCCATTATTTCTTCAACACTTTCTTCTATATTATATGCGTTTTTTGTGAAAACAGCACCCTCGTAAAAACTCATGGTGCTTATCTTCTCTCCGTAATCAGGCGGTATATCCATATCGTGTTTTTCAAAAAAATCCCTGTCAACTTTCTCCCATAAATACGAAGAATCTGCGGTCGTTCCGTCAAAATCAAATATGTAGCCCACTTTTTCTCTTTTTCTGAATTCCTTAAAAAAATCTTTCATTATACCCGAACACTCTTCCCGCATAACGCCGCTTATTACCTCTGCCGTGTGGTTAAACCTCTCATCCGACAGCATATTATATATAGAAGAAACACAGCCCGCCTTTTTGTTTTCCGTTCCGTATACGACCCTGGGTATCCTTGCCTGCAAAATAGCGCCCGTGCACATCGGGCAAGGCTCAACGGTCACATAAAGCGTACACTCCTCCAGCCGCCAGTCCCCCATATTCCCGCAAGCTTCATTTATGGCTATTATCTCCGCATGGGCAAGCGCATTGTTTTTTTTCATTCTTAAATTATATCCGCGGCCTATTACTTCATCTTTATATACAATAACACAGCCGATGGGTATTTCTCCCAATTCTTTGGCTTTTTTCGCTTCATTCAGCGCAAGCGCCATATAAAATTCGTGTTCCATATTTTTCTCCCTTTTGACAAGATATGACAGTTTTTATTTATCTTTACCGAAATCTCAATAATTTTTAACTTTTCTGTTGCATATTTTTCCGAAAAGTGCTATACTTAATACATAATAATCCAATAAAAACTTATGATTAGGGGGCGTATTTATGGCAAACTTTACATTTAACAAAAAAGGCGGTTACGAGACTGTTGAGGTAGATAAGCATATAGAAAACCTTGAACAGCAGATAAAGATCTACAAGGATCAGTCCGAAACCATAGCCAATGCAATGTTAAGTGCGCAGCGTGCCGCTGACAACATGATCAAGGCATCAACAGACGATGCCAAAAAGCTTATCGACAGTGCAAAGGCCGAGGCAGAAAAGATAATCGAGGATGCCAAGGCAGAGGCAGAGACTCTCACAGCCGAAAGCAAGACCGTACATGCCAAGGCAGTTGCCGAGGCAGAGGCAGAAAAGGCAAAGATACTTGAAGAAGCTCAGGATCTTGCCGCATCACTTCGCTCAAATGCAAAAGAGCAGTTTGATGACATTAAATCCAATATATCACAGCAAAAAGAATTAATCAACAGCTTTTCGAGTGATTATAACGCATTTTTTGAAAAAATATTCAATTCGGGCATCGTAGAAGAATATCAGGCACTCCGTGACAAGTATATCGGACAGGCTCAGAAAGACAGCATTTCTGATATAGGCACTCATCTTGACAAGATAAAAGACCTTGCGGACGATCTTCTCGCACCAAAGGCATCGGCTCCCGTCGAAGCAGTAAAGGTTGCCGAAGAGCCCAAGGCTGAAGAACCTAAGGCTGAAGAAAAGCCTGCCGAAGAGCCCAAGGCTGAAGAAAAGCCCGTTGAAGAGCCTAAAGCAGAGGAAAAGCCTGCCGAAGAGCCCAAGGCTGAGGAAAAATCCGCCGAAGAGCCTAAAGCAGAGGAAAAACCTGCCGAAGAGCCCAAGGTTGAAGAAAAGCCTGCCGCTCCCGCAGCAGCCGCTGCAGCAGCAACAGCAGCCGCTTCCACACAGGCAAATCCGTCTGCCGCAGCTGCACAGCAGTCTTCGGGCGGCAGCAATACCGATATTTTAAGCCGTGTAAGAGCAGGTTTCGGCAATCCCGAACAGCCCGCTCAGCAGCCTTCAAACGGCACTAACACAGATATTTTAAGCCGTGTAAGAGCAGGTTTCGGCAACCCCGAACAGCCCGCTCAGCAGCCTTCAAACGGCACCAACACTGATATTTTAAGCCGCGTGAGAGCAGGTTTCGGCAACCCCGAACAGCCCGCTCAGCCATCTGCTCAGCAGCCCGGTAACGGCACACCCAACATCCTCAGCCGTGTACGCACGGGATTTAACGATCCTCAGCAGCCACAGCAGGAAGTAGCAATAAAAACAGGACTCAGCGGCGGCAAAGAGACCGCAGGCATCCCCGCTCCCAAGAGCTATCTGGAACCTGCAAAGACTCTCAACCCTTCCGGCGGACTTGCAGATCAGCCGCGCAAACCGGGCGTTTACCGTGTTCCGACTCCGGGCACCGCACCCGCATCGGCTGCACCCACACCCGAAACTCCATTGGATCAGCCGCGTAAACCCGGTGTTTACCGCGTTCCGTCCGATAAATAAAAATTAAAACATACCGTGCCTCTCCGCAAGGAGGGGCATTTTTATATTCATATATCTTGACAATCTCTCTTCAAAAATAATATAATATTAGTAACCCTTTGAAAAATAAACCAATTCTACCCGGAGGACAGATATGATAAAACTATTCAGATATATGAAGCCCTACACTCTTTGGGCTGTACTTGCGCCTTTGTTTATGATAACCGAGGTCAGCAGCGAACTTTTTATTCCCAAAATAATGGCACTTATAGTAGATAACGGCATAGCCAACTCCGACGGCGCATACATAGCAAAAATGGGCGTTGTTATTGTGCTTGCGGCATTCATCGGCGCAATAGGCGGCATAGGCTGTGCATATTTCGCCAGCAAATCGGCAATGTATTTCGGCGCAGATATCCGTGCGGAAGTCTTCAGGCGTGTCCAGGGCTTTTCATTTGTCAACCTTGACAAATTCCATACTTCCTCACTTATCACCCGACTTACCAACGATATAACCCAGCTGCAGCAGATAGTCACTATGCTCCTGCGCGGCCTTGTGCGCTCGCCGTTGATGATGATAGGCGGTCTTGCCATGGCACTTAGCATAAATCCAAAACTTACACTCATCCTTTTTGCGGGTCTTATTTTTATGATCTGTGTCCTCTCCGTACTTTTTACGGTCAGTTTTCCGCTTTTCAGACGTGTTCAGACCAGTATTGACAAAATAAACACCGTTATGCGCGAAAACCTTGCGGGCATACGCGTTGTAAAGGCCTTTGTCCGCGAAGATAAGGAAAAAGAAAAATTTTCAGATGCAAACGATGCCCTTATGCACATAACAATAAAGGCGTTCCGCACCATCACAATGATGATGCCCGTTATGATGATAGTGCTTAACGGTACTATGCTCTTTATTGTATGGAAAGGCGGCCACTACGTTGCAGCCGACATTATGACCGCGGGCGATCTTATGCAGTACATGACTTATATCACACAGATACTTATGTCTTTGATGATGGTCAGCATGATACTTATGGCAATATCCCGCGTGCGCGCCTGCACCGACCGTATAAACGAAGTCCTTGAGACCGATTTTGACATAGTGGATGCCCCCGATGCACAAAAAGACGTAATAACCGACGGCAAAATAGTTTTTGACAGCGTCACCTTCTCCTACCCCATGAGTACGGGCGACCCCGTGCTTGAAAACATTAACCTTACAATAGGAGCGGGTCAGACCATTGGCATTCTTGGCGAAACGGGCGCGGGCAAGTCCACCCTTGTCAACCTTATCCCCCGTCTTTACGATGTCACAAGCGGCAGCGTGACCATAGACGGCGTTGATGTCCGCAAAATAAAACTTGATTATTTAAGAAAAAATATCGGTATCGTACTGCAAAAAGCCCTGCTCTTTTCCGGCACTATAGCGGATAATCTGCGTTGGGGCAACGCAGCTGCCACAGATGAAGAAATAAAACAGGCCTGTAAGATCGCAGGCGCATACGATTTTGTTGCGGGATTTAAAGACGGCTTTGAGACCGAACTCGGTCAGGGCGGTGTCAATCTGAGCGGCGGTCAGAAACAGCGCCTTTGCATAGCAAGAACTCTGCTCAAAAACCCGAAGATACTTATTTTTGACGACAGCACAAGCGCCGTTGACACAGGCACGGAAAAGAAGATACGCGAAGGCCTTGCAAAGCTCAAAGGCACAACAAAAATAATAATCGCGCAAAAAATATCTTCAATAATGAATGCCGACAAGATAATCGTTATCCACGGCGGCAGGATCGCAGCCACGGGCACGCATGAAGAACTGCTTAAGACCAGCGAGATCTACAGTGAAATATATAATACCCAGATAAGAAAGGAGGAGGATTGATATGGCAGAGCAACAGCAGCAGCGCCCCTCTATAATGGGCGGACACAGCAGACGCGCCAACCGCGGTATGCCCGTTGAAAAGCCAAAAGAGCTTGGCAAGACCGTTGCAAGACTGTGGAAATATGTCGGCAGACACCAATTCAAGCTGATATTGGTCGTTATATTCGTCATTTCCTCCACCCTTATAAATCTGCGCGGCACAAGCGTTATCGGTGCGGCCATCGACAACTATATCCTCCCCGGGGATTTTGTCGGTCTGAAACTCGAACTTCTGCGCCTTGCGGGCATTTACCTTTTATCGGCGATACTAAGCTGGAGTCAGCTTCAGCTTGCCGTAAACCTTGCACAGCACACGGTCGTAGACATAAGACGCGACCTTTTTGAAAAATTGCAGGTACTTCCTCTGCGCTTTTTTGACACCACGCCCCGCGGCGATATTATGAGCCGCATCACAAATGATGTCGATACGGTTTCAAATGCACTCAACGCAGGTATTTCACAGCTTATCAGCAGTCTTATGACAATAGTCGGCATTTTGTTTTTTATGCTTTCGCTAAGTCCGAGACTTACACTTGTAACAGTCGTTACAGTTCCTATCCTGCTTGCGGCAACACGCTTTATCACCAAACACTCACGCGTGTATTTCAAGCAGCAGCAAAAAGTCCTGGGCGAACTTAACGGCATTATAGAAGAAAATATCACGGGACAGAAAGTAATAAAAGTATTTGTAAAGGAAGATGACGTTATAAAACAGCTTAACGCCTCAAATGACGAGCTTCGCGATATAGGTGTAAAAGCGCAGGTGTTTTCGGGCATAATGGGTCCCGTTTCGACCTTTATAAATAACCTCAGCTATGGCTTTGTGGCTATTGCGGGCGCAGTTATGAGGGTACCGCTTGGTGTAATAACCTCGTTTTTGCTGTATTCAAGGCAGTTTGCCCGTCCTTTCAGCGAAATATCACAGCTTTTTAACACGCTTCTTTCGGCTGTAGCGGGTGCAGAGAGAATTTTCAATGTAATGGATCTCGACCCCGAGCCCGAGGATGCCCCCGAAGCCGTGGAAATAACGGACGTAAAAGGCCGTGTGGACTTTAAAGATGTGGACTTTTCGTATGTTGCGGGCACACCGAT
>JAEEGL011122886.1_pt1 | contig 15221 bp, 14 predicted proteins | sample 9134231 | NCBI WGS metagenome assembly JAEEGL01 (sample SAMN16246548, study PRJNA631951) | gut metagenome | biome: gut microbiome; feature: rumen; material: fiber-attached | host: Bos | place: Iran: Karaj | collected 2018-10 | reverse complement strand
GCGATTCATCGTCTGAAGAGGAAGGGGTTCAAGAAGGTGCTCCTGGTGCCGATCATGATGGTGGCAGGAGACCATGCGAATAACGATATGGCAGGCGATGAACCGGATTCGCATAAGTCAATCCTCGAGAAGGAAGGTATCAAGGTACGCGCGTATCTGCACGGATTGGGCGAGAATCCTGAGATCCGTAAGATGTTCGTTGCTCGCGCGAACGAGGCTTGGGATATGCTGCAGGCAAAATAAGGCATACTGGCTGGAAGAGAAGGAAGGCCCCGTTCGTTTGAGCGGGGCCTTTTTTCACGGCGATTGCCCGCTGACCGGCTTGCATAATCAAGCGGCGAAGGATATAATTGGTAAGGAAGCATTTGCGCCGGACTGGCTTTTTTGTGGCCGGGCCGGGAAAATGGAGGAAACGATCATGAAGGGTTCTTTGGTGGCGCCAAGGCCTATGCGGCGAGCCGGGATTTACGGCGTCTGGGAACAGCTGGATCGGGAACTTGCCTCTTTCTTTGAGGCACGGGTAGACGCTCCGGAGCGGTTGGGCCGGCTGAAAACACGCATACGGATGCGGGCGGCGGCCTGTCACTTGACGGAGGATGTGCCGGAGGGCGAAGACTTTGACGAGTACGTGAGCCGGCTGTATAAACGCGTCGTTGACCTGAAGAACCTGCCTGTTCGCGCGGGCCTTCCCGACCGGCAACTCGCCGGGGAGGCGCTGACCGCTTACATCGTAAGCCGCGTTCGTTTCGCCGGGGAGGCACCGTCTTTCTTGCGCTTGTTGGCGCGGGAAATCGGGTACGAGTATGAGGAACTTCTGGAGGAGAGTAGCCGTACCAACGGGAAAGGACTAACACTGGGTGTCACGTTGGAGAAGCTGGAGGAGCGGATGTTCTGGGCGGTGGATACCCTCCGGCGGAGTGGTTTTTCGGGGGAAATTGCGGACGACTTGGCATCGAGACCCTGGGCGCAGGCATTCTCACCGGCGGGTCGGGCGGAGCTCACCCGTATCTTCCACTATATCACCGATACTTTGGTACCGGGGCTTACGGTCTCCTCAACGGAGAGACACGTCGGACCTGGCCAGACGGCGGCGTTTTTGCCATCACCCTGGGGATGGGAAATTGGTCGCCGGCTGGGCGACGCGCTGATTTACCGCTATATTCATGATGAGGGACGTTATCCTGAAGCAGTGGCCATCGTGCTCTGGGAGGAGGCGGATTGCCGTAGCCAAGGGCAGAGTGTGGCGGAGTTCCTGTATTTGATGGGGATTCGTCCGCTTTGGGACAAGGCCGGACAGGTGAGTAGGCTGGAGCCGATTCCATTAAGGGAACTCAAACGACCGCGAATTGATGTCACCGGCTGCATCAGTAGTCGATTCCGTACCGGTATGGGACCCGTGGTCGAGCTTTTGGGCCGGGCAGTCCGGATGGCTGGAGAGTTGTCCGAGGATGACGCCGATAACTATGTGGCGCGTCACATGATGGCAGACGTGAAATGGCTTCGGGCACAGGGGGTGGATGAAGCGGAAGCTCTGGCCCGGGCTGCGGAGCGGGTATTCCCCGAGCCGCCGGCCAGTGGCGAGATTCGTCATTTGCCGGCGTTGCTCCAGCGGGCCATTCCAAAATTTGACGCGGTAATCAAGAACGAAGACAATCGGGCAACGCATATGTTCTGCTCAGAGGTCTATAACGCCTGTCAGGGGAGCTTGGTGGCAGCCGGTGCACAGATGACTGGTCGGTTGCCGCGAGCTTATGTCGGCGACAGCTCTGATCCCGGGCGGGTGCAAGTGCGAGAGGTCCGGGAGGAGGCCCGACGCCTTTTCTGGGGCGAGGCGATGAATCCGCGCTTTCTGGAGGATATGCGTTCATACGGTGAAGCGGGAGCGTATGAATTGGCCCATTATCTGGAACGGGCCTGCCAGTGGGATATTTCCTGCGGAATTCTGGAAGATTGGATGTACGAGATGTTCGCTCGCCGTTATGTCCTCAATAAGGATAGCCGACAGTGGATGAATCAGGCCGCGCCTGGGGCGTTGCATATGGCGGCAAAATTGCTGCTTCAGGCCATTGGGCAGGGACGGTGGACAGCCCGGGCGCGGATGGCCGGGGAACTGGAACGGCTGGAGGCGGAATTGCCACCCGGGGAGGAAACGGTCCGCCGGGCGTAGGCTCTTTTTCCGAAGCGCGTTGTTTTAGAGTGCTGGCGCAGGAAGGCGAAGAGCGGAAACATAGGGAAGGGGAAAAGATATGCGACTGTTGGAGGGCCGGGCGGTTTTCTGCGCGTTATGCGGCGAGGAAAACGGCGTCCGGGTCATCGATTGGGAGAAGGGAAAACTCCCGGCGTTGCCGCTTTGCACCCGCTGCCGGGCCAGGCTCCTGGCGGCGCTGGCGGCCACGGCCGCGGAGGAGGCGGAGACCCTTGAGTCTGCTTCGGTTGCAACGACAGTCAGGACAGAAGCGTCGGAAAAGATCGCGGCTGAGGCGAGGACCATGACCGAAGAGGCGTTTGAAGCGAAATACTTGGGCGACACGCTCGACCGGGTCATTTTCGAATACATCCATGGATACGGTGAAACCGACATGTCCGGGGAAGGAAGCGCCATGGTCGTGCTGATGATGGACGGTACCTCCTCAGAGCAGGAAGTGTCGGATCGCCTGTTGTCTCTGGTGGAACGTGGCCTCATCTATCCGATTGCCGGAAAGGCCGGCTGGTATGGGGCGGAACTCGCTTTTGCGGATGATTAGCGCAGTATGTGCTGGCGACGCAATAGCCGAACTTTGAGGAATCGCATTTTGCCACTATGGATAGGGAGGAATCGCTAATCATCATGAAAAGGAACTCAATCGTTTGTTTCCTGGTACGCTTCATGACGTTCATCGCCATGCTGGCGCTTTTGGCGGTGGCTTTTGGATGCGGCGCGGAGAAAAAGGCAGCATCTGGCGGCAATGCTCCGCCAACGGTGCAGCAGGAATCCGTGAAGAAGCCGGAGCAGGCAAAGAAGCCGGAATCGGAGAAGAATTCGGAAAAAACCGCCTATTCCATGCGGGATATCAAGGGCTTGCGGAACACGAAGAATTTTTCCCGCAACGGCCTGGAGCATATCTTTGACGGTACGATCAACAAAAAAGGCAAGGCGACCGGCTACCATTACAGCATGATATCGGACAGCAAGGGGAAAATCCTGAACGGAACCCGTAGCCGGAAGGACGCCAACGGGATATTCACCGCCAAGGTCGAGATTGACGGCGTCAGGAAAGATGGCTTCAGTTCTTTCTATCCGGAAAACTGGTCGCCGCAGGAAGTCGTTGACGCTATCAACATGGCATATGACGAGGCCGTCAGCAATCCCAAGAATCCTCGCGGCTCCTTGTGGATCGGCCATGCCGGGAAATTGGAGATTGATATGTACCTGGACGAGAATCGGAAGATTCTTACTGCCTACCCAATCTTTCAGGGAGAATGAGCGATGATGAACTATACGATTAAGTCCTCCGGCGGGAAGCAACCGGTTCCCGTCGTAGCCTTCGCGGATGAGAAATACGCCCTGGCCGGCGAGTTCCTGCTGGCGGAGGCGAGAAGCTTCAGGGCGGCGATACTGGCGGCTTTGGACGAGCCCGGTACGGGAAAGAAAAAAAAGAGTTCTTTTTCCGGCAACGCCTTCAGCTTGGAGATACACGCGGACACTACCAAGATCGTCAACGATATCACGGGCCAGGAGTGCGTGGTCCCCACGGGAGAGTTCCGCCGGCTGGCCATCGACTACGTTTCGGCCTGCCGCAAGGCAGCTCAGAAATGAGACGGTTCCTCCGGACATAATGTTGATGGCCGGAAGATACACTTCATCCTCCAGCAAAAATCCCCCTGCCGGTGGGGGACTGCTGAAAAAGTAAAAAAGGAGTTGAACGCAATTGATTAAAGCAAAGAATTTCCTTGCCACACTTTTGGCGGGTCTGGTGATTGGCAGCACCGGATATGCGGCCCCCGCTGACAGAGAAAATCTTTCCCAGGTGGCCCTGCTACAATCCCTGGCGCAAGGATATTTTGGCGGTACGTTCACGGTCAAAGACCTGCGCGCCATGGGCGACATCGGCATCGGTACTTTCGAGGGGCTGAACGGGGAAATGATCGTGCTGGATGGCACGGTTTATCAGGCGCTGGGCGATGGCAGCGTGGTAGTGGCCCCGGATAAGGAAATCATCCCCTTCGCCAATGTGACCTTTTTTGACAAAGATGTCGCCATCAAGCTGTCCAACGTTGCCGATAAAGCCGCTTTTGAGAAGATATTGAACCAGGCGGTGAAGGAGCAGGGCGAAAACAGCTTCTACATGGTGAAACTGCACACCGAGTTTCCCTCCATCCTGTTCCGCAGCGAATACGGCAGCAGCAAGCCCTACCCCACATTGGTAGAGGCGCTCAAGGGTAAGCAAACGGAATTTTCCCACAAGAATATCAAGGGGACGCTGGTGGGGCTGTACTGTCCCAACTACATGGGGGAGCTGAACTCCGTCGGCTGGCATTTCCACTTCATTTCCGATGACAGGAAACACGGCGGCCATATCCTGGAGCTTGCCATCAGGGACGGCGAGGTCCAGCTGGACAAAACCGATAAATTCTCTATGGTCCTGCATGGTGACAAGCAGTTCCATACGCTGAATCTGGCCAAGGATATGTCCGCTGACATCCGCAGTGCCGAGCAGGACACCCAGAGCGCCATGAACAAGGCCCAATGAATAAGAGGAAACCAATATGAACCGTTTAAGAAACCTCCTGCTGGCCGGCGTCCTGGTTGCGCTGATGCTGGTCCTGGCCGGTTGCGGCGGGGATACAAAAGCGGGCAAAACGGAAACCGACACCTCCCAACCCGTAATTGTGGGTGTAAACCCCGGACCTCACGCCGTCATCATGGAAAACGTGAAGAAGATTGCCGCGAAAAAAGGGCTGAAGATCGAGATTAAAGAGTTCAGCAATTTCGTGACGCCAAACGCGGCGCTGGCCGCCGGGGAAATCTGGGCCAACAGCTATCAGCATGAACCATTCCTGAAGGCTGTCCTGAAAAAGGAGCCGGCGTATAAACTGGCAAAGGCCTTCCAAACGGTACTGTTGCCAATCAATTTCTATTCCAAAAAGCTGACCCCCGGGGACAAGATTCCCGATGGGGCAAAGATCGGCATCCCAAACGATCCCACAAACAGGGGACGTTGCCTGTTGCTGTTGGCGAAATACCAGCTGATCCAGGTCAAAAACCCGACCGATATCACCGCTACCGTTCAGGATATTTCCGATAATCCTCACAACTTTGAAATCGTGGAATTGGACGCATCGGATTTACCGCGCCGCCTGGACGATCTGACTTGTGCGGCCGTCAACACCACGTACGCCCTGAATGCCGGCCTGGATCCGACAAAGGATGCTATCATCATGGAGATTGCTGACTCCCAGTTTGTGAACATCGTGGCGGTCCGGGAAAAAGACCTGAAGGATCCGCGGCTGAAAGTGTTCCGGGAAGCCTATCAGTCCAAGGAAAACGCGGAATTCATCAAAGCGCATTTTCCGGATTCCGTATTGTTGGGCTGGAAGGAATAAACAGGAAAAGTAAATGGCCATATAGTGAAAAACAAAAGTGAACGATGTTAAGACAGAACAAATCTCCCGGAGTACGAATTCCGGGAGATTTGTTGTTTATGGGTATTGAGGGCCTTTCCTTCACCCTTGGACTTTTCAGTAGCCTCCCGGGTGGCAAAGCGATTATTGTTGGAGCTGATTATCCTGGAATCATTTCAAATGGACAAAATTTGGTCGCGGATAGCGGCGAGCTGTTCTTTCGTGGGAACGTTGGTAACGCGGATCTTCTCCAGGCAGATCTCGCAGCCGGCGTCCTTCAATCCATCCTCGACAAGGCCTACGCTCTGGCCGCCCCAACCGTAGGAGCCAAAGGCGAAAGCTTGGCGACCCTTGGGCTGGAACCCTTTGAGGTAGCAGAGGAAGCCGGCGACCGAGGGCATCATCTGGTTGTTGAGGGTAGGCGAGCCGACCGCCAGATATTTGCTGGTCAGTATTTCCGTCATAATATCGGAGATGTGGTTGGAGCGGAGGTCGAAGAAGGAAACCGGGATGCCCTTTTCCGCGAAGGCGTCGGCGATGACGTCAGCAATCCGCTCGGTCGAGCCCCACATGGTATCGAATACGATGACCGCATGATCGTCCACCTCACCCTCGCTCCATTTTTCATAGGAAGCCAAGATATCGAGGATATGGGAACGCCAGAGAACGCCGTGGCCGACGGCGATTGTCTCTATATCGAAAGCGCTGAGTGCTTTGAGGGCGTCCTGGGCCTGCTTGCCGAAAAGCATCAGGATATTGGCGTAGTATTTTTTCGCTTCCTTCATGACGGTGGGGAGGTCGTTCTCGTCGTCAAAGCGATTGCTACTGGCAAGATGCTGGCCAAAAGCGTCATTGGAGAACAGAATCTTTTCCTCGGGACAATAGGTGACCATACTGTCCGGCCAATGGAGCATGGGGGTAGCGATGAATTTCAGCGTCCTTTTGCCGAGGGAAAGCTCTTCGCCGGTCTTGACCGCTTGGTAGGGAAGATTGCCGTAGCGGGACGTAAGCCCTTTGAGTCCCTGGGGTGAACTGGTGATGATGGTAGCGTTGGGGCAGCAACGGGCCATGATGGGGAGACTTCCCGAGTGGTCGGGCTCCGTATGGTTGGAAATGATGTAGTCAATCTTGGCGGGATCGATGACAGAGGAGACGCGCGAGACCAGATCGTCGGCAAAGGGCGCCTTGACCGTGTCGATGAGCGTGACCTTTTCATCGAGGATGAGATAAGCGTTATAGGTTGAGCCGCGATCCGTAGAATAACCGTGGAAACTGCGCATGGACCAGTCCACGGCGCCAACCCAGAAAATGTCCGGCTTGATTTCGATTGCTTGCATGGCAAGGCTCCTTTCTTCAATGAGAGGTGGTTTTTTGCGAGGGAAAGGCTGGAATATGCTCTGGTGGGGAACCGAGTGCGGTCAGGGCCTCCAGCCCCGGCGAAGGGCAGGGCCGGCCATCCGGGTCCGTTGTCGCTTCGCCAACTCCTGCCTCCGGTCCCTCTGGATCCGGTCGAAGAGCAGCGACTCAACCCAGGCGGGGGGCTTCAACTCTCCCCGTTCCCAGCGGTCAACGATGCCGGACGGTATCTTGAGGATACGGCTGACATCCGAGGGCGACAAGCCCGCCTGCAGGCGGTATTGGGTAATCCGGTTCATCATGGACGATATCCTCCCTCTGGAGTTTGATGGTTTGACAGATTGCTTAGTCCCAATTATAGATTTCCGGTCGCACCCTGTCAACGGGGCGCGGGAATCTTTCATGGCATGATTTAGGAAGCAGATGCTCTGTGCGAAGAGCTGCCTGTCCGGAGCTTTTTTCATATGTTTTGTGGTCTCTGGTGTTTCATTCGAACCGGAAAAAGAAAAGACATCGTTTTTCAAAAAAAACTAGACAACCGCTTCGGACCGTGCTATACTCAAACGCGATAAGAAAGATAAGGCGACGTTGCCGTATGGGGCCATGATGGTCATGGTTTCATGTGGCTTTTTTTATTGCGCCGCCACAGATGCAGAAAGGGTGGTTGACGATGGAAGAATTGTTGTATGTGATTCCGGCTGGTTCACAGAAGGAAAAGATTCTGGAGATGCTAAAGGTGCATCCCGAGATCAAATTCGTATCCCTTGTGGGTATTGATTTGGCCGGTAATGACACGGACGAGAAGATTCCCATTCGCATTTTCCTGAAGGATATCGACAATTTCTATGCGGGGACCGCTGTCCAAACCGACGGTTCCTCCGTCGTGCTGCCGGGTATTGCCACCCTGAACAACGCCAAGGTCGATATGCCTATCGATCCCAGCGTCAACTGGTTCGTGGACTATAATTATGAGCATTACGACAATGAGACCGAGCTGCCGGTCGGCACGCTACGCATCCCGGCGTTCCTGATTCACGAGGGGAACCGGGTGGATTCCCGGGCTATCCTGAAGGATACGCTGGACTATGTCAAGAAAGAACTGCTGTCGCTTTTCGCGGCCCATCCCCATATTTCCGGGCTGGAGCATATCGATGGCGGTGAAGTGCAGGATATCCAGTTCACTTCAGCGACGGAGCTGGAGTTCTGGGTCAAGACGCCGCTGGAGGAGGCAGATATTGCGGAGATGTCGGCCTCTCAGGTCATGCAGGAACAGTACTGGCAGAGGACACGCGGCGCGGTTCGCACGGCGCTGGAGCAGAGCGTCCTGCTGGTTGAAAAGTATGGTTTGAAAGCGGAGATGGGGCACAAGGAGGTCGGCGGTCTCAAGGCGCATATCGACGAGTCGGGCAACATGTCGCATGTCTGCGAGCAGATCGAGATGGACTGGGAGTACGCCGATGCGTTGCAAGCGGCGGACAATGAGCTTCTTGTCCGCACGCTGGTCAAAGAAGTTTTTCGGGAGAACGGTCTGGAGGTCAATTTCAAGGCCAAGCCGATGATTGGTCTGGCAGGGAACGGCGAGCACACCCATATCGGGATGGCGGCGGTCATGAAGGACGGCCAGACAGTGAATCTTTTCTCAGCAAAAGAGATGACGAAGGATTTCATGAGCGCAGTAGGCTATGGCGCCATCATGGGGCTTCTGAAGAATTACGAGGTCATTAATCCCTTTGTCTCGGCGACGAATGATTCGCTGAATCGCTTGAAGCCCGGCTTTGAGGCGCCGGTTTGCATAGTCACCTCGTTGGGCCATTCGCCGGCAATTCCGTCCCGCAACCGGACAATCCTGGCAGGCTTGGTGCGCGACGTCAGGAATCCCCGGGCCACACGCTTTGAGCTTCGCGCCTGCAATCCATACACGAATACATACATTGCTCTTGCCGCTATATATTCAGCGGTCTTGGACGGCGTGCAGAATGCTATCGACAAGACGACGGCGGAACTTTTGGCGGAGCTTTCCAAGAAGCCGGGTGAGAAGGGCTTCTATCTGGAAACAGACCGGGCGTATCGTAGCGAAGAAGATGTGTTCGAAGATTACACGGCGGAAGAACGTGACCAGCTGTTTGGCGCGCCGCCGGCGACAGTCTGGGAGAACATGGAGAATCTCAACAATTATCCCGAGAAACGGGCCGTCATCACGGCGGGCGGCGCGCTATCCGACAAGATTGTCAAGGCGTTTGTCGAAGGGGCGTTGCTCCGCTGGAAGACCGAACTCATCAGCCGTATCATTCCGGAGAATCGTGCCATCGTCCGGGCAGCGAAAGAAATCGACGCCGACTTTGTCACCGATCAGGATTCCTACAACTGGACGAAGATTAGCGGCATTCGCAATTATCTGGCGAAGGACAGCATTGACGAGAAATCTCTCTTCACGTTGCTCGTCAATGCTTTGAATGCTGGCGATTTCGCTGCCGCTTCTGGCCTCCAGGTGGAAATGTACGACAAGATGGAGGAACTGAAAGCCCTCTACGATGCGTACAAAAAGAATATGATCTAAAATGGAAAAGGAATGCCGCCGGAAGAGGTTGCCTCTCCGGCGACTTCTTTTATGTGCAGCAATTGACGCGGCGCTTCCCTTTAATGTAAAATAAGAAAAACGCGAGAAGGAGGAACGGGCGGCCTGGGGAAGGGCGTTCCGGCAGATGGTTGCGATTTCATGAGACGATGATTGAATTTTCGGACCGGCAGGAGGCATACGCGCTCTTGGGTGGGCATGACGAATTCTTGCGGGTGTTGGCGGACAGCTTTGAATGTCAGGTCGTGAGCCGCGGCGATGGTGTCATGGTATCCGGCGGGGAGAAGGAAGCGCAGGCAGCGGCGCTGGCCTTGCGCGAGCTGCAGGGGCTTTACCGACAGGGTACGCCGGTCACGATGCATGAAGTACGTTACGCGGTGCGGTTGGCAAAGGCAGGCGAGGGAAAGGCATTGCACGCGCTTTTTTCCGGGACGGTCCTGGTATCGGCAAAAGGACGCCAGATACGGCCGAAGACCGTGGGCCAGCAACGATATATCGAAGCGATCCGTCGCCATGCGGTGACGTTCGGCGTGGGGCCGGCCGGTACTGGCAAGACGTATCTGGCAGTGGTAATGGCGGTGGCGGCACTCCGGGCAAAGCACGTCAGCCGGATTATCCTGACGCGGCCTGCGGTAGAGGCGGGAGAACGGCTGGGTTTTCTGCCCGGTGATATGCAGGAAAAGGTCGATCCTTATTTGCGTCCGCTTTACGATGCATTGCAGGATATATTCGGTGTGGATACCTATCAGCGGCTTCTGGCGAAGGGCATCATCGAGATTGCACCGCTGGCCTATATGCGAGGGCGCACTTTGGACAGCGCCTTTGTCATTCTGGACGAGGCTCAGAATACGACCGGCCGGCAGATGAAGATGTTCCTGACGCGGCTGGGCATCGCTTCCCGCATGGTAGTAACCGGCGACTTGAGCCAGATTGACTTGCCGCGGGGAACAGTCAGCGGACTCACCGAGGCGGTAGCGGCGTTGGAAGGCGTTGACGGGCTGGCGGTAGTGCGCTTTGACGAGAGCGATATCATCCGCCATGAGGTTGTCAGCCGAATCGTGGCGGCTTACGAGAGATATGTGACGGCTGGCCGGAAAGCGCCGGAACGCCCCGGAACATGAAGGAGCGGTGTCATGGAAATCATCATCAGCAGCTATCCCGAGGGGCTGTCATTTCCCGATGAGATTGAGACGACGGTACGTTTGGCGGTGGAGAAAGTCGGGGAAATGTTCGGGGCATCCACGGCTGAAGTCAGCGTGACGCTGACAAACGATGCGTATATCCATACGCTCAATAAGGAGTACCGCCAGATTGACCGGCCCACCGATGTGCTTTCCTTCGCTTTACGGGAAGGGGAGGAACCGGTGGTTGCCGGCGGGCCGGATACGGACGTCCTCGGCGATATCGTCCTTTCGGTTGAGAGGGCCAGGGCACAGGCAACGGAATATGGTCACAGTCTTCGCCGGGAGATTGCGTTCTTGACGGTGCACGGCATGTTGCACCTTTTGGGCTATGACCATATCGAGGAAGCAGACCGTCGGGAAATGGAACAGGAGCAGAAACGCGTCATGGAGGCGCTGGATATCCCGCGCCAGTGACGGCGGGGACAGGAGAAGAAATTGGAAAAACATAAATCAGGGTTTGTTGCCGTCATCGGCCGGCCCAACGTGGGCAAGTCCACGCTCATCAACAGCCTGATCGGTCAGAAGATTGCCATCATGTCCGATAAGCCGCAAACGACACGAAACCGCATTCTCTGTGTGCTGACCCAGCCGGACGCGCAGATGGTCTTTATCGATACGCCGGGAGTGCACAAGCCTCTCCATAAGCTGGGGGAGTATATGGCGCATACCGTCGAGAATACACTGAAGGAAATCGACGCCATTCTGTTTGTTGTGGACGCTACGGAGAAGATGGGAGCTGGTGAGCGCTTCATCCTGGAGCGGTTGGCAGCGACTCGGCGGCCGGTGGTGTTAGTGGTCAATAAGTTGGATCTCATTGACCGGGAAACGGTCCTGCCGATTATTGACAGCTACAGGAAACAATACGACTTTGCCGGCATCGTGCCGATTTCAGCCAAGGAAAAGGACAATCTGGAGGCGCTTTTGGGTGAGGTGAAGAAATATCTGCCCGAAGGGCCGGCCTATTATCCGGAGGACATGGTAACAGACCAGCCGGAGCGGCTGATTGTCGCAGAGTTGGTGCGTGAGAAACTGCTGGAGATGACTCGGGATGAGGTGCCGCACTCCGTGGCAGTCGATGTGGACGAGATGAAAACCCGCCCCAAGGGAGATATCTACATACGCGCGACGATCTATGTGGAGCGGGATTCTCAGAAGGGAATCATCATCGGCGGGCACGGCGCAATGTTGAAAGAAACCGGTCGACGGGCCCGTCATGATATCGAGACGCTTCTGGGGGCAAAGGTATATCTCGATTTATGGGTCAAGGTGCAACGCGATTGGCGTAACCGGCCGGCGGTGCTGAAGAACCTGGGGTTTGATTAAAGCGGGAATAAGTGCGGGAGATGCGATATGGCGTTATATACCACGGAGGCTATATTGCTGGAGGTGAGGAACTGGGGTGAGGCCGACAAGATGCTCCAGCTCTTTTCCCGTGCCCGGGGTCGAATCCGGGCGGCGGCTTTTGGCTGCCGTCGCCCCAAAAGTCCCCTTTCCGGCGCTTTGCAGTTGTTCAATCGCTTGGAGATCACGCTGACTGAAGGGGAGCGCGTCGATACGGTACGGCAGGCGTCGGTACGGCAGCGTTTTCCAAGCCTAACCAACGACCTTACAGCAATGGCTTACGCTTCCTTCGTGGCGGAGCTTCTGTTGGAACTGACGCCGGAGGGCGATCCGGACGAGAAATTGTATGATTGGCTGCCGAATGTCCTTTCTGCCTGTGGACCGCGGAATCCCCGCCTGGTGGCGCTGATTGCCGGGTATCAGCTTTTGGCGTTCGCCGGGGTCGGTTTCAAACTGGAAGAATGTTGCCGTTGTGGACGGCCGGTGGAAGCGGAAGGAGCGTTCAGCGTCAGCGAGGGAGGCGCTCTCTGCGCGTCCTGCGCTGGGGAGACGATTGGCAGCAGGCCGTACCCCGATTCTTTGCGTGAGTTCCTGCTACTATTGTCTTCTCTGGACTGGCAGGCGCCGGCAGCTTTCACTGCGAAAAAGGATGACCTGATAGCAGCTGAGACATTCCTTCTGGGTGGACTCTATCATCTCTTAGGTAAAAATCTGAAATCCTTGGGTTTTATCCGGCAACTTGCCGGTTAATCCTTGTTATGGCGCCGGTTTTTCGGCGCTTTTTCCAATGGGGCCGTTTCAACGATTTGGAAATGCGGAGTGATGTCCCTAAGGTAGGTCGGGACGTTTTAGCAGTTCGGCAAAAGGTTGCAATTGTATGAAAATATGATATAACAGAAGGGAAGAATCTCCGCCGGTGGCAGACATTCTTCCAAGGTTTGTTTGAAAGACAGGATTCAGGTGAGAAGTATGGAAAGGCAAAAGACGCAATGGGCAGAGGCATTCACAGAGTATTTTCGGAAAGGGATCAAGCGTGTTCCCCGTCCTTGGTTGGGCGTGGAGATTGAGCATTTCATCCTGCGCCGGGATACCGGGGAAGCAGTTCCCTACGCTGGGCCGGGTGGGGTTCGTGAAATTTTGCGGTCACTCATGACGCTTTATCCGGGTGCAACGGCTCTACCAGGCGAGGACCTTTTTGGCTTTTCCGGGCCGGAGTTTGTCATTACCCTGGAGCCTGCTGCCCAGCTTGAGATCAGCATCGCAGCCACGGAGTCCGTGGCGCATATCAGGGAAGTCTATAGCGGATTTCTCCGGAACTTGCGAGAAGTGCTCGCGTCCTTGGAATACGAAGCACTTACGGTAGGATGCCAGCCGGTGAGCAGGGTGGAGGAGCTCACATTGATTCCCAAGGAACGTTACCGATTGATGGACGGGCATTTTGCCTGGACGGGCACCGGTGGCCGCGAGATGATGCGTGGCACGGCTTCGGTGCAGGTGTCGATTGATTTCTTCTCGGAGGACGATTTCCGGCAAAAGATGCAGGCGGCCTATTTCTTTTCGCCGGTGCTGAAACTTTTGGCGAATCATGCGACCGCTTTTGAGGGTAACCCGTTGACGTGTCATCTGAAGCGGACGGATATCTGGAACCGGGTGGATCCGTCCCGCTGCGGTATCGTGCCGGAGGTCTTCAAATCTGATTTTGGCTTCGCTGATTATGCGGCGTTCCTGGGAAAGATGCCGCCCATCTTCCTGCCGGTGAACGGGGAAAACCGCTATACTGGTTTTCAGACGGTGGCGGAGATTTACGGGGAAGAGCCGCTGGAAGAGGAAGCATTGGTTCATATTCTGTCCATGGCATTTCCCGATGTTCGCTTGAAGCGATATTTGGAACTGCGGATGGCGGACTCCATGCCTGAAGTGTTCATGCTGGCGTACAGCGCGCTGATCAAGGGGGCGCTCTATTCCAGGGAAGGGCTGACCCTTGCGCAGGAAAGTATTCGGGCAGGACGGATCACAGAGTACGATCTTCAGGTAGCTGAAAGCAATCTGATGGCGCAGGGCTGGGAGGCCACCATCTACGGGAAGCCGATCCGGGAGATGGCGACGGCACTTCTGGCGCTGGCGGAACGCAATCTGCCGGTTGAGGAGCGGGCTTTTCTGGAACCGTTCCGCCAAGTCATTCGCTATGGCGGGATCAGTAAGATTACCGGCAATTCGGAGTGATAGCATGAAGCCAATCGCTGCAATCAAAGAAGAATATCGAGCGTTGATTGAAGGCAACCGCGAAGGGAACAAGGCCGGAGCGCTGGCTTTACGCGACAATATCGAGCGGTCACCGCTGTATTTCCGGGGGAGGCTCACCACCCGCACGGTACAGGTTCCGCGGCTTTACAGCGAGGAGGATATCCGCCGTTTTCAGGAGATCGTGAAGACGGCGCACAGTATCTTTGAGAAAGTGATTCGGGAATATCTTGCCCGGGAGGAGTATCGAGCATTATTCCCTTTCTTCCCGGAACTCAAGGCACTGATTCTGGCGCCGCGCAGTGGCGTTCCCCTTTTGCCGATGGCACGGTTCGATATCTTTTACCACGAGGATACCGGTGATTTTCAGTTTTGCGAAGTCAATACCGATGGGACGAGCGGCATGAACGAAGACCGGCTGTTGGACGAGCTCCTGATTGATAACCCGGCACACCAGGAAATGCGCCGCCGGTACCGGTTCCGTAGCATGGAGATGTTTGACCGCTGGGTGAAGTGTTTCCTTTCTTTTTATGAGCGGAATGAGCGGAAGGTAGCGGAGCCAAACATCGCTATCGTCGATTTCCTTGACAAAGGAACGTTGCGGGAGTTTCAGGAATTTGCCCGCCATTTCCAGCGGGTCGGTGTGAACTGCGAGATTGCGGATATCCGTGACCTTAGCTTTGCGGACGGCGTGCTCCTTTCGCCAAGCGGCCATATTATCGACGCTGTGTATCGTCGGGCAGTCACCTCCGACATCATGGCTGAGATTGCAGAGGTACAGTCGTTCTTGCAAGCAGTACAGGAAAACGCCTGTTTCGTGGTGGGGTCTTTCGCTACCCAGATCGTCCATCACAAATGGCTGTTCCATGTTCTGCACCTTCCGCGGACGATGCAGTTCCTAACGCCAATGGAGCAGGATTTTG
>JAEEGL010246876.1_pt1 | contig 15221 bp, 17 predicted proteins | sample 9134231 | NCBI WGS metagenome assembly JAEEGL01 (sample SAMN16246548, study PRJNA631951) | gut metagenome | biome: gut microbiome; feature: rumen; material: fiber-attached | host: Bos | place: Iran: Karaj | collected 2018-10 | reverse complement strand
GGCGAGGCGAATGCGGAGATTGTGGATAAAATTCAGACCATTTCCGCGATTACGGAACAGGTTTCCGCACATGCAAGCGAAACCTTTGACGCCTGTGAGGAGAACGGAAAGATGGTTGGGCAGGTAGAAAAGCTGATGCAGAAGCTCAATGATAATGCACAAAAATTAAAAGCGCAGGAAAAATAAAAAATACCTCTTGACTTTTTGCCGTAAAGAGGTTAGAATACATACTGTTGCAGGGATGCAACGGATGTGTGCGTTTAGCTCAGCTGGATAGAGCGTTTGGCTACGGACCAAAAGGTCGGGGGTTCGAATCCTCTAACGCACGTGAAGAAAAAGAAATGGGTATGCGTTAAAACGCATACCCGTTTCTTTTTGTTCGCGTCCGGATCGGACGCGAACGGGTTCGGATCTCGCCTTCGGCTCGGTCGGCGCAAGGCAGGCTCCCCCGGAGCCTAGCGCCCTCTAACGCACTGTTTGTATGCAAGATCGGACGCGAACGGGTTCGGATCTCGCCTTCGGCTCGGTCGGCGCAAGGCAGGCTCCCCCGGAGCCTAGCGCCCTCTAACGCACGGATTGCATGTAAGGCCAGACTCGAACGGGTTCGTATCTCAGTCGGCGCAAGCCAGCCATGTAATGAACGCCCGAGATAAAGAACATCTCAATAATCTTAGCATTTGACAGGCATTGTCCTTTTGTTTTCTTTGGTTGACGAAACTGGGCTTTTTCATAATGGCTCCGAGCGGAGTGAGGTTCCGGGGGATTGGGGGCTGTGCAACCAACAAGCAGGTTACCCGATGATAATAGGGGCACTGCTTGCAAGTTCGCAAAATGTAAGCATTTTGCACTGCTTGCGGGTTTGTATAATAGCAGTTTTTTGCTTTACACTATTCCGATATAAGAAGTATGCTGGTGGCAATGTTCCTTCATCCGGTGGGATGAGTAATGCGGATTGTCCGTTCCTTATTAGGGTATCGGTGAAGGATCTGAGAATCCGGAAGGGTAATGGTACAGATACGGCGTGGAAAGGAAAGTATGTGCCAACGGGAGTTTATACGATTGTTGAGGCGAAATCCGGTAAGGGATCTGATGCCGGATGGGGTAGGCTGAAGAGTGGTGCCGGTTGGATTGCATTGTCATATGCGAAGAGAGTTTAATATGGTTTGAGGATATGCCCGTGGTTGTCGGTGATGAGCCGATGGCTACGGGCTTTTTTGATTTAAAGAGAACTAAAATGCAACAAAATGTACAATATGCAAAAAACATAAAAAAAGCAATATTTCGCTTGATTTTTTCGGGGGGGTATGAGACAATATATATTTGAGTAAGTGTATTATCAAGGAGCGTATTGCCGGAATGCGTGAATATTATTTTGCAAACTACCGTCTGCTTACGGACGATGAAATAAGTGAACATGAATCCATGCAGTATCTCTCTGCGTTCCGGAACGAGATGCCCTATACCCATACCTTCACGGCCCACATGGGTGAAGAAACTCTGCTGGACAAAAAATACGAAGAAGTCTTAAAGCACACGCAGATGTGTACTACGGAGAATTTTGCAATATATGATGATGGAGATACATGGAGTATTCTGAGCCTGCTGAATGAAGCTGCCCTGAAATACCACATGAAATATGTGGTTGTTGCTTCAAAGGATTATAGCGAAATGACTGTGTATATGTCGAATGAGCCGTATTACTCTGAAGCAAGGGACAAATGGAAAAAGCCGCACATCCCGTTTTCAAGCATAGTCCGTACATTCTGTGAGGCGGGAATGGTAATGCATGACGGTCTTCCTCTTCATGCTTCCATGGTGGAGAAGGACGGACAGGGTATCATTTTCTTAGGACCTTCCGGTATGGGGAAATCCACGCAGGCGAAGTTGTGGGAAAAGTATCAGAAAGCTGATTTTATCATAGGCGACAGACCGGGATTGCGGTATATTGACGGTACATGGTATGGCTTCGGTATGCCGTGGGATGGCAAGGACAATATCAGAAATCAGAAGAAAGTACCTATCAGAGCACTGGTTTCTTTGGAACAGGCAAAGGAAAACCGAATAGAAAAACTGACCGCGCAGCAGGCAATGCTGGTGCTTCTGAACCAGGCTATGATGCCGATGTGGGATAATGCAGCAATGGATAAGGCAATGACACTTATGGGAAAACTTGCTGGAGATGTTCCATTTTATCACCTTAAGAATCTGCCTGATAAAAATGCCACAGATATAACTTACAAGGCAGTATTTGAGGAGGAGACCGATGGATAAGATTTCTTTTAAGGAGTTTACAAAGCTGATGGCGGATAACGCATATAAGTCTGACACGCCGTCAACAGGGTCTTTTGAACTGACTCCGCTCTGCAATCTGGACTGTAAGATGTGCTATGTCCATTTGCAGGACCCCTCCGTAAAGGAAAGAATGCTCAGAAAAGAGCAGTTGATTCCGCTGATCCAGGGTGCGATAGATGACGGAATGATGGTCGCTCTGCTTACCGGCGGGGAGGCGATGACACACCCGGATTTCTGGGATATCTATATGTATCTGATCGACCATGGTGTGTCGGTGCAGGTCAAGACCAACGGCATTCTGCTGAATGAGGAGAATATCAGAAAATTTACGGAGTATCCGCCATTCAGAATCGATGTATCACTCTATGGCTGTGACAGTGAGTCTTATGTAGCTGTAACCGGAGTGGACGCTTTTGAGATAGTTACAAAGAATATCCGCACGGCGATAGATATGGGACTCAACATACGGCTTATGATCACGCCAAGCAGTTTTCTGTCTCCGTGGATAGAGCAGACTATGACACTGGCGAGAACTTTTGATGTTAGCGTTAATGTCAGTGGTATGCTTTTGGAACCTAATCCCGATACCGGAAGGCATAAAAGTGAATTTGATCTTTCCAACATAGAAGTTGACAAAATAATGGAAATGAAAAAGGAGATCTTCTTTCCGGATTACAGTCAGGAAGATAAGGAGATTTACGGTCATTCAGACAGACCGGATGTATCGGAAAAAGGACTATACTGCAATGCCGGGAGAACAGGATTTGCGTTAAACTGGGATGGCACCCTGGCACCGTGTCTTGCATTTCCACGAACGGTTATTAGTGTGAATACGCTTGAAAAGGGTTTCCATCGGGCGTGGTCGGAATTGAATGAGACAATCAGGAACTTTGTAATCCCAGAGAAATGCCATAGCTGTGAATACAACACAAGATGCCATTACTGTCCGGTTTCGCACAGCAGGACAGCGGATCGACACCTGTGCGACGAATCGGTATGTGCTTATACCATAGAACGCATTGAAATGGCAAATAATAAACATAATACTGAAAATAAAGGAGAATGATGATGATCAAGGAAGGTTTTGTGCTTAGAAAAATGCCAGGAATGAATCTTGTTATGCCGACAGGCGCAAATGTGAAGGAGTTTAAGGGAGCATTAGTTCTGAATGACACCGGAGCTTTGATCTTTTCCGAATTGAAAAGTGGAAGAACGATCGAGGAAACGGCTGAAACTCTTACCCGCGAATATGATGTAACGCTTGAAAAAGCAAAGAGCGATGTCGAAAAGACGATCGCTTCGTTGAAAGAAGCAGGCGTTATCAATGCTTAGTATATGATCCCTTCAGGGGTTATATAAATTTTACGAAAGGAGATTACTGCAATGGACAATGAAAAGAAGGTCTATGAAGAGCCTACTGTTACTATGGTAGAGTTTGATTTCAGTGACAGAATTGCTGCTTCAAGCTGTGGTTGGGGTGAAACTGATTGCGGCAATGAGCCGTTTTAACTAACCGGGATACCCGACAGCAAAATTGATGACTCCTCCGACCTTTTTTGGGAAGGCGGAGGAGTCGTTTTTCAGAATCGTAATGGTGGATACAATAACAGCCGAGGGTGTGTTCCTTAATGGGGAGAATACCGGAAATGATTTCCGGACGTCGGAATACTATAGGCTGGCAGGATATCTCCAGAGTATTTGGAAAGATGACGGCAAGGAGGTACGGTATGGATCACGAAGCGCTCATACGACGGCAATGGCCGGACTATGAGGTATTGGGTGTCCTGGGAGAGGGAACAAGTGGCCGCGTCTATGAGATCGCGCACAAGAGTCCGACCGGCGAGGTGCGGTACGCGGTCAAGGTCATTTCTTCCGAGAAGGCACCGGAGCGAGTTCGCCAAGGGGGAGCCCGGGATGAAATCAAACAATATCCGGAAAAGTGCGTGAAGGACCTGAGCCTGGAGGCACGGGTGATGCAGATCCTGAAAGGAGACCCGCACATCGTCTCCATAGAGGATTTCGCCGTGATGCGCGATGAGGAATCCGATCAAGATCATGTACTGATCCGCATGGAGCTGTTGAAGCCTTTCAGGCTTTGGCGTGAACAGCATGGCGAACTGACCCAAGAGGACATCGTTCGCCTTGGAATAGACTTGTGCCTCGCCGTGGAGCACTGCCACAGAAACAAGATCGTCTACCGTGACTTCCATCAACACAACATCTTAGTGGACGCGGACAGTCATTTCAAGCTGGGGGATTTTGGCTATGCCAGGATGGAGGAGTTCTGCCAACCGAAAAATGATTGTACGGGGATTGTAATGAATAATGGCGCGGAGGGATATACCAAGGAACTGAATCCCCGGGATCATGAAAGCATTGTGAAGACGGATATATATTGTGCAGGTATGTTTCTGTATAAGTTGTTAAACTCTGACACCTATCCATTCCTGCCTGCGGATCGTTCCGTAACGACGATGGAGCGGAAAATTGCCTTTGAGGTGTTCAAGCGCGGCATTCTGCCTTTGCCCCCGCCGAAGAACGCCGACGCAGCGCTGTCAGAAATCGTGCTAAAAGCCTGCGCCCCTGATCCTGAGCAGCGCTACGCCTCTGCCCGGGCACTCAGGGAAGCTCTTGAGGCGCTTTCCGGGACACCGCCGGCAGAATAAGGCGACGCAGGCGAATGTGTTTTTTTACGGACATATGATTGCCGGATTGCAAGTTCACGGATCCATTTTGAAAAAATTACCGTGCATGAACCCGGTGATGCCCGATTGGAAGAAGGCGGAGGAGTTGTTTTTCAGAATCGTAATGGTGGTGATAAAGATATGGTGGATACAATAACAGCCGAGGGTGTGTTCCTTAACACCGTAGCTGCTGTTTTGAATAATAAAAGACCTTCTGTACTGCCGGAAGGGATAAAAGCGGACGATATATTTACTATCGGTTCGGGAAGGAATATGGCACCGATCACTTTCTGCGCTCTGAATATGATAGAGCCGAAGCCCGCAAGCGATAAATGGGGAGAATACCAGAAAAGATTTCTAGACGATTGTATGCGAAGTGAAATTCAGTTGTCAGAGTATCACAAGTTGGTGGAATATCTCTGCGGGAATGGTGTGAAGATAATTCCGCTAAAGGGCTGTGTGATGAAGGAATTGTATCCTTCTCCGATTTTTCGTGTTATGTCAGATGTGGACTTGCTGTATGAGGGAGTGACGGCGAAGGAATTAGCCACTTTGATGGAGACTTTCGGATATTCCACGGAGAATCTGGAAAAAGGTGTTCATGATGTTTTTCACAAAAAACCGTGCATGAATATTGAATTGCACAGGCATCTGATGGCAGATGACAGCCCATATAAGCCGATCTTTGATAATATATTTGAACGGGCGGTCCTTGATGAGAGGATTCCGAATCTGTATCATCTGACACCGGAGGATATGTACATTCATGAGATTGCCCATGCTGCAAAGCATTTTAAGAAACGCGAGGCACATATCCGTCATGTGGGAGATATCTATGTGCTGAACCAGAAGTATGCTAAAGGATGGAATACTGACTATATAAGAAAGCAGCTGGATTCAGTGGGGCTGCTGAAATTTGAAGAGAAGATCAGGTCATTAGCGTATATGTTTTTCGGTGATGAGCCGACAGAGATTTCCGAATTGGATATGGAGATGTTCTTTCCAGAAAATAGAAAGCTCCCCGATAGGATGGGTTGGAAGTATATGGATAAGGGCGGGAAGAGCCAGGTGATGTTTTTCCTGAGCAGGACATTTTATCCATATTCGGGCATGTGCCTCAGGTATCCAGTTTTGAAAAAGTGGCCGATACTCCTTCCTTTTGCGTGGATATATAAAATTATTGATGTTTTGCTACATAGAAGAGAAAAAGTTGCTAAAATCGCAAGTGTTAAAGTGAATGATGAAGATGCAAGGCATGTCAGGCGGCTTATGGATAACTTCGGATTGAGCGATTAGATTTTGCAGTTTAAGACAAGAAAGGGCATGGTTGTTTGGAAAAGATTCTGTTAAGCATAGAACAATGGAACAGCATGAAGGACACGGACGGGCTGGTTGATATTCCGGTGTGGTTTCAGGTGACCGGTAATAGTATGTTTCCCTTTATCCGGGCTTTTCAGGATGATGTTATGATTGTATCTGTGCCCAAAGATAAATACAAAATCGGGGATATTGTATTGTTTCCTGCAATACGCAAAGGTGGGAATTATTGTCTACACCGGCTGTATAAGATGGATGGAGACAGGGTTCAGACCTTTGGAGATGGTTGCAAATTTCCGGATGGATGGATTGGTAGGGATAAGCTTCTCGGTAAGGCGGTTTTAATTAAAAGAGAGAATAGAACAATCGACTGTGAATCACCGAAATGGGTGAAAATATTTAGATTTTGGAACCGCTTCTGGCGAATCAGACCGGTGATGCTGTTTCCGTTTCGGGTTGTATCGAAATGTAAAAGAATCATCGGTAAGGGAGAGAAAAAGCGATAAAAAACGCGAAGGGGTAACGTAATAAGCTGGTATTAACATGAATAAATATACAGATTTTTTTAAGGACGGCCAAAACCAGCGAAAGTACTTCAAGTGGTTGGTGGAGATCACTTCCAAGAGCAGGAAATCGCTGTTGAGCCTTTTTATATTGAATACATGTGTGGCTGTAGCATCCGTATCCATTTCCCTTGTGAACAAGTCCATTGTGGATCAGGCTGGAGACAGGGCTCTGTTTCCGGTGCTGGTGATTATTATGGTCATGCTGCAGCTTTTTTCCATATTAGGCGGTTTAGCCGAATCCCTTTTGGAAGCGACCATCACGGAGAAGTATGCCTGTCAGGTGAGGAAAAATCTGTTTGAGCGACTTCTGCATCTGCCATGGATCAGCAGGACAGAGTATCATAGTGAAGAGCTGCTCAGCAGGATAACAAGCGATGTTGAGCAGATCACTTCCGGTGTGAGCAAGCTGATTATTTCAGGGGGAGCGTTGATCGTCCGGCTGATCCTTGCATTCTGTCTCTTATGGAATTATGCGCCTGCTCTTGCTGTTGCACTTATCAGCCCCCATCGGGGCAGTAGCAGGCAAGTTGATCAGCAGGGGCATGAATAAGATACAGAAGGAGTATCAGCAGACAGAGGCGGATTATCGTATTTTCCTGCAGGAGAGACTTAGCAAGGCTACACTGGTTCAAATCTTCGGACAGGAAGAAAATAGTATCAGCAGATTACAGGAGATCCAGGATAAGAGACTGAAACTGGTCAGGCAGAAGAACCAGTGGAAGGTGATTGGAACAGGCGTGATCGGTATCACCTTTACCGGAGCGCATATGATCGCATTTGTGGTCGGAGCACTGATGGTCAGTGACGGGGCGATCACCTTTGGCGTGATGACCGCTTTTCTTAGTCTGGTAGGACAGATCCAGGGACCGATCTATTCTCTGGCAAACCAGATCCCACAGATCGTGGGTGTGCTGGCTTCCGCTGGAAGGATCATAGAGGTCTGTGAGCTGGAGGAAGAACAGGCGGATCCGGAAAAAATCAGGGTTTTTACGGATGGCAATGAGGGACGCGCTTGTTTAGGTATATTGGCGGATTCGGTTACTGTGGGATACAAGGCCGAGGCTGTTGTGCAGAATGTATCCTTTGATATTAAACCGGGACAGATGGTGATGATGGCCGGAAAGTCCGGTGCCGGTAAAACCACACTTTTAAGAGCGATAATGGGATTCCTGCCTTCATCGGAAGGAGAACTGTCATTTTATTCCGAGAACGGGATCCGGAAGAAATGTGATGTAAACACCAGAAAGTTGATCAGCTATGTTCCGCAGGGGAACACCTTGATGTTTGGTACCATCGCCGATAATCTCCGCATGGGAAAGAGCGATGCAACCAAAGAAGAGATGCGGGAAGTGCTTCGTATCGCAGATGCTCTGGATTTTGTAGAGAGCCTGCCGGAAGGCGTGGATACTAAAATCGGGGAAAAGGCGACGGGGATATCCGAAGGACAGGCCCAGAGAATATCCATCGCCAGGGCATTGCTTAAGAAATCGGCAGTTCTGATACTGGATGAGGCGACCTCGGCATTGGATGAAAAGACAGAGATGAAGATACTGGATGCCATAGCAAGATCGGAGCATCCGACGGTTTTATATGTCAGCCACAGGCGGTATCTGGATAAGTACGCGGATCAGGTGGTGGAGGTATGAGAAAGACCTGCGGGGAAAACTGCAGGTCTTTTATGTGTAAGAAAATCACCAAAAAATCGGAAAAGTATATAAACTGATACCTAGACCTTCAGAAAAGGAAAATTTTTGGAGGTCTTTTATTATGGGTATAGGATCAATGAAGAATGATATTTTTCATTAAATCATGAAGGGACTATGATGATGTTGTTCCATCCTCCTTTTGATGCACCCCCAAAATGGAAATACAGTGCCGGAGAGAATTTCGGGATTTAGTCCAATTTTGTGCACTAAACTGTGCACCAAGCTTTTTGAAGCAAAGAAAACCCTGTATTTTATAATGTTTTTAGTTGTATTAGCACTTCGAATCCTCTAACGCACTGTTAGTATGCAAGATCAGACGCGAACGGGTTCGGATCTCGCCTTCGGCTCGGTCGGCGCAAGGCGTTCGTCCTTTGTGTTTTCCGCTTAAGGAGTATGGCTTTTGACAGGCATTGTCTTTTTGTTTTCTTTGTTTGACGAAATTGGGCTTCTTCTGCTATTCTTAGTATAAAAAGACGGATGCTTTGCTTCTGTCATGCGAATGTCAGCATTTATTTGGAAAGGGAGGACGGTCATGAAAAAGGTGCCATTGATATTATTTGCATTGATGCTTTTTGGATTGGCGGGATGTGTCTATGCGAAATCCGCGAATGGCGACAAGGGCAAGCTCCCCTATGGCAGTCTTTATGATGATGCCAAGGATTGGGCCACTTATTGGTGCGGCCCTTGTGAGCAGATCAGTGTTCAAGTTGTCCCGGACGAACCACATGACAAGGAGTATTATGTCATGAAGGATCTGGAATATGGCTTCGAATATCAGGTCTCGGCGCTCTACATAGATTATGCCTATTCCAGCAAGCCTGAGCCAAGCTACTCCTATGGAGATTTTGACTACCGTCTTCTTCAGGTGTTTCTGGACGAAACAGATTTTTCCGATCTGATTGATCAGTATGACCTGACCGTCGAGATTGAAGAGATCCGCCGCGGAGCTGACCAGATATTGTACGATCCCTTCTATTCACCGAAGATTAGTTTTCGGACCGAACGGGAGCTTTCGGATGAAGAAGTAAATGACATTCTTGGCTTTACGTATTATGCGCTCCAGAAGTTTGACGAGGAGCGCGGGCATTTTAGCAGGAATGAATATTGTAAGACTGTCTATTTTTATGTGTGGTGCGCACCTTCTGAAAAGGATAAGTCATTAGGCCGCAAGTATGGCGGTAGTCACGGAGTGTTTGGTTACAATACCGAACATAGAAAGCAATAGAAAGATAGTAAAGCAAGTTTTCCTTCCCGTATATTAGCGAGAGAGTGCCTTGCGTTCGTTTTTGATCTCCCAATGGATGAGGAAAGTGAGGGCGGCGCGGAGTGCGATGATGGCGCCAAGGATGCCAAGCTCAGCCCATTCACGGACAACTACGGTTCGAAGGACCTCTCCGCCAAGCTTAAATTCCAGCGCGAGGGCAATGCCCTGTGCAAGGCGCAGGCGGATGGCTTCGTCCTTTTTGATCCAGAGAATAAAGCTTTTCACGGCGGTAATCATTAGAATACAGATTCCAAAAAATTCTAGCAATAAGGTTGAAAACTCTACCACATATCGAAGAATACTTTCAGCTGATTGATAAACAAATTCCATAGAAACGTCCCCCCTTAATTAATTTTATTATAGGGGTTCTTTGATATTATTTCAATCAAAAATTCACATATAATACTTCTTGGCGAGCAAGTAAAAATAGAGTATACTTAGTTGGTGAGTTACGTGAACTGAGGAGAGAGGGATATGCTTTCGGATAGAGTTGGAAAACTGATCAACAATTACGTGAAGGACTATGTCGTCTTTGACCTTGAGACGACGGGAATTTCCGTCATAAAGGATGAAGTGGTTGAAATTTCTGCCGTCAAAGCAGTAGATGGTAAGGTCGTGGATGAATTCTCAACATTGGTAAATCCCTGCATGCCAATTCCTTTTTATGCCAGTAACGTGAACGGCATCACGGACGACATGGTGAAGGATTCGCCAACATTTGATAAGGCATTGACGGAGTTTCTTGACTTCGCAGGGGATAGTATATTGGTCGGTCATAACATACATACGTTTGACATGAAATTTATTTGTCGTGATGCTCAGAAATACTATGGAAAGACGGTTGGAAATGACTATGTTGATACACTGAAAATTGCACAGGCTTATCTGCCAGAGCTGGCGCATCACACTTTGACGGATCTGGCTTTTCATTATCATATTGATTCTACGGGTGCTCACCGTGCACTGAATGACTGTAGAATGAATCAGAAGATCTTTGAATGTCTGGCAAAGGAGATGAAAAATCCTTCTGAGGCGGCAAAAAATATCAGAAGGTGCCCACGTTGTGGCTGCGTGCTCAAACGAAGAAGCGGAAGATATGGAGATTTTTGGGGATGTACCGGATATCCGGCGTGCAGATACACTGAAAATCAGGCATAGAAATGGAATCAGACGATTTTTGCAGGTGAAGTATTGCGTTTTTGATTGAAATCATTTATAATTTTATTATAAGAATTTCGGGAGCCGCTGAAGTTGGAGCAGGCCTCGCCTGGCGGTTCGAAACCGATGGCTTCCGTTTCATGCATACCGGAGAACGCTTTCCCGGACTAGGACTGACTTTCTCCACCTGCATGTTGGGTCTACGGGCGCCTAGAGTCTCGTCAATCATAAGGTAGAATGACTAAGGCCGCTTGAGTGGTTAAAGAGCGGGGCATTGTTATGAGCATGTTTCAAGCGAGAAGAACGGTTTAGGGTAGTAACCTCCCAGTCAGGAACAACTTTCCGCCTAAAGCGGAAGAAGGCCATCTCCTTCGGGAGATGGCCTTCACCTTTATATGCGAAAAACTTGAATGCATGATATTGGATATGCGCCAGATGATTTGAGGAAAGATGGGATAGTCAGTTCCTTAGAATTGAAAGGGAAGCATGACGCAGGATGGAAGGGAATGTGAGAAGGTGTAAAAAGTGTCTGCTGCGGGAAATGGCAGATGGCGAGAAGCTATATGAGTCGGTCAGGCGCATGATCGAGGATCTCTCGGACGAGGAGCGCGCATCTGAGCCGGTTCGCGAGGAACGGCTTGCGGTATGCAAAGCTTGTGATAGGCTCCTGGAAGGCATGTGCACGGCCTGTGGGTGCTATGTGGAGCTTCGGACGGCCATCATCGAGCAGAGTTGCCCATATGAGCGTTGGTAATCGCATTCACGGAGTGCTGACCAACAAAAAAGAAACAAAGAAAAAAGAGCATGCCGCGTGGCATGCTCTTTTATATATTTGATTAATTCATAATAACTTCAACGGTTACGTCGGTTTTGCCAGCTTCGTAAGGGATGACGGAGGTGCCGACAAGCTCCTTACCGTCTACGACAATCTTGGAAACACCCTTCTGTACGCCGTTCGGATTCTTTACGGATACGTGATAGTTTACGCCGCGGTAGGTTCTGGTGAGATCGAAGTCGCCGAAGCCGCTAGGTACGCAAGGGTTAACCTGCAGACCATGGTGGGTCGGATATACGCCGAGGATGTACTGGGATACGTTTACGAACGTCCATGCAGCGGTACCGGTCAGCCAGCTGTTCTTTGCTTCGCCGTGTCTCGGTGCGTCTGCGCCAGCCACCATCTGGGAGTATACGTAAGGCTCGGTGCGATGAATCTCGGAAATGTCCTCGATGTAAGCAGGACAGGTCTTCTTGTAAATCTCGAATGCGCGATCGCCGCGTCCAATAACGGTCTCAGCGATGGATACCCAAGGATTGTTGTGGCAGAAGATACCAGCGTTCTCCTTGTATCCGGGCGGATAAGAGGAAACCTCACCAAGCTCTAAGTGATACTTGGTGTAAGCGGGCTGGAGGATCATGACGCCGTACTTCGTGTCGAGCTTTTCCTTTACGGAATTCAGCGCCTTCTCAGCGAGGCCTTCCTTTACGCCAACGCCTGCCAGTACGCAGAAGCCCTGGGGCTCGATGTAGATCTGGCCTTCCTCGCACTCCTTGGAACCAACCTTGTGGCTGAATGCGTCGTAAGCACGAACGAACCATTCGCCATCCCAGCCATCCTTCAGGATCGCTGCATACATCTTCTCAACTTCAGCTCTTGCTCTTGCAGCCTCAGCATTGTCACCCTTTAACTCGCAAAGCTGTGCATACTCTTCGCCGTACTTAACGAACATGCCGGCAATGAATACGGACTCTGCAACGGGGCCTTCGCTGGGACCAAAGGTCTGGAAGGACTCACCGGGATGCTCGGAGAAGCAGTTCAGGTTCAGACAGTCGTTCCAGTCTGCGCGTCCGATCAGAGGCAGATCATGAGGTCCCTTGTGATTTACGATGTAATCGAAGGATCTCTTTAAGTGGTTCATGAGAGGAGTTGCCTTGCTCTCGTCGTTGTCAAAAGGAGTCATGACGTCCAGAATGGTCATATCGCCAGTCTCACGCACGTAAGCGCTGGTGCCTGCGATGAGCCACAGGGGATCGTCATTGAAGCCGCTACCGATGTCGGAGTTACCCTTCTTGGTCAGAGGCTGATACTGATGGTATGCGCTACCATCCTCAAACTGCGTGGAAGCGATGTCGATGATACGCTCTCTCGCACGATCGGGGATCAGATGTACGAAACCAAGCAGGTCCTGACAGGAATCTCTGAAGCCCATGCCACGGCCGATGCCGGACTCGTAATAGGAAGCGGAACGGGACATGTTGAAGGTTACCATGCACTGGTACTGGTTCCAGATGTTTACCATGCGGTTGACCTTCTCGTCCTTGGAGGATACCTGATACTTGGAGAGGAGCTTTGCCCAGTAAGCGTGCAACTCATCCAAAGCCTTCTTAACGTCAGCGGTGGTCGCATAGCGAGCGAGCATCTCATGAGCGCGCTTCTTGTTGATCACCTGCATTGCTGCGTCTTCCCACTTTTCTTCCTGAGGATTCTCGATGTAGCCGAGAACGAAGACGAAGTCCTTGCTCTCGCCGGGTGCCAGCTCTACGTTCAGCTGCTGACAAGCGATGGGAGACCAGCCGCTCGCCATGGAATTCGTGCACTGACCATTCTCAACCACTTCGGGATCGGAATAGCTTCTGTAAGCGCCAAGGAATGCATCTCTGCTGGTGTCAAAGCCTGCAACGGGAGCGTTTACGGAGTAAATGGCAAAATGATTTCTTCTCTCTCTGTACTCGGTCTTGTGATAGATCGTGGAGCCCTCTACCTCAACCTCACCGCAGCTGAGGAGTCTCTGGAAGTTCTTCATGTCATCATCGGCATTCCACAGACACCATTCAACGTAAGAGAAGACCTTGATGGACTTCTTCTCGGAACTCTCATTGGTCAGGGTCAGCTTCGTCACTTCACAGTTGTCATTCATGGGAACGAAAACAAGAGCGGAGGCCTTTAAGCCATTCTTCTTGCCGGTGAAGCGGCTGTAGCCGATGCCGTGACGACACTCATAGGAGTCGAGCTTGGTCTGGGTGGGCATCCAACCGGGATTCCAAACGGTATCGCCATCCTTGATATAGAAGTACTTGCCGCCCATGTCCGTAGGAACATTGTTGTAACGATAACGGGTCAGGCGAAGCAGCTTCGCATCCTTATAGAAGGTGTAACCGCCCTGCGTATTGGAAATCAGGGAGAAAAACTCGTTGCATCCAAGGTAGTTGATCCAGGGAAGCGGAGTCTTGGGGGTTGTGATGACGTATTCTCTGTTGGCGTCATCAAAATAACCAAATTTCATAGGTACTCTCCTTTACATATATTTTTGTTTTTTTAGTAAACAAATCAACACGAGTAAATTATATACAAAACAGTAAATTATTTCAAGAGAAAAGAATAGTAAAATAAATATCCGCAAACTAATTTACAAATTTAGTAAAAGCGACTTTATAAAAAGTTTAGAAAAGCTTTCTAAAGCGTATATTTACGCAGGGCCGTTTGCGTGTTAGAATATAGCTAATTCAAAAGAATGAGTACCTAATGAATTTGGAGAAGCGCATGGATAAGACGGAATTTCTCAATCAGCTGAGAGCCTCATTAAATGGTAGGATGGATGCTGAAGAGGTTGCGGACAATTTAAGATATTACGAGGAATACATTAACGGACAGCTGCGTCTTGGGCGGACGGAATCGGAAGTTATGGCTTCCCTGGGGTCTCCGCGCTTGATTGCAAGATCCATTACGGATGCCACAAAGGTTAAAGAGAGATATGAAAATGAAGCGAATCGCTCGTCCGAATGGCAGCAGGGAGCATGGCAGCAGGACGAACGGCAGGGAGCATGGCAGCAGGCAGGTTGGAAGGAGGATGACCAGCAATCTGGCTGGCAGCGGGCGAGCTGGAGACAGCCCAAAACGCACATGGAGCCGGATGCCTATCGTCAGGAGGGCTTCCATACGAAGACCAATATCCCATGGCTTGCTAAATTCTTCACCTTTCCAAAGTGGCTAAGGATGACGATTGGTTTTGCAGCATTGGCGGCATTTATGATTGTGTTTTGCTGGATCTTAAAATTCCTGTTCCCAATCATTATGCTTGGCATGATTTCACTCTTCTTGGTAAAGCTATTTAGAGATTGGCTTAATTAATTCATGGGGATGCCTTCGGGCATCCCTATTTACATATTGAAAAAAATTGTTTATACTAATAGAAAAATTGGCTCAGGAAGATTTGGCCCGGCGGATCGAATCATGGAT
>JAEEGL015096094.1_pt1 | contig 15222 bp, 15 predicted proteins | sample 9134231 | NCBI WGS metagenome assembly JAEEGL01 (sample SAMN16246548, study PRJNA631951) | gut metagenome | biome: gut microbiome; feature: rumen; material: fiber-attached | host: Bos | place: Iran: Karaj | collected 2018-10 | reverse complement strand
CAATTCATAGTTTAATAAATATATATTTTCTCATTCCGTTTGGTGTCGCAATTCTCTTATGTTCAATTATATAATTGAACTGTATCTGTGAATTGCTCCAGTCGCCCTTCGCTTACGCTACGGTTTGCTGCCCATTGTTAAGGCTCTGCCTGTTACAATGGCAGTATGCAGTAGCTGCTCGCCTTACGCACTTCATTCTAAAATATATATTTATTAAGCTGTAAATCGTGTTGCAGATTATTCATTTTTATAATTATATTTGTAAATTTAAAAGGGAAGTGAAAGATTATATTTAATTATATCTTTCACTTCACTCCTTAATTTATTATATTTTTTTAATTATTATCCTTGATCTGGATCTGGATTTGGTTCTGTTGGTGTAGAAGATTCAGTTCCAGTAGCAGGTTTTGTAAATCCAATTGCTATATCAAATGCTCTACCAGTAGATGCTGTATCATTACAATCAGGATCTTGTCCTTCTAACCAAATGTATACTCTAGCTTTCATTATTGAATTTTGTCCTAACATTAATTGTGTAGAACCATCAACAGCTTTCATATCTGTAACACTTGTAACTGTTCCAGCGTCAGAAGTTAAAGTTGTTGGAGCACCCATATATGTTCCTGAACTACCTTCAATTTCTACATCATCATTATCAACTTTAACACCTGTAGTTGTTGTTCCATTTACACCTTTGATACTAAATCCATTTGTTGCTGGAAGCATTGCTAATGTTTGGAATCCAGATGTTCCATCTTCAATTCTTCTGTCATTTGCTACAACTTCATCAATATGTTGTTTGTAGTTTGGTTCCCATATTGCAAATAATGGGCTATCACCTACAGCTGTTGATCTAATAGAACTTACAGCTGTTGTAAATGTGTTTTGTGTACTATATAATAAGAATCCTGCTCTTACACAGTTTTCAAGACCCGTATCAGTTTGTCCTGCATAACTATCATCTTCGCCTTCTTTTTTAGTATGTATTGCAACACTACTTGTTGTGTTTAATTGTAGTTTGTCACCACCATTTTTTGATGAAGAATTTTTCAAATATACATCAAAAGATATATATCTTCCACCAGAAGCTGGTGCATTTTTGATTGATTTTAATATTTCTCCATCAGAACTTATATCTCCATATACAAATGATGCATCTGTTCCAGATATTGTACCATCTGTTGATACTGGTGTTAATTCTGTTGGCCAAACATAATTATTTTTTGTAGTTCCAAGCTCTGCTAATTTTGATTGACTAACTACTACAGATGCACTCCAATTTTCACCATCTAGTGATATTTGTAGACCTTCAGCTGCAGATACTTTTGCAGTAATTCCTGTAATAAGAACTTCTCTGTTTGCAGAGAACCATGCATAAGTTGAAATTATTAACATTATTGCTGTTAATAATAGTGCCATAAATGAAGAATTTAACCTTCTTTTGCTTCTTCTACTTCTTTTACTCATAATTTTTCTCCTTTTTTAATTAATCTTGTTTAATATGTTCTTCAGTTATGGTCATGTGCATTTTCATTTCTCCACCAATAAGGTTATCTATGCAATCAGGATCATCACCTTCAACCCATATTACCACAGTAAATTTATCAACATCTTTAGATTTAAAATCTTTCCTTTGAACTAACATAACATTTTCTTCATCTCGAAATGCTTCTGTATTTTTCTCAGGCGCAGATGTTTTATCATTTGCTTTAGCATATACTGTCTTTTCACCATTTAGGAAAACAGCAACTCGTATCGCTTCATCTACGTTTTTAATAACATCATCAATATAAATACGATACCAGTAATGTATTGTTTCGTCACCCATATTTTCAATATAAAAAGTATAGGCTATGTAATTGTCACCATTATGTGCTCCGTCTGATTCATCATTAATGTTATCTGGAATCCAATCTCCAGAAATATTAGTCATAAAATCAAGTGAATCAGCAGACAAGGTTCTTCTTGTAAGTTTTTCATTCTTGTTTTCATACATAACAAGAGAGCCTTTCATGTCAGAAGATGTATCTAAAACAACTGTAAATCTACCTGTATCATAAGCTATTCTTAAAGCAAAATAAATTACAATCAAAAAAATAAGCATTATTATTAATACTTTTTTCAATTTTTTTAAGAATTCGCTAGTATCTGATATTTTTTTTGCTTTTTTCCTAGCTTTGATTTTTTCAGTTACTTCTTTACCTTTTTGTTTTCTGTTTTCTTCTTTTTTGTTAACTTCCTGTTCTTCGACCTCCTGGTAACTTGTGTTTTTAACTTCTTCTTTCATGTATTACACCAACTTTTTAAGTGAATAAAACAAATATTGCTAACGCTATATTTATTTATGTTTAGAGTATAGCATATAATTATCTTGAATACAATTACAAAATATTTACATTTTTTTTACATTTTTTTTACATTTTTCGACATTTATTACGTTTGTATTACATTTGAATTACATTTGTGTTTCATTGATGATTTTTACAATATTTATGTTATAATTATGTCAATAAAAATTATAATTCACAAATATTAAATAAATTATGAAATAATACGAAATCAAATATATTTAATATTAAAATTGAGTTCGACCTACTCGCAGTTCTGAAGCTGTTTACGATTATTACAATTTGCATCATATTATATAAACGGCGTGCATTTCAAAAATTAGTGCCCGAAATTGCAGTTCAGAACGTTACTATTTAAATATAGTGTAATCCGTGGATATGAATTTAATCATTTCTCATACTTAAAACGGCTGGAGAACGGAAATTTTAATATTAAATATATTTGATTTCTAAAGATATACATAATTGAAGCAATAAAAAGAGGTTTATAATGAAAAAAAGAGTTTTATTTATTCTAGCATGTTTATGGCTTATAATTACTTTCATGGTAATAAAAGCAACATATGCTAAATATTTATCATCAATTGATTCAAATGCTAATATACACATTTCAGGATGGAAAATAACTTTAAACAATCAAGACATTATGCAGAATTCAGATTTTTCAGAAAATATAGACTTAATTTTTCCAGGAAATGATTATTACATACCAGATTGTATTGTACCAGGCGCAATACGGATACTTTGATTTAATTGTTGATACATCTGAAGTTGATTTAGCAGTAAAATATACAGTCACTGCAACACTTCTTAATACTAACGAAATTGCAGATTGTAAAATAATTGGTTATTCATTCCCAGGTCAAATTGATACTATTACTTATTTAAATGATTCAAATACTGAAGTTCAAGGTAGTGTGGCCGCAGAATATGATTCTAGTACAATTAGAATATATGTTTCTTGGGATGATAATGAAGAAACTGAAAGTTTAAATGATACTCAAGATACTTCAATTGCTCTAAATTCCGGAAAGGCTGTAATTCAAGCCAATGTTTCATTTGAACAATTAATAAATTAAATAACTATAATTATTTCCCTAAATACAAAGAAACAGTTTAAGAAAAATCTTAAACTGTTTCTTTATGTTGTTCAACAATTAATTTTATTACCATTTCTATTGCTTGACTTGTAGGATTAGCATTATAATAACTATAGGCCATTTCTCCATAACTTGTATCAGTTTCATCATCTCCTGATTCATATTGCCAAGTAAATGTAATAGTTAATGTTTCCTCAGAATTTGCTCCAATAGTATCCTCACTTGATTCAACACTTAAATAAAACGGATAATCATTTTGTATTTTATTATTTAAATTTTCTGATGTAGTTGTTATCGCTCCTTGTGGAATAGAATCTCCAGTTGATAATAAATCTGTAGCTATATAAATTTCATCAAATATTCTTATTGATTTTATTGCAAATCTAACATCTGCATCTTTTTGACCATCATTAATTATTGTAACACTTTTTACTTCATCTGTCATTCCTGGATATGCATGCTCAATTACTATAGGAATATCTCTATTAACTAATTCATCATCTACTTTAAACTTAACATGCCATGCTTCAACATGTGCGGTTAAACTAGATGATACTGTGCTGACATACAAGAACCAGGCATAGGTATTGAACATTAGAGTTATTACTAATAAAAAAAGTGTTCTTATTTTTACTCTTGTCTTAATTCTTTTTTGTTTTCTCGTAAGTTTTTTACTATGTCTTTTTCTCACAATACCTCTCCTTTCTCTTGTATTCCTATATTATTTATTTTTCTCTTCTTTTTCTTCTTTTGTTTCTTCTATTTTTTCTTCTTTCTTTTAATTTATCCATTTTATTTTCATCAATATCTGAATCGTCATCTTCTTCAGTTTCTTTGTCTCTTCTATACAATATAAATTCTACAAATGTAATTATTCCAAATGGAATAAAAATTGCAAAATACATGCCAAATAGATTTCCAATTATTCCATTTAAAAATGAAATTGTTTTTATTTTATAAATAACTTTACCATATACTTGAGATTCATTAATTTCAGGGTCTTCTATATCATTTGCCAAACCTTTTGTTTGAATTAAATACTTTCCGTCTTCTTGTTTCTCAATTTTTACTATTCTGTGTGTTATAATCATACCTTTAAATGGATCTTTTTTGCCCATATAAGTAATATCATCACCAATTTTTAATTCTGATGGGTTAACAGTTTTAGTTAAAATTGTATCCCCTACTTTGTATTCAGGAACCATGCTCTCTGTAATTACATTAAAAACTCTAAATCCTGCTATTGCTTTTTGATTATTAGACACTCTTTGTGTTATTATAACAGCAATTAATACAATTAATACAATTGTAACTATTGTTCTAAATAATGACCAAATGGACTTTAATATTTTTAACATTTTATCCTCCAACATTACAGTTCGGTTGTAGAAATTTAAGGTCCGCGCAGGGCGATACTTTTTATTTTTAGGCGAAGGTCTCGGGGGGACCGCTGAGGGCTGTTAAATGCGGTAGCATTGTTACAGCCCCAGTGGGAAGGCCTGAGAAGAAAATAAAAAGTTTTGCCCGTTGCAGGACTGATATAAGTCTATTACCGAACTGTAATCCTCAAACTAAATATTTTCAAAAAATTTGTCAATATACTTTCTAAATATTTTTTCAATGTCATTTTTTGTTGCAACTCTTCTTTTAACTGCATTATCAAATTCTATTCCAAGCCTATCTTGTAATTCTTTTTTTGTTAACTCTGGATTTAAATCAATTATTTTGTCCAACATTCTACTTAATGATTTTTCTTTAGCTTCTTTAACTTCATCTTCAGTTCTATTAATTCTATTTATTGTTAAATATTCTAAAAGAAATGTTTCATCAATAAGTGCCTTGATTGCACCTTTTTCCATATAATCTTTATTTTGTTTTATTGGATTATCTTTTTTACCAAAATTATCATGTATATAATCCCATAATGTCATAGCATATTGGAAATTAACATTTTTTAAAATAACATTTGTCTTTTTTATTGGAGGTGTTACAAATGCAACTCCTTCTTTTTCAAGTATTCTATATACTTCTGTAAATTTCAAATCTCTAATGCTATTTTCTATATTCTTTATTCTTTCTATATTCTTTTTATTTACTTCTAAATTTGTATCTAATTCAGTATTCAAATGAATATTTACATTTATTTTTTCTTGACCTACCATTGTTGCACTTGTATATTCTATTATTTTGTTGTCTTTAAGTTTAGGATTTTGCTTGATATTTTCTTTTTTTCTTCTAACAAAGTCTTCAGCAAAAGATATAAGTGTAAATATAAATCTATTTTCATAAGTATTGAATGTTTCTTCTTTTAATACATTTAATAATTTTGAAGGAATAACATCCCCAGTTTGTTCATCTATGTCTTGTATAAAATTTGTATGTTTTGCTAAATGCTTTACTGTTTCAACTCCAACCTTTTTTGCAGATTCTATTTTCACAATTTCTTCTTCTGTTGTGATAAATCTTTTAGGATTTCTTAAGATTTTTTCAATATATGGTAGTAATTTTTCAAATATATCTAACCATTCAAAATCATTTTCATCTTTGAAATAATCTGTCTTTACCCTCATATTAGAATTAATCTTATTGTGAAAATCTTCTAAAGATTGTTCATCTACGCTTTCATATAAATTGGCAACTTCAAGCTCTCTCATTTAAGCTCCTCCTTAAGCCATTTTCTTTAACCTTAATAAGTATTCTATACATTCAGCCATAGCTCCTTTTCCAAATGTTTCGTCAAGAAATTTAATATATCCATCTATTTCATCTCTAATTAGGGCCATATTTAGCTGTTCAAATTTTCTTAAAATCTTTTTTGCAATAAAGTAATCTACACCTTCTACTTCTGTACCTCCACAAGCAACATAAACTGGTACAAATTTTTTCATGTGTGCAACAATACGGTTACCAAAAGCTATTCTAAAGTGTTTTATAACAAAATCATCCATTTTCTCTATTTTTTCTAATGTTTCTTTAGAAATAGCAAAATTTTCCATTGCTTCTGTAAATAATTTATCTAGGTATGTATAATTAATATTTTGTGCATCTACATCTTCTGGAGTAAATACTTCTCCTTTTTCATTTATATCTATTGGCATAGCTCTATCATAAACCTTATCTGTAACAGCAAATGTAGAGTCATCATTATTGATTGTACCAATATACCACATATTAGGTGGAACTTGAATTTTTCCATGCATTAATTTTTTTGGATCACTTGCCCAAGTATTTGGAACTATTTCTATTATCCATTCTTTTTTATCTGGCATTTCAAGAATTGATAACATTTCTGCAAAATAGTATTCTACACGTGATAAGTTCATCTCATCAAGTATTACTGTATAAACATCATCTGTATAATCTGCAATATACATTTCTTTTAATAATTCTGTCTCATTAAATTTTTTAGTAAATTCATTAAAATATCCAAAAAGGTCTGTTCTATCTCTCCAAGATGGCTGTACAGAAGCAATACATGAATCTTGCTTCATAAATTTTCCCCAAGCATATGCAAGTGATGTTTTACCAGTACCTGAAATACCTTGTAAAATAACAAGTCTTGTTGATGCAAGCCCTGCAACAAAAGTTCTAATTAATCTTTCTTTGTAAAATAACTTTAATTTTGATGCTGCAAAATTTCTAAAATTACTACATAGTTCTGGTAAATCGAAGTTATTTCCGTAATTTTTTATTTTATAATCAGCATATTCCATATCTATTAAATTTAATTTAGAAAATCTTATTCCATTTTCTCCTATTGCTCCATCATCTTCGTTTTTCTGTTTATTAGTATCATTTTCTAAATCTTCTGCATTTTCATCAGGTCTGATTCCCAATTGTGAAACTTTCATAGCTAATATTTCATCTTTTTCTTTAGAAAGTTTTAATACTTTTTTATTTAAATCTTCAACTTCATTAATTAATGCTGATTTGCTAATTGGTTTGAATTTTTTTACAAATTTTTTAACAGTAAATACAACTAAAAGTATAATTCCACCATATAGTATTATCATAAATAAAATAGTAATAGCTACTAATACCCATTCTGGTCCTGTAAAGTCTTTTTGATATTGAGATACTAAATTAAAAAATGCCGTAAAATTTAAAATTAGTTTTAATCCTTCTAATAATCCTTTGCCAATAGTAAACAACCCTGAAACTATATTGTTTACTAATTCATATAAAAATCTAAAAAATGTATCCATTTTGTACCTCTTTTTCTTATACTTCGTATATTACTATATTATTTAAATATTGTTCTAATCTCTTGATTTCATCAAAATTTTTACTTTGTTCTGCTATAAGTAAATACTTAAAAATACTAAGTTTCTTTAATTCCATAATTGATGGATTGAAAGTATCATCTATAATAATTGCAAATCTAAAACCATCTTTCATTAATTCATAAATCAATTCCTTATTTTCTTCGAAATCCTGATAATTGAGTTTTAAAAACACTTTATCTTGTGCAACTGCATTATCTAATATTTTTAAAGTTTGCTTTAATTTTTGTTTTTTCTTATATAAACTACTTGCAAAATTGACAATATATTTTGTGTCAAAATTCCCTTTATTTATATCTTTTATACATAAAAGAGTTAATAAAGTATATTCTATCATCAATTTATCTTCATTAATAACTCCTTCATTATACACTTCTTCTATAACCTTTTCACTATATATATAAGGTATCTTGAACTCATAGTTTAAATCAACTTTATATGTATTATCTATTAATTTATATTTTTCAATATTTAATGAAAAATACTCTGTTTCGTATTTTTTAAAGAAACTTTCTTTTTCTTCATTTACTCTTTTTATTAATTTTAATAGTCTCTCTTCTAAATTTATAACAGATTTTAACTCAAATTGTGTATTTCTTTTATCACATACTAATTTGCAAAATTGAGGTAAATCAGCAATTGGTCTAACACCATCAATATAAAAAACAAATTGATATATTCTTAAATTATCATCAAGCACTTTTTCTTCAATCTTAGGAAATCTCATTTGTAATTCATTTTTCTTAATCGACAAATTAGAATTAATTCTAATGTAGAAAAATTTATCTTCCCCTTCTCCAAAATTATATATACGAGATTCAATATATGTATCAATATATTCATTTGATATTTCTTCATTATATTCTTCTCCAAAGAACATCTTTGTAAAATCTTTTATATTATTTCTTGTATTTTGGATATATTGGTCCATCAAATTTGTAGTCATATTTCCCCCTATTTTACTGTGTTTGTGATAACAGAATCACAGGCGTGCCTGTGGACATACTATTAAATGAATAATTTTGTGTTGAATCAACTTTATAAAATTTTACTGTTGTTGTACTTAAAGATTCAACAAATGAAGTAACACTATTTAGATAATCAAATCCATTTATTTGTTGTGTTGTATTGTTTGTTGAATTTAAATAAAATTTTCCAGTCATATCTAATAATACTACTTCAGGATTATAGCTAAGTTTAACATTTGCTCCAATACTTTGTGAATTTGTAATATTAACTGTTAAATATGGTTGATTGGCCGTATCTATTATCTCATAAGTAATATCTGATGAGCCAACCTCTAAAAGTAGTTTACCACTAATAGTTTGTGAATAAGGAGATGTTGAAGTGGCTACAATATCCACCCATGCTAGCTCTCCTTCACTTAAAGCTGATCCTCCTGCCGGATTAATACTAATTGTAAATGAATCTTCATTAACACCATTATTACCTGTTCCTATTATTGTACTTGAAGTTTTGTTTAAACTACAAGAAATATTTTCTGAACATGTATAAGTTATATTATATGAAATGTCTGATTCTGTAAATGCCATATCATTTTTTTTACTACTCATATTTACTGTTATTAAATAAGTTTCCGCACCTGACCAGTTATTTGTTATTTCATATTCTGTATGATTAATACTCAGTTTATCACTACTGAAATAAAAGTCTTTTGAAGATAAATAATACTCATGAACTATATTATATACATATCTAGCAGTAGAAACAAATTTTGGAGTAAAAAAAATAAGAACAACAAATAATATCAATACAAAAATAGGATTTATTCTTTTAGTTCTTCTTCTATTTTTTCTTTTTATCCTTCTTCTCACTCTATTTTTCCTCATTATTTTTAAATCTTTTGACTTGAATTAATTTTAATTTCAACATATTCAATTATGCCTTCATATTCAGCTCTATTGTATTCTTTAGGAAATTCTACTTGAAGAGTGTATATCTTTTGTTCATCCTCTGCAAATCCCATTTCCTCTTTTTGTACATTTACATATTTAAAATATGTTCCATCAGAATCTTGTACTGTTTGAACTCCAGTTACTAAATCATGTGTCATATCTTCTTGATTATAAACCTTAAAATTTAAGGGCAAATTTGTGGTAGTTTTTATTTGTATAATATACTCAATAGCTGTTTCTGTTCTATCTGTTCCATTATTATTTGCTACAGAGAAAGTATATGTATATGGCTCTTCTCTAGGTAATATGCTTTCTAACTTTAACTCTTGAGAAATACTTTCATCTTTAAAAAAATAATATGCGAGATTAACATCAGCGTTAGATCTTGCACTTGACCTATATCTTGCAATTGTACTTCTTAAAGCACCAATTGACAAAAGTAAAATAATTAGATAAAAAACACATTTAAAATACATTAATCTAATTTGTCTTTTTCTTCTTGCTCTCCTCATTTCTTTTTTCTCTCCTTTTTCTCATAAATTTAGAAAAAGAGTTATTTTCCATTTGTTTTCCTTCTCTTTTGCTAGACAAAGTTAATCCAAATAATATTATTGTGATTATTATAGATATTATTACTTTTATATCTGTAAACACTTTAAACCAAATACCTAATCTTGGTATTGTTTTTACAACTTTTCCTAATACCATGTCTCTTTGAATTGGTTTATCTAAATCGTTATTTGCATCTCCTTTAGTGATAATTTGCTCATCATTTTGTTCTACTACCCTGTGAGTTATAATTTCTTCATCATTTAAATATGTAATAATATCATCTTTTTTTATATCTTTTGTAATTTTAACTATCACAACATCATTTATCTCAATTGTATTTGACATACTACCAGTAGTGACTTCAAAAAATGTATATCCAAACAGGTTCGAATACTTTTTATTTAAAACACTTATTTGAAAAAAATTATATACTACCATAACTACTACTAATAATAGTACTATAGTAATCACACTAAAAAAAATTTTTGATACTATTTTTAATTTTTTCATATATTCTCCTGTATAGCTTCTATTGGTTCACCTAAATATTGGGTAACTACTACATCAACAGGAATATTTGTTGAAATATCTTTAATTAAACCAAGTTCTGTATCTGCTATATCTCCTTGTCCATTTTCAAGTTCTTCCCAACCAATATAAAATCTTAATGTTGTTTGAACTTCATTTGTTACATCTTCTAGACTTATAACCCCAGAATATGTATTATCTCCTGTTTTAACAATACCTTCTTCAACTTCTTCACCATCAACCACTATACATGCTTTTGTAAATCTTATAGAATCTATTATATTTAAATTGTCTACAACAAGTGTAACATCATATCTTACAGCTACACTACTTCCTGTAGAATCAATTACAATTTCAAAATAGCCATTAGCTCCAGGAGCTAATTTGTTTTCTGCAACAAATGCACTTTCTGGAAAAATTAAATTGTCTACATTAAAAGTTGTTTCAGAATTACTATTAGATATATCAGTATTATTTACTTTTATTGCCCATGCACCAGCTTGTTTTTCAACTACAGCTGTTGCCTCAGCTATATATTTAGCATAACTTGTTGCAATCTGATAAAATGTAAATATTAGCATTATTATACCTAATAAAGTATAGGTTCTTTTCATCCTTCATTCCTTTAATTTTAATCTTTATTTGATATTTCCATTATTAATTCGTATATTTGATGTAAAAATGCTAATAGTGATGGAAATACTATTAAGAATAAGAATCCCCATTTTGATTCTAATACTGATAATACAGTACCTGCTTTACTAATTACTTTTATATTGTTTGAAGTACCTATTACATCTTCAGCTACAACTTGATAATTTCCTTCTATTGTAAATGTAATTCCTGCATCTCCAAAATCGTTTTTCTTTTCAATTTTTGCAATTTTTATAGTATTGCTTTCATAGAAAAACACATTGTCTCCTTCTTTTGCATTTTCATATCCTTTTTTCTTTGCAATTACTAAATCACCTTTTTTATAAGGTAATTTTTCATCATCCTTATCTATTATTACAAATGTTTTATCTCCAAACACTGATACTTTATATTCATTATAAGTTAATAAACATATTGTAGTAAATATTGCTACAATCACATATAGGATTATTACTATATTTAATAGTGTTTTCTTCATTTTTCTTCCTCCAAAAATTATTAGCTATAATTTGCTGACTATATTATACCAAATAAAATTTAAAATGCAACAATTTTAAAAAAATAATTTTTAACTGCAATTTGCCATATTTGCCAATGTAATTGCATCTTCAAAAGTTTCACAGCTACATATAAACCCAGCATTATGGCAAAATCGAGCACCTTTTACCCCTGTTATATTTTGTAATTCTTCATCTCTTTTTCCTCTCCAACTTTTTGGTAATAACTTTCTATTTTCAAAGCTTCCAATCTCAACTGGAACTGCATATACGTTATATCCGCCTCTTTTTGAAGGGAATACTACAAAATTAATTTCTTTTGCCTTTTCTTTTTCTGAATTAACTATAAAATCTTTCCATGGTACATATTTTTCTAATATTACTATTCCATTTTTAGATTCGTCTATAGCATTATCTACAATTTTTTTTGCTTTCATTTTTGAAATTGTATCAGCTAAAAATTCGTCAAACACACTATTTGCAAATTCTAATGCTCTAATAAAATTATTATCATTATCTATTTCTTCATCCCATTTTGAATTAAATATGCATATAATATATGCAATATGTACATTTCTATAATCTGCCTGTAGTTTTGGAAGTTGACCATTATCATTTGAATCTATAAATTGGATAAAGTTTTTATCAATATAGTCAAAAGTATATTCAATATCTTCAACATTATATTTTTCTAATAATTGTTTTCCAAATTCTTTCCAGATTAAACCACATGCTGCATATTTTATGCCATTTGGTCTTTGGCCATTTCCTCCTAATTGATGATGATCATACTTTCCTGCTCCAATATCATATACTAAAACACTTTCATTAGGCTTTTCTACCAATTCTGGAATACGTATTAAAACAATTTCAGGTAGTATTTTTGAAAGTATTAATGTTGCGAAAATTTCATCTGCATGAAACGTTCCACTATGTGTAATGCAATTTGCTTCATTTATATTTTTTGTTAGTTTTATATTCATATCTATTCCTCAATTTCTGATTTTTAGTGGCTATCTACCGCCACCGCCTCCGGCCTCCTCCGGCCGCCACCTCCGCCTCCAGAGAAACCTCCTCCAGAGCCAGAACCAGATGATAATGTAGATGAATAACTAGAGCTTATAGCATGTGAAAAATTAGACGAAAAATCTGTATGCATCATTAAATACATATAACCATAATTATTCATATCCATATTATCATATAAATCTTTATATACTATTTTTAATTGTTTTATTACTTTATCTGCAATTCCAAATGCAGTTGCATAAACTAAATAATGTTCCCATAAAGCTAATTCTGGAATTTCTCTTTTATCTAACATAGAGAAGTTTTCCATGAATTTTTTTAAGCCTTTCCATTGTTCAGATTCATTAATTCCTTCATCTGTAAATGGCTGTAATTTCTTTGCAACTTTTCCAACAGCAATTAAATTAATAATTGCTGTTAATGCAACTAAAACCACTCCCAATATAATGTATTTTAGAGCTGACTTATTATATATCATAGCATTATTTGCCATCGGAATACTTGTCATTATAACCAACATTACCGAAAATATTATAAAAGCAACTGGTTTTAATTCATATTTAAGTTTTTCTTTGGCTCTTTCTTCATCATAAAGCTTCATATTTTTAATTTCATTAGCACTTGACTCTTCTATATTTTCTTTTAATTCTGAGATTTTTGTAGGTGCTTTTTTCATATATTTTCTTAGTTCTTTTACCGTTATTTCATCTTGTTCTTTAGCTAAATTAATGATAAAATCTAATATTAATTTTTCACTAGTTTCTAAATCTTCTTTATATCTTTTTAAAATTTTAATTTTGATATCTTTTTTATCTGTTGGTGAAACTTCAAACTCTATGCATTTTTTTAGACTTAAATCTAAGAGTGTAGCAGAAAAGATTGGCCCAATTTCATTTGGTGCCAGCATATTTAAAGATTTTTTTAAAATCATAACTGCTTGCGCAGGAGTTGAATTACTTCTAGGAATTTCTCTAAAATATTCAACATTAATCGTTTTTTTGTATGGAATAACAGTTTTAGCCTTTTCAAATGATTTTTTTGTATTTTTTAAGTTTATTAAAGATAATAAACAATACAAAACACTTACTCCAATTGAAGCATATTTTTGTTTTCTTTGCATTTTAAGTCTTTTTGTATTTGCTTCTTCTGCCCATTTTGTTTCTTCTGCAATAACACTATCTAGAATAGTTTTATTATAAGTTCTATTAGATGAATAAATCATATTTGTTGGAAAAAGACTTCTAATTTCTATAAATCTACCAGATCTATAATTATTAATTTCAAATTCTATTATATCTTCTGTGGTAGCATATATTTCACCATTTAAATCTTCAGTATGCCCCCATACTTTTATTTCATCTTTATTAGAAGCTTTTTGAGGCAATCTGATTTTCCCTGTAACTTTTGAACTATCTATTTCAAAATCATTTCCTACAAATTGCCAGTATAGCTCTGAATAATCATTATATTTTGCTATTGCATCTTCTACCTTATATTGAATCATATATTTTCTAGTTGCTTTAGAATTATCTAAACCAACTCCCCATGCAATTTCAAAATTTCCATCTTTGTTTATCATTCCATAATAGCAATTTTTTGTAACATGATACATTAATTGATTTATTTGAGAAAAAGCAACTTCATTTGATGTAGTTATATCTGTTACAGCAACATTTGAAATTGAACTATATTTTGTTTTATCAGTTTTAAAAGTTTTAAACAATGTATTTGTTTCTTCTATATCTATATTCCATATTTCAGTAACATCAATACTTGCATCAGAATTAACTTTTACATCAAAATCCAAGTTATTAAGATATAAACTTGCAAATGATTTGTTGTGTAGAGAAGTAAGAATAAAAATTACAAAAACTGAAAAAATAATTTCAAATAAATACTTTTTTATTTTCATAAACTGCCCCTTTCTAGCAATTAAACTTGTGCCATTAACAAGTATAAAGTTCTAATTTTTTAACTCTGTTTAATTTTATAAATAATTACATTATTTGTCAATACATTTTGGGGACACCTTCCAAAAACATTTTCATCCTGTTTTCGGAAGGTGTCCCCGTTTTGTTTTTTTCTAAATAATCTCTTTAACAATATTTGGTAATTGATCTATAGATTCAATACTATATTCAGATTCAAGTTTTTCCATATAACCATATTTTGCATGAATAAATGGAATATTTGCAGTTTTAGCAGCTTCTAAATCTTTGATCATATCCCCAACATATACAGCTTTTTCCAATTTATAATCCTTAATCACTTTTTGTATTCCTTCTGCTTTTGTTATTTTTAATGCACTTGCAGCT
>JAEEGL012563462.1_pt1 | contig 15222 bp, 15 predicted proteins | sample 9134231 | NCBI WGS metagenome assembly JAEEGL01 (sample SAMN16246548, study PRJNA631951) | gut metagenome | biome: gut microbiome; feature: rumen; material: fiber-attached | host: Bos | place: Iran: Karaj | collected 2018-10 | reverse complement strand
TGTATATAACTTACCTTTTTCAATTTTACTTGATAGTTCGTTATATCTTTTTCCTCTTTTTCCCATATTTTCCTCCTTGTGGTATAGCGGAAATAATTATTTGATAAGTGTCTTTCCTTCCACATAGTTTATCTATGTTTATATTTTTTTAACTATTTAATTTCAATTCCCATGTTTTTAGCAGTACCTGCAACAATCTTCATTGCAGCTTCTACATCATAGGCATTTAAATCTGGTAACTTAGTTTCAGCAATTTCACGAAGTTGTGCTTCAGTAATTGAACCTACTACTTCATTTTTTCCTTTAGCTGAACCTTTCTTCACCTTAGCATATTTCTTTAATAAGAAACCTGTAGGTGGAGTTTTAATAATAAAATCAAATGATCTATCTTCATAGATTGAGATTTCTACTGGAACGATATCTCCCATTTTATCTCTTGTTGCTTCATTATACTTTGTACAAAATTCTTGTAAGTTGATACCTGCTGGACCTAAAACTGTACCAACTGGTGGAGCTGGATTAGCTTTACCTGCTTCGATATCAAGTTTGATTTTCTTAATAACTTCTTTTGCCACGAAAAACACCTCCTATTTAATATTTTGTTTTCGCGAGTGGTCACGAAATAATTCACTTATCTTTTTTCTCCCACTAAATCTATATATAAATCAATATAGCGTCTTTGATAATAACATTATTTTTAATAAAAATCAAGACTATATTGTTTATATTCTTATTATGCTCTATCGATTTGTTTTAATTCAACTTCGATACTTGTTTCTTGACCGAATAAGTCAACTAATGCATTAACAATCTTATTTTCTAGGTCAATAGATTCAATAGTACCTTGCATTCCAACGAAAGGTCCATCAATAATCTTAATTTTATCTCCTTCTTTAAGTTCATTAGGAGCATCAATTCTACTAATACCCATATTATTAAGAATTGTTTCTACTTCGTATGGTTGTAATGGTGTTGGTTTAGCACCTTTACCACTTGAACCAATAAATCCAGTAACACCTGGAGTATTACGTACTACAAACCATGCTTCATCACTCATAACCATTTCTACTAAAATGTATCCTGGGAACATCTTCTTAACTTTTTCCTTAGTTACACCGTCTTTTTCCTCAACAACTGTTTGTTCAGGTACGATTACTCTAAAGATATAATCTTGTAATCCCATTGATTCAGCACGCATTTCTAATTTTTCTTTTACTTTATTCTCATGACCAGAATAAGTATTAACAACATACCATTTTTTCTCTTCCATAATCTACACCAACTTTGTAATTAAAGCTACTAAAACTCCAATTAGATAAAAGAATGCTGCAAAGAATATAACAAAGACAATAGTTGCAATTGAATATTTAACCATATCTTTCTTATTAGGCCATTTAACTTTAGATAATTCTTTTCTAACTTCGCCAAAGAACTTTTTAATTCCTTTCATAAAAATTCTCCTTTTTTTTACAAAATAAAAACACTTTCGTGTCACATATAAAATACCATATCTATATGTAAAAGTAAAGTGTTTTTTTACGTTTATTTACTTATTTAAAGAGTTTTAACGCCATTATGACAAGCATTGATAAAATATAGACAATAGCAAGGACAGCAGGAATGCTTATAATTGATGCAAAACCATTAGTTTGTTCTTGGTTATTCGCAATTGCTCTTCCTTCAGGCGTACTATAATTAAGAACTCTAACATTACCCTTTCCACCAGCAGCCATCTTTTCTTGTAAGTAACTACTCATATATCCAATATTTAAAAGAGTAAAGAGATTTCGATAGTAGTCTTTAACTTCATCTGGCATATTAGGTGTTCTTAAATATTGTTCTAATTCTTCAATATTGGTTAAATTAGCAATAAAACTAGGATTAGTATAATACGTAGGAAATCCTTGATCTTCACCAAAACGATTATAGGCAGATATACCAATAGCAGCTAATTCCATAATATCTTGTCCGAAGTCTTTATCATTCTTTTCTGGATCAAAGACATCAACAGCAATAGATGATGGATCTATCTTATCATTTTTAGGATTTTCTTCATCTCTTATTATATATGCATCTAACAAGCTTGATGAAATAAACTTATTTTCACTATGAACTTGCATTAAAGCTCTATCCATAAGTAATAATTTATCAGTTAGGGATATTTCATCTTCTTGTTCAAATAAATAATCTCCATAATTCATAGTATCACCTACTACTCTCTTTCATTTTATTTACTTTGCTTTTCAAAATGTTTACCAATTAAGTCATAACAAACTAAAGCAATTGGTAATGACACTAATACTGTAACTAATATAATTACAATATTACTGTTAGTAAATTTATATATTACCGTTATATTTAAAGCAATTATAAATGATGTAACACAGGTAATTAATATTAACATTAACTTATAATTAATCTTCTCTAAATTAATCTTATGATATCTTAATATCAAATTAACTTCAGCAGGTACTTTCTTTTTTTCTAATTTCTTATGTTGTCTTATTAAAGCAAAGTAATAAATAATAAAGACAACGATAAAAGAAAGTACAAAATCTATTAAAAATCTTAAATATTCATTCATAGAATGCCCCCTATTATGTATTATTGTTCCATATAATCAAGAATCTTTAAGAACATTTTAATACTACGTCTATCAAGACCCTCTTTTTTTAGCTTACGAACTTCAAGACGTTTATCACTTAAAGATGTATTATCATCAAACATAACAAGTGCTAACCTATCTTTTAAGACTGTTGGTATTTTTAAATCAGATAAGATACTTTCAACATCATCTTTAATAAGCATTAAAGCATCTATTTCAATATCTTGTCCATAACAGTTAATAACTATTTGACTACTTGTACTTACATCTTTTATTTCAACAATGAAGTCTGTATCTGTTACCATTGTAGCATATTCTATTTGATTTTCATTTTCATAGACTACAACATTGTCAGCTTTTTTAGTATTTCTAAAGATAATACGATAATCTCTCTTTTCAGGTAAGATACTCTTATCACCTTCAATAGCTCTAATAATTAATGTATAGTTACTATTACGATAGTTATAATCAAACTCTGTTACACAGTATCTACCATTTTTATAGGCAAAACCATCTCCATCATCTTCATATAGATGATAGTTATTACTCTTACCTGGGAAGATATGAACATCAAAATCAATAGGATTTTTATATGACATATAACTCTTTTCACCAGCAAGAGGTATAACACTACCACTCTCTACAAATATTGGATAATCCTCTATTTTATAGAATGATATATATTTTTGATTTCCTGGATAACGTTTTCCTGTTTTGAAATCATACCAAGTTCCATCTGGCATATAGTATTTTTGAATTGTTCTATTCAATTCTTCATCAACAGGAGAAACAATTGGTGAAATCATAAAAGCTTTACCAAAATAATATTGATTAACATAATTAGGATCATCATATAAATCAAGATTTGTATAATAGAAAGGCTTAATTAAAGTAGAACCTGTCTTTGAATATTGATAAGCTTCACTATATATATAAGGTATTAGTCTATGACGTAATTGTAGATAATATGTTGCAATATTATTTGTAACAACATCCCATCTCCATGGTTCACGTTTAAAATACTTACCTTTTTGCGTATTAAATCTTAAGATTGGTGAGAATACTCCTAATTGAATACTACGTAGATATAAATCACTATCTTCAATACCACCAATACTTCCACCTACATCATGACTCCACCAAGTAACGCCTAAATTAGCACTTGTAGAGTTATAAATTGGAAGAATCTTCAAAGTATTCCAATCAATACAGTTTCTTCCTGAATATAAGACATTATATCGATGAGCAGCCATTCCACTATTACGAGATAACATAATAGGTCTCTTGCCATCTCCTCGCATATCTTTTGCCATATAATCATTTAATATATATAAATCTTCATTTCTTTCTACATTATAATCATTCCAGAAAAGGTCTATTCCTTTAGCTTTTAATGGATGAATAAATAGTTTTAGATATAAATCCATAGTTCTAGCATCCCAAGGATTAAACTTAATAACACCATTCTCATCTGTTGCAATATATTGTTTTGCAGTCTCATAGTATTGATCCATTGGATAGAATCCATAACCAGGATTAATCTTTAAACCAAGTTTTATATCACGATCATGAACCATTTGTATTAATTCTTCAGGTTGTGAGAAATATTCTGGATCAAAAGTAAAGGTATTTTGAATATTAGGATAATGTTCATAATCTTTTTTAGACCAGTTATTATCTAATAAGAATACAGACATCGGGATATAACTTCTTTTAAATTTATCAATTAGCGCAATTACATCATTTTGATTATAATCAGTATCCTTACTCCACCAGTTACCTAAAGCGTAACGAGGAAGTAACTCAGGTAAACCAGATAATACATAATAATCTCTTAAACATAATCCAAAGTCTTTGTTGTATACAAATAGATATAAATCTATATGATTAGTTAAATTATTAACTAAAATATTACTTCCTGGGTCTATAAAGATACTCTTACTATCATCTATTGTTGCATAACCCATAGGAGAAAATAATCCTTTAAATAAAGGAGGCATACTTTTTTGTCCATCTAGTGATTTAGCACAACTTTTAAAGTTTTGAACCTCGTTATCCCCGTAATACCAAGTATTCTCAGTACCTAAGACCTTAGCTGTTAATGTTTTTCCAGTAAATGGAGCATCTTTTTGATAGGTTAAAGACATATATTTAGTTTCAACAGTAAAATATACTTCATCTTCTTTAATTACAAATTGTGGATAAGGAAATACTCTATTTTTTACAATTGGAGTTTCCATATCATAGAACTTACCTTCTTCATCATATTCAAGTCTTACTAATCTTTCGGTTAATATTGTGATTCTATACTTAGCACCCTTGAATACAGACTTACTAAAAGCCTTAAGGTTCTCAGGATGTTCATTCTTAAAATTTGCTCCTAAATCGTACATATTCTCTCTCCTATTCTTTATCTAAAAACATTGCATAATATTCTTCAAAAGTAATATTATTCTTTGCAATATATGTTGCTACCTCTTCCCCTACATAACGATATTGTTTAACAATACCTTTATATCCTGTTATTTCTTCCTTTTTATCAGGATATCTAAGAATAAAGCCGTATTTATGTGCGTTATTCTTTAACCAGTCCTTTTCAACAGAACCATTAAACTCCCCTACTGTATCAATATTTATGATTAAACCTGTTTGATGTTCTGAAAAACCAGGACGTGATACTGCATTATTAACATAGCTCTCCCCTTTTTGCTTCAAAAGGTTATTATATGTCTTCTCTTGCTCTTCATATGATCGATACGCATTACTAATATATATCTTCTTTGTTGTTTCATGATTTAAATCAGTTGCCATCTTAGTAAAAGCTTCTATAAGGGTTTTATTAGCTTTCTCTTTACCTTTACCAATAATTAATTCTTTTGGTACTTCCTCTAAATCATTTGGTACAAACGTATCAGATAACTTATTATATTTATTAACAATCATTGTTAACGAAAATTTGTTAACATCATTATATTTATCATAAAAGTCATTATCTAGACCAATATTAACACGAACAACAGCATCTTTATACGTACATACGTTAGACGCTTTGTATTCAATATAACGATCTAATAAACTTAACTTAGCATAATCATATTTCAAGAAATCACTTAACTTATCATACTTCGTTCCTTCTAAAAAAGTCTTTATGGTGTTGTTATTACCACTTTTTAGTACTAAATTAATATCTTCAACACTGTATCCCTTTTCAATTAAATTGTTGACTAATCCTACATTATTACTTTTTTCATAGTAATTAAGGTTTAAATACTTATCATAGTATTCAACATTAAAGTCCTTTTGATCGATTGTCTTATCAACAAATTCACTATAATCGTGAGATAAAGTATTGCTTTTAACACCTTTTTTAATGATGTATTTAATAGCATTATCAGAGTAATTAAGCTTCTTTAATTTGTTTTTAGCTATCAAATTAGAAGGGTTAATAATAATATAAGCTATTAATAATATGATACCTGCTAAAATAAGAACATTCTTTTTCCTAATGCGATATTTTTTCATACAGTACCTCTATCATATTATATCATAGAATAGGGTAAGTTGAACTAAAAATAGTAATAAAAATGGTAAAGATAGTGTATAATCGATAGGTGAGGTGTCCAATGTTTAAATATAGTGATAGTAATAAACGTTATCATACCTTAGATTACTTCTATAAACATAGGTTTGGATGTAAGATAGCAAAGATTAGTCTTAATGGTGGATTCACTTGTCCAAACAAAGATGGAACTAAAGGAGTAGGGGGATGTATTTATTGTTCAAAACTAGGTAGTGGTGATTACGCAGGAAAGCCCAATAAAAGCCTTACTGAGCAATTCTTTGATATCAAGAAGATAATGAACAAGAAATGGCAAGATACGAAGTATATAGGCTATTTTCAAGCAAATACGAACACTTATGCACCAGTTTCTGAATTAAAAAAGAAATATGAAGAAATACTAAAAATCGATGGGGTAGTGGGTCTTAATATTGCAACAAGAAGTGACGCAATTACTGAAGATTGTTTAAATTTCTTAGAAGAATTAAATAAAAAGACCTTTCTTAATATTGAATTAGGTCTACAAACTATTCATGAAGACACAAATAAACTAATAAATAGGGGAGAGACACTAAAAGAATTTGAGGCAATGGTTAAGAAACTAAGGAGTAGGGGAATCAACGTAATTGTTCACATTATTAATGGTTTACCTTATGAAACTAAAGAAATGATGTTAGAAACCATAAAATACGTTAATAAACTAGATATCCAAGGTATTAAAATCCATATGTTACACATTATTAAAGACACTAAACTGGCAGAATTATATAAAGAAAAACCCTTCCATGTATTAACAAGAGAAGAGTATGTTGATATTGTTTGTGATGAATTAGAATTATTAAGACCAGAAATAGTAATTAATAGAATAACTGGTGATCCAAACCCAGATGAACTAATAGAACCTAAATGGTTAATAAAAAAGTTTGGAGTCCTAAACGAAATAGATAAAGAAATGGTAAGACGTGCCTCTTATCAAGGTATTAAAGCATAAAAAAACACATCATCGATGTGTTCTTTTTATTATCCTTGTTGTCCGCTAGATAAAACATCTGCTGCAGCTCTAGCTCCTGCTTCAGAAAGATTAACTTCTGCTTCAACAGCGGCGTTAATTCCATTATAAACTGCTGTTAATTCAGCTTCAAGAGCTTCTTTTGCCTTTTTAATTCCATCTGCATATGCAGTTCTAATTTCATTACCTGGGTCGTACATTGAAATTGTATCTGGAACACGATCAAGATAAACGTCCTTAGCATTACTTATAGCATTAGTTAGGTCAGGAACAATAGTGTTTTTAACATCATCAACATACATTCCAACTCTTCCATCAGGGAATTGATCTGTGAAGGCTGTTTTTCCATCAATTTGGAAATCAGCAATAGTATCTGTTGGTAAATTTGCCTCTGCTGGCATTTCCATCTTGTCAGTAGATATTTTTGCTACACCTTGTGAGTCTGCCATAGAATTGTATGCAGCAACCGCCTTAATTACTATGTTATTTACGAATTGTAAAATATTATATTGAGCCTCATAAACTTTTGGTAATGCGTCAGCAGCAAATTGAGTAGCTCTATCAGAATGCCATTTTGCTGATAGATTAGTTACGAAATCAATATTTGCATTTCTAACTATATTATAAACTTGCATTCCTGCTCCTTCAAAAATTGCAATATCATTTTTAGCTTGTTCTGGATTTAATCCTGTAAAATCTGCCATTAAAATTCCTCCTTATCGTTATTTAAAGCAATATTTATATATTACCCTATCAATATCATTGTATTATAATTATTTTTCTAATTCAATAAATTGACTTTCTTTTTTGTAAAGGTTGACAAAAAAATATCCACAAAATTGTGGATATTTATTTATACATTAAATCTAAAATGACAGATATCGCCATCTTGCATTAAATAATCTTTTCCTTCTAGTCTAAACTTACCGGCTTCTTTAACTTTAAGTTCAGAACCACATTCTATTAAGTCATCGTAACTAATTACTTCTGCACGAATAAAGCCTTTTTCAAAGTCTGTGTGGATAACACCGGCACATTCTTTAGCGTTCATACCTTTTTTAAAAGTCCATGCACGTACTTCATCAGTTCCTACCGTAAAGAAAGTACGTAGCCCTAATAATTCATATGTAGCTTGAATTAATTCATCAAGACCACTTTGTTCAATACCTAGCATTTCAAACATTTCTTTTCTTTCAGCTTCTGTATAATCTATTAAATCACTTTCTAGTTTAGCTGATATTTTAATAGCTTTACTTCCTTCTTTAATAGCATATTCTTGAACTTGATTAAAATACTCATTTTCATCATTATAATTATCTTCTGATACATTAGCTAAGTAAATAATAGGCTTAATAGTTAAGAAACACATTGGTTTAATAATAACTTTTTCTTCATCTTTAAAATCAACCATACGTAATGGAACATTTTTTTCAAGAGCATTCTTAGCTTTTTCAAGAACTTCAACTTCCATTAAACCATCTTTATCTTTAGACATAATAGCTTTCTTTTTAATTTTATCAAGTCTATTATTAATTGTTTCTAAGTCTGCTATTGATAATTCCAAGTTAATTATCTCAATATCACGAATAGGGTCTGTTTTACCTTCTACGTGAATAATATCTGGATTATCAAAACATCTAACAACTTCACATATTGCATCTGTTTCACGAATATGCGATAAGAATTTATTTCCCAAGCCTTCACCTTGACTAGCTCCTTTAACAAGTCCTGCAATATCAGTAAACTCGAAACTAGTTGGGATTAGTCTTGCTGGATGATACATTTCATTTAAGTTATCAATACGTTTATCTGGAACATTTACAACACCAACATTAGGATCAATTGTTGCAAATGGATAATTAGCAGCCAAGATATTTTGTTTTGTAATAGCATTGAATAGGGTAGACTTACCAACATTTGGTAACCCAACAATACCTGCTTTTAAACTCATAAAAACCTCCTAAACTATAGGTTTGGATATACTCCAGGGCCAATAGGTAAACCTATTATATACCAACCAATTAATAGTAGCAACCATGTTGCAGTAATTATTAAGAAATATGGACTAATTAGTCTTATAGCTTCACCAATAGTAACAGGTTTATTTTTCTTAACATTATATATATTCAAGTAACCAATGTAGATTACAAAATATGCATATAATGGCGTAATACCATTCATTACAGAATCACAAGCACGCATTACAAATTGTACAAATTGTGGAGCAACATTAGTTTGCATTAGGGTAGGGATAACCGCTGGAGCAAAAACAATCCATTTAGCTTGTACACCTGTAACAAAGAAGTCACTAATAATAAATATTAAACAACAAATAAGTAGGAATGGAATACCACCAAATGATAAGCCGCCCAACATATTAGATAAGATACCAACAAGGACATTACCTATATTACTATATTTAAAGATAGCAACAAATTGTGAGGCTACAAATAATAAACCTATCATTGAACCGAAGTTCTTAAGTGATTCATTAGTTGCTCCAATAACATCCTTATCATTCTTAAATCTATGAGAACCAATACCATATACTAAACCAATTATAAAGAATACAATAGATACTAAGAAAGTAAATCCATCTTGGAAGTATGAACTATCTCCAAATACTTGTTCTAGATATGTACTTTTTGTCATATCAAGTAATAATCCTGATAAAGGAAGACCCGGTACCAGACAATAAGCAAAGAATAATATTAATACTATTCCTGCAATAGAAGCCCATTTGAAACCTCTTTTTTCTTTATAATCATTACTTAATATTAATTGTTCTTCATCAATAGCTTCATCAATTATTTCAATTTCACCAGTTAATTCTAATCTCTTTTCACGATATTTACCTAGGTTAGGAACAATAATTTTTTCCATAATAATTGTTCCTACAATTGATAAAACAATACTAGTTACAATCATAATAATTAAATTAGAAGTTAAACTAATATGGAACGTTGGATCAATTGTTCTTGAGGCAATTCTTGTATAAGGTATCATCAAATCATCAATAGAACCAACGAAGATGCTTGTACCATAACCAAAGGCTGTACCAGCAAAAGCAGCTACAACACCAGCCATCGGATTCCTTTTTTTAGCTTTAAAAATAATAGCAGCAATAGGAATTAAAATAACATACCCTACTTCATTAATTAATGATGATAGGGTAGCTATCAAAATAATAATGAAAGTTACAAATCTATTAGGTATTCTATCAAATACTTTTTTAAATAAAACGTCCAAGAATCCACTAGCTTCACAAACTGCAATACCAATAGCAGCAACCAAATACATAGATAATGGTGCAAAACTAATAAAGTTCTTTGATGTGTTACTAACAATATTCTTTATTTCCGTGAACCTAAATAAGTTAATAACTTCACTAGTTACTTGTTCTATTTTCATTGTATTAATATTAATAACATTATATGTTGATTGTAATCCTAATAAACTAAAGATAAAACTAAGAACTAAGACTAGAATTATTAATAGTAAATACGTTGTAATTGGATGAAGATAAAACTTCCTTAATCTAAACTTCTTCATTTTCTTTCTCCTTATCTATAATTTTCTTTATTCTTTTATTAAGATCTATTCTTGGAATAATAACAATTCTTCCACATTTAGTACATTTAAGTCTAATATCAGCACCTGTCTTTATAACTTCCCACATGTTTTCACCACAAGGATGTCCCTTTTTTAATACTAATTTAGATCCCACATTATATTCTTTATTCATAAAAATCACTTCCAAATAATTAAATATATTTCCAAATATAATTATATCAAATATTAGTAGAAATAAAAAAGAAAAAATAGATATTAATCTATTTTTCCATATCATTCATATGTAGAATCTCAAGAATTCTATTTAAATCATTTATATTACTATATTTGATTTCCATTTTATTTTTAAACACTCGTACTTTAGTACCAAGTCTTTCACATAGATTATCTTCAATATACTTGTATTCTCTATTTTCTTCTTTAACTGTTCTCTTAACTTTTTGTAACTTCGGAATATCATTTCCTTTGGCTATCTCTTCTAGATTTCTAACACTCATTCCTTCATTAACAACTCTTTTAGCAAGGGTTCTTATTAATTCCGGATCACTTATTTTAGAAAGTATTCTTGCATGTGTCATTGATAGTTGACTTTTAACAACTAAATCTTTTACATCTTCAGGTAATCTTAATAAACCAATAGTGTTATTAATATATGATTGGCTTTTACCAATTACTCTTGAGAATTCCTCTTGAGTTAAGCCTTTAGCATTCATTATTTTAATATATGCTGTTGCTTCTTCAAAAGGATTAAGATCTTCTCTTTGTAAGTTTTCAAGTAAAGCTATCTCCATCATTTGTGTATCATCAAATTCACGAACAATAGCAGGGATTGTCTTTAATCCTAACATACGACATGCTTTAACACGTCTTTCACCAGCAATTATCTCATAACCTTTAATGCTCTTTTTAACAATAATAGGTTGAAATACACCATGTTCTTTAATAGATGCAGCTAATTCATTTAAAGCATCTTCATCAAAGACAACACGAGGTTGATATGGATTACTTCTTAATTCTTCAAGAGGTATTTCTACTATTTCTTCTTTAGGAGTCTCAGTTAATATTTTTTCTTCTAATGAATCAAAATCCAATACTTCTGTACTAAATAATTCTTCAAGACCTTTTCCTAATGCTCTTCTTCTAGGCTGTTCCATTTCTTTCAATCACTTCCTTCGCTAAATTTAAATAAGCTTGTGTTCCACGACTTTTTGGATCATATGCAAGTATTGGCTTACCATGACTTGGTGCCTCTGCAAGTCTTATTAATCTTGGAACTATAGTTGAATATACTTTTTCTTTAAAATAACTTCTTATTTCTTCAATTACTTCGATTCCTAAATTAGTTTTAGAATCAAACATTGTAAGAAGTACACCTTCTAGTCTTAAATTAGGATTTAATTTCTTTTGCGTTAACATAATAGCATTTAATAATTGGGTAATACCTTCAAGAGCAAAGAATTCACATTGAACAGGTATAATTACAGAATCACTAGCTGCTAAAGCATTAGTTGTTATCAATCCTAATGATGGTGGGCAATCTACAATAATATAGTCATAATCTTCTTTAATTTCTTGTAATCTTTCTTTTAATTGATAACTACGTTGAAAACTAGGGTTATCTCTTCCTTTATCAATTAATTCAATATCAATACCAGCAAGTTGTAGTGATGAAGGTAATAACCATAGATTTTTAAAACTTGTCTTTAAGATAACCTCTTTTGCTGTCTTACTACCATTAAAGACATCATATATACTAATATCAATATCTCCTTTATTAAAACCAACACCTGTTGTAGCGTTACCTTGTGGATCTAAATCTATTAATAATACTTTTTTATTATATTCAGCAAGGGCTGCTGATAAATTAATACTTGTTGTTGTTTTACCAACTCCACCTTTTTGATTAACTAAAGATATTATTTTGCCCATTATATCACCTTTTCTGTACTATATTATTTGTAATTAATAAATGAAAATCTAATTATTTTTTATATATTATTATTCATCTTCATAATCTATTTTATTATAACAATTAACCTTTAATTTATCAATTGCCTTAACAAAAAAAAGAAACTTTTATAAAAAGTTTCTCTTATCAATTTTAATAGTTATTGTATACACATCATCGTAGTTTGTTTCTTCAGTAGTAATTTTATATTTACTCTTTTTTACTTTATCAGTTACTTTTTTCAATTCACCAATTATAGAATCAACACTATCATATGAAATTGGTTTAGTTATATCAACATAATTTGGTTCATTTTCAACATATTTAGGTTTTTCTACAACATCTTCAATTGGATTTAAGTATTTACTGTTAGGATCTGCTGGAACTTCAGGAGCTTTCTCTTCAACAGCAACGGGTTGTTCTTGTTTCAATTCTTCAACAGGTCCTAAATCTACTGGAGTTTCAGCTGGTGCTTCATATTTCTTTAAGAAATCATCAATAGCAGCTGTTGCAGCAAGTACTGATGAATCTTTAGCTACTTCTGTTTTTACCTCTTCTTGAACTGGTTCTATCTTAGGTGCTTCTTTAGTAATCTTACTATCATCAAAAGTATTTAAGAATGACATAAAATCATTAGGAGCTTCTGTTTTAGGCTCTTCAACAACTGGTTTTTCTACTTTAACTTCAGGAGTTGCTGGAGCTTGCTGAGCTTCTTGTGGAGCTGCTGGTGTAACACCGGCATTAAAGTTACTTAAGAAATCATCAAAACTCTTATCTTCAACTGTTGGAGCTGGTGTTTCTACCTTAGGTTCTTCAACTACTGGTACTTCCACTTTAACTTCAGGAGTTGCTGGAGTTTCAACAGTAGATGCACTTTCAGTTGGAACTATTTTATTATCATCTATTGTGTTTAAGAATGATAAGAATTCATTTGGTGATTCTTCTTTTGGAGCCTCTACTTTAGGTTCCTCAACAACTGGTGTATTAACCATTGTTGTTCCACCTTCTGTACCATCATCACTTGGAGTTTCATCTGCAGGTGGTGTTATTTTACTATCATCAATTGTGTTTAAGAATGACAAGAATTCATTTGTTGCAGGTTCTTGTGGTGCTTCTACTTTAGGTTCTTCAACAATTGGTATATCTAATTTTAATTCTTCAGTTACATCTGGATTTTCAGCTGTTGGTGTTGTTGCCTCAGTTGGAGCTGTTTTATTATCATCTATTGAGGTTAAGAATGATGTGAATTCACTTGATTTATCTCCTGCTGGAGTTTCTTCAGCTACCGGTAATTCCACTGGAGGAGTTACTGCTGGTACTGCAGTAGGTGCATCTAAAGCAGATAAGAATTGATCTAATTCTTCTTTTGATGTTTCTACTGGGCCACTCTTATTTTCGTATTTAGAAAAATCAAGCGGTACCGTATTTTCTAAATTCTCCTTATATTCATCACTACCAGGTAAATTAAATAATCCATCTTTATTTGGTTCTTCTAACATACTCTTAATCACTCCATCTAGTTCTCTAACCCTTAATTTTTCATTCTTTATTTTTTCCAATAATTCTAATTGTTTCTTTGTGTCTTTAATTGATATCAAACTTCTTGCATGTCGTTCAGATATTTCTCCATGTAGTAGAGACTCTTGAACTTCAACCGGCAAAGTCAGTAGTCTTAACTTATTAGCAAGTGTCGACTGACTCATACCTAATTGTTTAGCAAGTTGTTCCTGTGTTATATCATTTGTTGATAAAATTCTTTCACATGTTCGGGCTTCTTCAATTGCTGATACATCTTTTCTTTGTGAATTCTCTATGAAAGCTATTATTGAACTATCTTTATCATCTTTATTTTTTACAAGTGCTGGGATATCTGTCTTTCCAGCCATTACTGAGGCTTTATATCTTCTTTCACCAGCTATAATTTCATATTTATTATCAACAGGACGAACAATAATTGGTTGAATAACATCATGTGTTTTAATGGAATCTGCTAATTCTTGCATTGATTCTTCATCAAACATTTCACGTGGTTGAAAACGATTTGGAATGATATCATCTAGTTTTATAGTAATTACTTCATTTTCATTTACCATATTATCCCTCTTTCTATTCTATTCCTATTATAATAATATAATAAAAAAGATGGTTTTTCAACCATTTCTTTTTTATATATCTTTCTTTATTAAGTCATATCTTCTTGGATATTTATGATTAGTTTCTTTAATTTTTCTTATTTTCAATAAGTTTCTTTTACTATTTTCTATTGGTAATTCAAAACTTTCTATTGATCTTAATTCACAATCTAGTTTTTTAAATTTATCAAGTGATTCTTCTAATTCAGTTTCAATAACACCTTTCATAGGGATAAAATATCCATTAACTTTAACTAAAGGAATACATATTTCAAGTAATATACGAAGATTTGATACTGCACGACAAGTAACTATGTCATATTTTTCACGATTTTCTTTAGCATAATCCTCAATCCTTGCATGTACTGTTTTAACATTAGTTAAACCTAGCTTTTT
>JAEEGL012350176.1_pt1 | contig 15222 bp, 12 predicted proteins | sample 9134231 | NCBI WGS metagenome assembly JAEEGL01 (sample SAMN16246548, study PRJNA631951) | gut metagenome | biome: gut microbiome; feature: rumen; material: fiber-attached | host: Bos | place: Iran: Karaj | collected 2018-10 | reverse complement strand
CTGTCATAATGATGAGGACACCCAAAAAGAAGATTGGCGAGATTGGTGCAATGATAAGCAGGAAAAACCAGAACTTACGGATAATTCTCATGAAATGTGCAAAAAACTTTTTCATCTTGTTTAATGTTTAAATTGTTATTACTATTGTTTGTTATTTGCCTCTTTATACCGAAAAATCCAAAAAAGTAACCGACTTTTCGATTTTTTTTGTATATTTGCCGAAAATATTTCAATATGATGCGAAAACTGCTACTGATAACAAGCCTATTCTTCATAGGCCTAATCGCTGGAAATGCCCAGCGGAAAAGGGCTTTCATGGTGGGAATCTCCCATTATGATACAGCGCTCACAGGTTATCAGTGGAACAACATCAATGGAGCTGAAGATATTCGTCTTTTAAGCCCCATCCTAAAAAAACAAGGTTGTTCTTTAACCACACTCTTAGACGAACAGGCCACATACCAGAATATCATCAACCAGCTTTCTGCCTTCACGAAACAAACAAGAAAAGGTGATATAGTCTACCTACACTTCTCAACTCATGGCCAGCCTGTAGAAGATTTGAATGGCGATGAAGAAGACGGATGGGATGAGGCGATTATCCCAATCGACGCTTATAAACTATATAAGAAAGGTGTATATGAGGGAAAGATGCATCTTCTTGACGACCAGCTGAACCAATATGTTAAGAAACTGCGAGAGAAGATTGGCCCTAATGGATTCTTATATGTTGTCATTGATGCCTGTCATGCTGGTACATCTTCAAGAACAAACGATGAAACATTAAGAGGCACTAAGGTCGGCTTTACATATAATAATAAGGTGTTCAAGCCTTCCTTACAAAAAAAGTCCCATTATAAGATTGAGGCTTCCCCTAAGATGTCAAATGTGATGTATCTTGAAGCCTGTCGTCCAGATCAGGTGAATATGGAAATCAAGGTAAAGGATAAACGCTATGGTCCCCTCTCCTACAACATCGCTCAGGCATTGCAGTCCCAACCCCTCTCTACCAATGCGAATGAATTTCTGAAAAACGTCAAGGCCTTTATCATGAATGGTGGCTATTGGCCCAATAATCAGAACATGGTAACAGAAACAAGTTTCTAACATGGCAAAAGAGATATCATTGCAGAACCAGGATTTGAACCGCTTTATCTCTGGAGAAAAAGGCAAGATTCAGACATATCTGAGAAAGAACTACTCTGTCTCAGACGATGATATCGATGATATCTTCCAGGAGGCTTCTGTAGCTCTCTACCTGAATATTCGCGATGGAAAGTTATCCAGCCTTACCAGTTCTCTAGGTACATACTTTATGAAAGTGTGTATTAATCAGACCCTGAAGTTCATGGGCAAGAAGAGTAAAGTGATGCCCCTCATTGATGAAAATAGGATTTCAAATACCAATTCCGTTCGAGACGATAAGATTGACGAGCTTTATGGTTTCTGCATGGATACTGAAGAAGAAGACAGAAAGATACGAATGGAACTGCTCGTCAACAACATCATTGCCTCAATGACTGACACATGTAGAAACATCCTGCATGGTTACTATTGGGACGATTACTCAACCTCTACCATTGCCGATATGTTTAGTTTCTCTGATGCAAACTCTGTCAAAGCACAGAAGTACAAATGCGTGAAGAAGTTCAGAGACAAGTACAACGAATTAAAGAATAAGATATATGGATAAATATAACGATATACAACAAGAGGCTATCGACGAGCGAATAGATTCTTTCATTCGTGGTACAATGACAGAAGAGGAAGAGGCTGCTTTCAAAGAAGAAATCAAAGCAGATCCAGAACTCCGTGCCCAGGTCCTGGCTACGGTATCACTTATCAAGGGCATTCGCTCCCAAGAAGCAGCAAAAGAAAAAGTACTCATCCAAAAGAACACCAAGAACAGAACCCGTTCCATTATGCTGTGGGCATGCTCAATAGCGGCCCTATTCGTTATCTTCTTTGGAGTCTATAAAGAGAAAAAATATCGTGATCTGTCTGCTATTGTATCACCCTACTATTCAGAATATAGTATGAGTGAATACTCTCGTGGCGAAGATATTGATTCTGTCACCGTTGCTCATCTCTATACCTTATTTAATAATATAAAGGAACAGCGAAACGTCAGCGACATCATTGAGGAACTGGAACCAATCTACACCTCTCTCGATTCTGATTTCACCTATTCATCCTATGCTAACGACATAGCCCTCAACTTGGCCCTTGCATATATTAAGGATGATCAGGTTGACAAAGCGATACCAATATTAGAGAAACTAAAGGAGGATAATCCTGATACCCCCATCGCTGCAAAGGCCAATGAACTCCTAAAGAAATTGCAAGAATAACGATAATTATTTGCATTTTGCTTGTTAATTCAGAAAAAAATAGTATCTTTGCCACCAGAAACCAAAGTGATGAAAAGATTATGACCACGTATGCATTGAACAATCTTTGGTCCTATCTTCAGGGACTGACATTGGGGCGGAGCGATCGCGAATGGCTCGCCAGCAAATTACTGGAGTCCACAAAGGAAGAACAGACTTCTGAAAAGGTTTCAGAGAAATCATACAAAGTTAAGCCCATTTCACCCGATATCAAGAAATGGAGGGGTTGCGCCTCGTTTACTGAAGAAGAGCTGGATAACGACCCACGTCTTAAAGCAATCTTGAGCAGATGAAGTGCGTATTCCTTGACACGAACATACTTGTGGACTATGCCTTAGGGCGAGAGTTTGGTGATGATGCAGAGCAATTGCTCCAGCGTGGTCACGATGGAGAGGTGTCCCTGATGGCATCCTATCTTACATTTGCAAATATGGCATATATCTTGAGGACAAAGGTTGACATATATGCATTGCTAGAGCATTTGTCGGGATTCATTAAGGTACTTCCCATGGACAATGAGCAATTACATAATGCACTTGGTCAAAGAGTGCACGACTTCGAAGATATGCTCCAATATCAGTGTGCCAAGGCCGGTAATTGCGATGTCATTATCACAAACAACAAGCACGACTTTGCTGAATTCTGCGAACTCCCCTTTATGACTGCTGCAGAATTCATGGCAGATGAGAACAATGTTTGACCACCCGAGCACCTTATCTGCATCTCCCGTATAACTCATTAAGAAACTGCAAGTATATTTTTGTTCAAATAAATTTGGAACTTTAGAAAGTTTTTCATATCTTTGCACACGAGAAACACCTCTTTCTCCTTTTATTTTTGATTCTAACCGAGCCTCTGAGCCAATCGAAATAACTGAAAAGTTTAACGGTGGCTTGAGGTATGCCCCACAAAAACAATAAAATATGACAGAAAAAATTTGTCCGCAATGCGGAAAGCCAATGGCAAAAAGTAGTTCACGAGTTGAATCGGGAGAGTACATCGAAGTGTATATTTGTTCAGATCCGAATTGTGGAAATGTTTGGCATCATAAGCCAAAGATTTAAGGAGAACTCAAAACTGCCTGCACTTTCCAAAGGTGCAGGCAGAATTGCCTTAGGCAAATATGTCCCATAAACCTATCGCAATCTATATTAGCTCGCGTGTCACGTTTATGTTATATGACACATCCTTTCTACATTTTGTAGATTGGGCCAGCAATTTTTGTAGCGACCCAATCTAGCAGACTAACAGCATTATTTTTATTGCTATCATTTCTTTAAGATTTAAGTCCCGGTCATATATTTAACGTCCTAGACCGTTTTTGGACGGCCACTTAATCTAATCCATCCAACATAATAAATGATGCCCAATATTCTGGTTTATCATATTTACCATTATCAACCTGGCGAAGATACTTTTGGGCATCTTTGAATGACTGGTGTTTCGTTTTTCCACTCATTAAGTTCTTGTAGAATTCTACCATCAACATCTTAGTCGCCTCATCATCCACTTTGTCAAGACTCATTAATATTGTATTGGCCCCAGCCTTTTTGAAACCACGCTGTAGTCCATAAACACCTTCTGATTCAACTTTACCTAAGGCTGTCTGGCAGGCAGATAATACCACAAGGTCTAAATTACTAAAGTCAAGACGAGAAACTTCTAATGCGGTCAATATACCATCATCTTTTTCACTTTGCTTGTTTTTATCTTTTATAAGCAAATTACCACCAGACATGACTATGAAAGAATGAGTTAATGATTGGTCCTCTTCATCAATATTTATAGCGTTATCAGAAATAACAAAACTATAATTAGTCTTATTGGTGTCAGCTTCTTCTATTGGTACATACATTCCATGAGTAGACAAATGTATAATATCAATATCGTTTCCGGATAATTGCTTAAGATTTGATTCTGTTCCAACAGAACCAGTATAGGCTCGACATTTAATCCCTTTACCTATAATCTCTTTATATATTTGTTCAACCTCCTCCTTTGAACCAGTTAAAGGTTCAAAACCACCTCTTTTCTCAATTGAGTCAACAACAGAACGTGTTAATCTGATCGTATCTGTTTTATTGAACACATTCTCTTCTTTTTGCTCATTATAGTCCAGACCTCCATATAAGCATACATCCTTTATTGGCTTCTTTTCACCTAACAAACATAATTCTCGAGTTGAAGAAAGTCTAACCATATTAAACCTTTCATTCATGTACTGTCCACCAGATATAGGCAAATACTCTATACCAATACTATTCAGTAGTCCAGATGGCGAGAAATAAATATTCTTAGCATCCTTTATTGCCTCATAAACAATGTCATTACCCCAGATCCATGATGACAAAGCATTTTTTATACTATCTTCTTGAGAAAAATCTTCTAACCATTTTTCATTAAATAAGAATGCCTTCTTGGGAGTTTTTAATCTTTTACTAATAATATATGCATCATAATATGTATTAGAATTATCAATACCCACATATGAAACAAACTCAATCGCCACATCACTATCACCTAATCTTTGTTTAACTTCCTCCCAAGAGAAATTTGTGCCCTTATAAACACGATTAAAACTAGTAATTCGTTGGGATAACAAATATTCTTCATCTTTTATTATTGATTTCAATGAATCAATATTTAATGACCATGAAGGTTCTTCCCAATATTTCTCAATAAGAGAGAGATTATGGATATAATTCGAATAGACATTATTTACTACGCTATCTTTGCTTGACAATATAGCTTCTCTGAATTCTCTTTCAGATGAGAGTAACATACCTTTATAAAAAAGGGATGTATCATATGCCAATGAACTTGCTGCATCTAATTCTGACAAACCACAAAAGGAAGGGATTAACCATGTAAAAAACATCTTATAGCGTTGCCAATAACGTTCTCTTTCATTTTTAGAAATATTATATATAGAATTATTAATATGACGCTTAATAATACCGGATGCTTCTTTTAGCAAAGTGAAAATGCTATCTTGACCTTTTTCCTCACGTAGAAAACTAAAACCAACAATCCTGTGTATATACTCAATTAATAAATTGGCATACGCAATTGAACCATCTCCTTTTCCTTCTTTAATTATCTGAATTTCCTTATTTAAGTATTGCGAACTAATACTATCATTCCTACCTACATAGATTTCATACAATTTGTGTAACACATCTCTATATTCTGGGAAATAGAAAGGCACCCCAGCAGATATACTATCCTCACGGATTTTTAGGATCTTTTCATATTCATTAATGGCATTTATAGTATCGTTTTTCTGCTTGTTTTTTAATAGTATATCTGATAGAAACATTCTTGAGTTAAGCGAAAGTCGCAAATCTTCATCTTCCTTACTTTCACATGCGGCTATTACCTCTTTTAACAAACTGACAGCCTCATCAACTTTTCCAAGTTGAGCCATTGCTCCCGCTAGTCCCTGATATACATAATACCTTGCCCAATCACAAACACCGTTTTCTATTAATCCCTGTGCTTTCTTCACATATTTTATTGCTTCTTCGGGTTGATACATTCTTTGATAATACTCGCACAAATTACATAGAGCATTTACATAATCACAGCCGTATCCGTTGTTTTCGTTATATTTTTTTTCAAGTATATCTACCAACTCTTTTCCATATAACAGAGCTTTTGAATATTCTTCATCATAATAGTACTTCAAAGTCGCATCTTTAAGAAACTGTTCATATGGTATCGCACCTACTCCTTCTTTTTTCTTGCGTAATGAGATTGATATGTCTTTATATTGTGATGCAACATCTTCCTTCTTCAATATATAATATATTGTACTAAGACTTTCGTAAGTTCTAGCAAGAACATCAACCACTAGACTATCTTGAGGATAGTCACTTAATATATCAATAACAGCATTTCCCTGTTCAATACATTCATCCCACTTTTTTAATTCTCCATAATCCAAAAGCATATTAAACATTGCCCATGCGCACTCTTTGGAACGCTTACCATATAAAAACTTTGAAGCATCAAGTTGCTTTTGAAAGTTATCTATAGCCAATTTCAAGTTCCCCAACTCTTCCTCTTTTTTAGCCATACGAAATGAATACTCCAGTTCTTCCTCCGTATAAATACAATTAAATGACTTTTTTAAATTTATACCATATATGTTGAATGACTCATTATCATCATTCTCTATAATATTAATTTTCTCTGAATTTACATGAGGGAAATATAGTAATACATTAATCCTAGTTGGGTCTTCAAAATTTCTTTTCTCTGGACTGAATGGTATACCAGATACTTTCAATATTGGAAATCTCATACCATTTGGAACATCCTCGATTCTTGTGCTTTTTGAAATATTTGCCCATGAATGGTCTTCTGCATAATATGAACAATGCACACAAGTCGTATCTCTTGTTATTTCAACCTTCTCTACACGAAAAGCAGGTGTGTCCGTTCTGTCAAACACAGGATAATTATGTTTGTGAAATACATATAGCATCACAAAACAATAAATATAATAAGATAATACTTTTTTTCATCTTGTCGTTAATTTATTCCATCCAACATTATAAACGATGCCCAGTATTCTGGCGTATCGTATTTTCCATTATCAACATGACGAAGATGTTTTTGAGCATCTTTGAGTGATTGAAGTTTGGATTTCCCGCTCATCAGGTTCTTATAAAACTCTACCATCAGTATTCTTGTGGCCTCATCATCAACCTTATCGAGACTCATTAGGATTGTCTTAGCCCCTGCTTTTTTAAACCCCTTCTGAAGCCCCAAAATACCATCGTCATCACTATACCCACCTAATGCAGATTCACATGCAGCCAAACTAACCAAATCCAAAGATTTAAATATCATTTTTGAAATATCTAATGCTGACATGATTCCATCATTGTTCTCATCTATCTGTGGGTCTAAAAGTTTCATATTTACTCCTGACAAAGCAATATATGAACGTGATAATGCATTGTCTTCATTTATATATTTCGAAGTTTCTATAGTTGTTTCGTATTTCCCATGAGTAGATAAGTGAAGAACATTAATATTATGCTCAGGAAGCGATTTGAATGAAGCTTCTGTTCCCTTTAAACCTATATATTCCTCACATTTTACCCCTTTGCTTTTCAGTATCTGAGAAATCTCCTCTATTTCAAATCTTGTATTATATAGTGACTCTACCCCAGCCCTTTTCTTTGGTCTTTCACCATCACTCTCCAGTTCTTGGCTATAGTCATAATCTAATCCTCCATACAACGCTGCACAATAATATTTTGGCCGAATTCTTTCCGAACATAAATTTATTGTTGATGACAATCTATAAAAATTGAATTCTTCAAAGTAATATTTTTGATTATCAATTGGCAAGTATTCAATGGGCATTTGATGAAGTACATGCGTAGCCGAAAAATAAATGTTTCTAATTCCCTGCATCTCTTTTTCAAGATTCCCCCATATAAGTTTCCCAAGTTGAATATCTTTTTCGAATTTGGAGGAGGCACTCTCCAATGTTTTTCTTAGTTGCATCAAATCAAAGAGTTTTATCATATATGGTGCAACGTGATCCTTTCTGATTATCAATGCATAATAGATGATGTTATCGACATCAAGATCAACAGGAGAAATAAATTCTATTGCTATTTCGTCTGAATGAAGATTCTTTTGAATAATTCTCCAATCTGCTTTAATAGCTTCATTATAATCTCGCCAAGTTATTCCTTTGGAAAAAAGGACGGTATTATATAAATCAGAAACTGTTGAATCATTCCGAAGACAAGCGACATAGCATGGGAAAAGCCTGTCATATAGAGGACAAGCTTGTTGCCATAATAAATATTTATCTTTAGAATTTAATTTGTCATAACCTGTCAGTAAACTATCAGTGGTTACAATCATTATAATCTTAAGATTATTTATTGCTTTGGAGAAACTTTGGTCAGTTACATTTTGCGGACATGAAGAATCGTTGCGTCCTTTAGAATAATAATAGTTTGCAATTGTCAATGCAGACGTTGCGTATTCAAAACTCTTATATCCAAATAATTCGCCAATCATATTCATTGACTTTTGTTCTAGTTCAATGGCTTTGTCATAATTACCAGCAGTAAAATAAAAATCTGCCATATTTGACAAAGATTTAGCCCGTTCGACACTTACATCAGCATTTTGCCCGCACACATCTATGCAAACAACTATTTTTAATAATATTAGTAAAATATACTTCTTCATCTATTGAGGACCTTTATTGCTTTGCTAATACTTTTTTTATTACTTCTCCATCAGAGTACTGTGTCATAAGTCAGTTTAATCCATCCAACATAATAAACGAGGCCCAGTATTCTGGCTTGCCATATTTACCATTATCTACTTGACGAAGATATTTTTGAGCATCTTTGAGGGATTGATGTTTGGTTTTTCCATTCATTAAATTCCGATAGAACTCAACCATGAGAATCTTTGTTGCTTCGTCATCCACTTTGTCCAGACTCATTATTATAGTATTCACCCCTGCCTTTTTAAAACCTCGTTGAAGCCCAAGTACACCTTCATCAGAAACATCGCCCAAACCAGATTGACATGCAGAAAGAACAACAAGATCAACTGATTGAAGATTTAATCTCGAAATTTCTAATGCAGTAAGAATACCATCATTCCCGTGAATTGGAATACTCTGTCGGCGAGGTAATCTATTTCCACCAGCCATAACAAGAAAAGATCTTGTTAGCGCACGACTCTCGCCAGATATGTCAGTTGAATTGTTTAGAGAGATAAATGCAAAATTGTTTTGGTTGACATTAATCTCTGCACTTTCAAAATCAACATACATTCCATGTGTTGCAAGGTGTATTATTCCCCAATTTTCGCCTGATAGTTTTTTGAAGTTATATTCAGATCCATTTTCATTAGAATATATTAGTTTAACAATGCCGTTTTTATTCAAGATATCAGCAACTTCCTCTATCTCTTTAATGGTTCCGCTTAATTTGTCAAATCCACTCCTATCAGAGACAGCAGAAGCTATGCTTCTATTGTGAAATTCAGCTTTATCATTATGGTCTAACATCAAATCATTGGCCTGTGTCACATCGTATGAAATATTACCGAAAAGTGCGGCTTTAGGGATAAGTCCTTTTGGGGGCTTGTTAACTAATTCTCTGGTTGATGACAACCGAAACATATTGTACTTGTCTATCATATACAAATTCTCCTTATATGGAAGATATTCTATACCAATGTTATATAGGAGGCCAGCAGGTGAGAAGTAAATATTTGCCACATCATTTAATTCACTTTCCAATGGTCTCCAAATGAGTTCATATAGTTTTTCAATAGACAATAAAGGATAAGTCCTCACCAACTCTTGTTCATTACAAAGGGGGATTAATAAAGGAGACTCATATTGTTTTTTTAAAAGCAAGGCAACGTACAAAACGCTATCATTATAGAGCCCTAATGGGCATTTGAGAAATTCAATAGCAATGTCTTTTGTTGTCAATCTTTCTTGAACAGATTGCCAGTTGCAATTCATTCTATCAATATATACCCGGTAAGCTGAAGACTTAGAAACCAAGTCACTTTCTTTTTCTTCAATTTCGTTTATAATATGTTCCCTCTCTTCATAATTGGGACTCATTATTGAAATGTCATCTAACTGGGCATAAAGATTTTGGATTTCATTCATTGTTGCCAAAATAGCAGAATCTCTTTCATTAATTAAGATTTCTCGAATACCGATATTAGAGTTTAGCAGGAATCCTTTTGCTAAAAGTGCTGTTTTGTCATAAAAATATGAGATCGCACCTTTATCCATTGTATGGAAAGCACATTTCGGGATGAAATTATTATACAAATCATTAAGCGTACTCCAATATTTTGATCTATAAAAAGCAGATGTTGATTGTAAATTCTTATTTATCCTATAGTCTAACAATTCAATTACATCCTTTTCAATTTTCAATGCCTCTATACGATTACCGCTAAACAAATAAAGTAAACTTAAATTTTGTAAGAGCTCTGTGTATTCCAAAGTCGATTTGTCTGACAAATCGCATGCTTTTCGTTGTTCTTCTATTGCTTCATCTAACTTTCCTTGAAGAGAAAAAAGGCTTGCTTTGTTGTTATAGAGCGTAGGCAAGACTAAATATGATTCATTTATTCTCCTTGCCACATGTTGCGCAGAATCAGAAAACAAAACACTCTTAGATAGAATCTCCATAAATTGCGCATTATCTACCTGTTTTTCATATGTGCAAGCTAACTGAAAATAGTAATAAGAGATATTTGACAAATAAGAAAGATAACCGTCATTTTCAATATTGTTTATTGTAAATATCTTACAAGCTTTTTCTCCACAGATAATTGCGTCATGATAGTTGCTAAGGTTTGCATAATTATATGATAGGTTACCCCAGATTGTAGCATTTGCAATATCATCTTCTCCCCGAAACTTTAGAAATGTATCGAGGCATTTCTTGTTCGAATTAATAGCTTCTTCATAATTCCCGAGATTTGATACAGCTGTTGCATAATTTGATAAACTTATGGCATATGACTCACTGTCCAGACCAGCAGTTCTTTCTTTAATAAATAGAGATTGCTTGGCATATAAAAGCGCATCACTATAATTTCCTAAACTATTACTGAATTTTGACAAGTTGGTCAAAACTGCAGCATAGCTCTCACTAATCGTATCGGTTTTGGCCAGTAAGCTTTTAGACTTCATAGCCATTTCTATAGCACATCTATAATCTCCAATTGCAGAATAAGAGTGAGAAAGATTATTGTAATCAAGAGCTAAATCTTCATCTATGAGGTTATTAGCCAAATCTATAGCAAGACCTTCTTTTCCTATGTCTATAGCTTCCCTATAACATCCAATCTGATAGTACAGTGATGCCAATATATAAAGGCTCTTTCCTACTTCTGGCGATTGCAATCCAAACAGGTACCTTTTCCCGTCCAACGAGGATTCACAATAACTAATCGCTTTCTCTATATTACCTGATTGACTATAAAACTCTTGTTGCCTAATACTTCTAAGAACCTCATAGTCACTATATGCGTGAGGGTAAGGTGGAGCGTCAAGGTTTATCCCATAAATGTTGAATACACTTTCACTTGAATTCTCTATCAAATTAAATAAACGAGAGTACCCTATTGATTTGAAATGTAGTATCACAGGTACTTTCTCCTCTACACTAAAAATTCTTTTGCTTGGATAAAAAGGAAGACCCTCACTCTTAATTATTTTGAATTTTCTCTGTGTTACAATATCTTCTATATAAGTGTCCATGGAAATATTAGCCCATGACCCAGGTTCTGCTGTATATGTGCAAAATAACAGGGTTGAGTCTTTCTGTAACTCTACCCTGTCAACATGAAACTTCGGAGTATCAGTTCTGTCAAAAATAGGATTTATTATCGTTTGTCCCAAACAGGGTAGACAATAAGAAAAGATTGTGAATAGAAACAAAAAGTATCTCATAATTTTACCATTTGAATTTGATTGTTGGCGAATTCAAAAAGTCATTTAGACTTGCAGAAACAAAATTCTCCTCTCCAGAAATGACGCTTCTTTTGAGTTCGCTCCAATGATAGCGCTTCTTACATTCTTTGTCAATAAGGTCTAAGGACTTTTCAATATAGGAAAGGACAACGACAGAGTCATCAAATAACTTTTTCAATGTCTTATGCGTTTTGGGATTTTGGGACGTAATCAATTCGTCTCTTCCTAGTTTCAGCATAGCTATCTTGTCTTCGTTAATTGCCATTTTCAAAAACACTGAATCCTGCAAGAAAAGTTGTATGCATGTTCCACTTTTCCCTCTATATTGAATCAATTGCTCCTCAATTGAATTGTGCTTGCAAAATGTGAAATACTCAATAGAAGTAAGACTTATTAAGCACGTTTTGCCCCTATTTGCGATCTCGTCAACCAGATTACTAGGAACTGGCAATAATATATTATACAACTGACGCTTTGTGTTGTAATGTATAATTGTGACTTGCGCATAAAGGGAGAATAGTTGCCCAAATATATAATCTTCAGTTTGGCGTTTAATAGATTGATATTTTTGAAACTCGCAAGCAAGCACGACAACCAAACTTGCAAAAGAACCACCTGATATTGCAAATGCAAAACTATTTGATAGCCAAGAAGTGTTGAGAACAATCCATCTATTCTCTTCATTCAGTGAAATACCGTATGTAAGTAACAAAGAAGCCACAGACAGTAACAATAAGTATTTGATTGTGTTAATACTTGTTTTCATTTCTTTTCAACTAATATTATATAGTTTCAGTTTTATGCGGCAAATATAAGAAATAATTCCAAATTTTGCAAGAAATCCGTTAAGAAAGTGGTTTTCACAAGGCTTGTTATTCAATTTTACATGGATTTGAAGGCTGATTTTATTATTTTTGCATCAAGAAATGAAAAAAAGTTGTTTCAGGTGGTTACCTTTTGATATTTCCGGGTATAAAGAGGCAAAGAACAACAATTTTTAGTATTAACAATTAAAAAAAGAGAATTATGAAAAAGTTAATGATGACCCTGATGGCAGTCGTATTCGCCATCGCAGCAAACGCTCAGTATTACAACATCGGTTCTTCTTCAAGATATACCGATAGTTACGGAAATTCTACCAGCACCCATCGCAACCAGTATGGGCAGACTACAGGAACTTCTTCTTCGTACACTGACAGCTTTGGTAATACCACAACTACGCACAGAGATAGATATGGAAATACCATAGGTTCCTCATCATCGTACACCGATAGCTTTGGCAACACCACGACGACTCACCGTGATGCCTATGGCAATACGACTGGTACCGCCAGAAGTTACACAGACAGTTTTGAAAACACCTCTACAACATATTCCGACTCTTATGGCAGAAGCATTGGATCTTCTAACAGTTATTCAAATGGCTACGGTAACAGATCGACGACTTACAATGATGCCTATGGACGTAGTATAGGTTCTTCATCGAGCTACACGGATTCATACGGAAATACAACCACGCAACATCGGAGCAATTACTCAGGCACAAGCATTTGGAGTTATTAAGATGTACTATGATATTTCAATAAAGGTGCGATTATTGTCGCACCTTTATTTACTAATCTAAACTCGTTCCCCTCTTAGATGATACCTTTGAAATCTTCCTATATCTATTTTCATCATCACCATATTCGACGAACTGATAATCACCACCAAAGACTACACGTTTTAGGAAAGCATGATATTCCTTGGTGCCTGGTAATAAAACATAGCATGAAAAAGAATTTGCATTATAATCTCCCCCATCCTTCTTGGGCCTAATATTCTTTGCCAATACCATTTTGAAATTGTCCCTTGAATATTCATAGAAAACGATTTCGGATGTTGATTGTATAATCTCACAATTCCATCCAAATTCAATAAGGAGAGGATGGAAATATTGTTCCCATTCTGTGGATTCAATTCCTCCCCTTGAATAGCCAGCAATATTTGCTGTGATAAAATCAAGACAGTTCAGAACACATTTTGTCCTGCCCAAATACGGAAAATCTACCTTTGCCTGAGGATGGTCAGACACCAAAGCCTGATTGTACAGATCATCCACCAACTTCCTTACATCTTGGATGGCATCATATATTTTGACTGTGTTTGAATGATGATTGGGGTTGTCTATGAAAGAACCTACCTGGGTAAGAATCGCATCTTGGAGTTCTTTGATCATTTGCGATTGGGCATGAATAATTGAATAAAGTAAAATGATGAACGCACCTACTAATATCCACCTAAGATTAATTGCCATCTTCTTCATATGCTACCATTTTGTTAATTTGATCTGTTCACGGCGCAAAAGTAAGTAGAATTATTTATAAATGCAAATTATTAAAGAAGTATTTCGTTTTTCACAAGGTTGTGGAAGGTGCACAATAATCTATTTAGCCCTCATAATCCGTAAATCATCATCCAAGTGAACTTCATTACAGCTACAAGGATAAAAGACCCTGCTGAGTTTACCCTTCCCAAGTATCAGAAAATATAAAAGCTGGCCACACACGTGACCAGCTCTGTATTTGAGTGAAGATTAGAAAGAATCAGCCATCAGATCCTTACGACCTTATAAGGCTGAAGATGGTGATGTTGTTATCATCATTGACTATTCGAAGGGATCGAAGAATCTCATTAAATGTTGAATGACCGTTTGACTCAAGCCATTTGCTCTGGCCTTATTGCAAGCCAATTAATCAAAATGAAATTGTTGATTAGAAATGACGAAAACACTATTCACTATTCATTATTCCATATAACATTAAGATAATCAAATGGCTACACAATGAATAGTGGCTATGAATAGTGATGCGACTATTCATCATTTAGCCATTTTCGTTATCAATCTGCAATTATTGGTTCAAGAAAAATAAGTGTCACGCTATTGTAAAAACAATAGTAATACTTTGTTACAAAGGATGTGACACTTTGTTACATCACCAATTACATAGTGTTACCAATTGAGTTACTATAGTGTGACTTACTGTTTTTCAGATGCTTAATTACATTTTTTACAATGAAAGATGATATCTGAATGATAAATAATGAATAGTTAATGAATAGTCTAAGAGTGCCATTCATTATATAACACTCTGAATATAATCGCTTTAGATGCGAAAATGAATAGATGAATAGAGAAATGAGAAACTTCGAATGAAATCAAAATTTGGTATGAGTCGACTATCTGACCACACGTGACCAGGTCTGTATTCGAGTGAAGATTAGAAAGAATCTGCCATCAGATCCTTACGACCAATAAGACTGAAAATGGTGATGTTGTTGTCATCATTG
>JAEEGL013125308.1_pt1 | contig 15223 bp, 13 predicted proteins | sample 9134231 | NCBI WGS metagenome assembly JAEEGL01 (sample SAMN16246548, study PRJNA631951) | gut metagenome | biome: gut microbiome; feature: rumen; material: fiber-attached | host: Bos | place: Iran: Karaj | collected 2018-10 | reverse complement strand
TTGTTTTTGATCCTGATCTCGGTACCGTCGTCCAGAACGGCTTTGCCGGAGAAGTAACCGAAGACCTGATGGGGGATCATAGCGAAGAATTTCAGATCGAAGGGTTCGTAACGGTCGATAAGCGGAGTAAAGTCCATAAAGAAGCGACCGTCGTTGGACGTAAAAGTCCACGGGCTCATGTAGTCGTCTCGGCCGTCCTTTTGCGGAATATTAAAGGTGATTTCGTCCAATTTATGGCTTTTTCCGTCATAGAAGAGCATATTTTCGGTGGCAGCCTGGTTGTTGCCGAAGCCGTAACCGATATTCCACCCGAACGTCTTTCCGTCGTCGAGGCGGGTCTGGAGACTGCCCCAATACCAAGTGTTGTCGTACGTCCATACCCCTCTGCCCCAGTCGAGAGTGCCGAGAGAGGTTTCTTTATCGAGGACGTATTTTCTGTCGCCCACGCTGAACGTTCCTTCGGCGCGCATACAGTTGATCTTTTCGTTAAAATAGAAGCGTCCGGCTTTTTTGAAGGGCGTAGCGATGACCATGCCTTCTTCGGGAAAATCCGTCAAAGTGATATTAAAAAGAAGATCTTCTTTATTCTTTCCGAATTTGGGATATTGTCCGTAAATGCGGCGCGCCTTACCGTCGTTGGTAAAAGTCATCTCCACCTTACCGTTTTTATAATGGGCGTCTCCGATCTCGGTCGTGCGGGGGAGATGCATTTTTCCCATCGGGAACAGAAGGACGGAACTCTTCGTTACCTGCGTGGGAACGGCAAAATCAAGGTAAGTTGCGGATAAGGCCCCGATGTATCCCATATCGGCGATCGTCAGGCAGATAGCCGCGTCTTCGTTGCCTATATAGTAGTAGTCCCATTCTTTTAAAAGGGCCTTCGAGGCGGCGACGTTTTCACGGTTGTATTCATAGAGCATTTTTTTGGCGTAACCGGGTTCGGCGACGTTCCCGTTTTCGTCCAAAAGTTTTGTTTTTTCAGTGATTTCATGTTGTATCATAACGCAAAAACTCCTTTACAATTATGTATTTTCATTATACCCGTCTTTGGATCAAAAGTAAAGAGGGGATTTCACGCGATTGCCCCTTGCGGGCAAAAAAAACCTATGATATAATAAATCTGCTTTTTACAACAATAAAAAAACGTTTATCTATTATAAGGAGTCTTTACCGCATGAAAAAAAACCGTCCACTGTCGAAAAACGCGATAGCGGCTATCGTTTTGTCTTCCGTTTTCGGTGCCATATTGGTTTTTGTCGCCGTTTGTTGCGGATTTACGTTTATTCCCATGTTAAAAATGGTGCATACAAACAAAACGGCTTGTTCTCGACCCGGAGCGAAACCGGTCAGAGCGGCGGAAGTCGTTACGTTCGATTCGGGCGCAAAGTTATCGTATTTTCCGTTGAAAGGGGCGGACAAAAGAAAGTACGTCGTTATTTGCCCCGGCGGCGGTTATGTGACGTGCAGCGAGGATTCCGAGGGTCGCGCTGTCGCGGCGGAATTCAACAGGCTCGGGTATCATGCGTTCGTGCTTCGTTACCGCATCGGCGCGGAGTGCTCGGGTTATATGGATCCGCTGCAAGACCTTGTCGAGGCTTTGGGACATATCGAAGAACATGCGAATAAGTACAAAATTTATTCCGGTCTTTACGCGTTGTGCGGATTTTCGGCCGGCGGCAACCTGGTCGGCATGTTCGGAACTGAAAAATACGGCTATTCCAACTATGAATGGATCAAAAAGCCTTCCGCTATCATCATGGGCTATCCCTGGATCAGCCCCACCCCGCAAAAGACCTGGAATCCGGTCGAAGCCATTTATCGCACGACCATCAATCACGGCGGTGCCACCGCTTTTTTAGGCAAAAAGTATTCCGTTGAGGATATGTGCGTCAACTTATGGGTAACGCCGAATTATCCGCGCACTTATATCATGCAGGGAGACAGCGATTCCGTTCTTCCCGTTGAGGACAACGGCGACTTGATGGAAAAAGCGCTCAAGGAAAACGGCGTCGAATACGTTTACGAAAGATGCCACGGAGTAGACCACGGGTGCGGTATCGCCATGGGCACGTCCGCCGAGGGTTGGCTTGAGAGAGCGGCTGCCTTTGAAGATAAATATTGGTATGAAGAAGAGTTCAGACCCGACCCGATCTCGTGTGAAGAGTTTGTGAAGCGCGCGGATGGCGTGATCTGCGGCGTATGTCATCCCGGCGACAGAACCGAAAAAGTGCTCGGAATGGGAGCCGAATGGGTTCGCATCGATATCGGCTGGCCGGCGTACAATAAGGACGGAAAGCCGAATGCTTTTTATGAATATGTGAAAAAAGAGATCGAAGGGTACGTCGAACAGGGATTAAAAGTGTTTGCCGTGACGCCCTATCCGAAAGATTATGCGGCTTGGGGCTATGATATAAAAGACGAAAGCGACCTTTTGGAGATCGCCAAAATGGCGAGATTTTTCGTCGAAGATCTGCAAGGGCTCGTTTCTGCTTTTCAAGTAACCAACGAGATGACCGAACCGCAATTCAGAGCGCCTCTTTCTACGGAAGAAGCGGCGGAATTTGTTGGGATGCAATTGAAAAACATGTACCGCTATCGCGGAAATATTTTGATCGGATATAATTTGTCCGCAACCGATTTTATTCCGTTTTTGACGTGTATGAAACCCTATAAGGATTATTGCGACTATATCGGACTCGATTTGTATCTGGGGTGTTTTGAAAAACTTACCTCTAATCTCGGATTCGCGCCTGCCGAGATGTGGGTAAACCTTGTTTGGCAGAGCGCTCAGCGCCCGATCCTCTTTACCGAATTCGGATATCTGGCGGCGGGAGAAAGAAGGAGCGCCGAAGAAAAACTGGAGATCTTACGCGCGTACGGCGCGCAAGGAGATACCTTGTCGGAGGCCGAAAATTATGCGAAAGCGCATATAAAAAATATTATTAATAACGACAATTTCCCGAAAGATTTGCGGGATAGACTAGTTCTTGTTTGCGGAAATGACGAGGAGAAGCTCGGAAAAATGCTTTTCGGCGGTCCGGACGTGACCATCAGTTACGCCGCGCATTTATACATGGAACTCGAAGAGGGCATCGGACTTGAAGGATATCCGCATACGCCGGAAGGACAGGCCAAGTTTTTTACGGACTTTTTCGATAACGTCATTATTCCCCAAGAGATGATCTGCGGCGCTTTTATGTATTGTTTCAGCGACAGCGATCGTTGCTACGTTTGCGGACAAAGCGATTGTCCCGTAGAAACCCGTTGGGGCGCGCTGACGAGAGACGGAAAAGAAAAGCCTTCTTATTACGCGCTCGAAGCGGCCTTTGGAAAGTGGAGAGAGTCGTATGCTTATCCCGACCCGAAGAAAGGAGAGTAAGGGATATGTGTATAGACAAAAAACATCTTTCGAGAAGAGCCGTTTTTCATCCGTATTTTTACAGAAAAAGAAAGTTTACTTTTTATTCGGAAAGCGAGATCGAAGCCGATCCGAGCAAGAAGATCCCATACGCCTACGCATTTGTGACCGATAAAAAGGCTCCTGTTTTTTTTATCGCGCCCGGCGGCGGTTATTGTATGGTATGCATGGGATATGAAGGCGTTTTTATTGCGGAAGCCTTTAACCGAAAAGGGATCAACGCGTTCGTCCTTAATTATCGCGTGGGCGATAACGCGCACGCGCCCAATCCGCAGGAGGATATGGCAGCGCTTATCAAATACGTTTTTTCGCATAAAAAGCAATTCGGCATAGAAAGAGACGATTATTCCCTTTTGGGTTTTTCGGCCGGCGGACACCTGGTCGGATCGTTTTCCACGGAGAACGTCGGCTATAGATCTTTCGGTTTACCCAGGCCGCGAGCGAGCGTGCTTTGTTATCCCGTCTTGACCATGGGCGAGCATACGCATAAAGAGACCATGACAAAGTTGACCGGCGGAGACGAAGCCCTTAAAGAGGCTTATTCGGTAGAAAAACACGCCGACAATTATCCGCCGTGTTTTTTGTGGTATTGCGAAGACGACAAAGCCGTTCCGCCCGTCAATTCGGATGCTTTATACGAAGTCTTGCGTAAAAACGGTGTTCCCGTCAAATTGCGCGCATATAAAAAAGGCGGCCACGGATTGGGCCTTGGGTATGGCAGCGAAGCATACGGTTGGTTCGATGAAATGATCGATTTTGTAAAAGAATATATCTATTAAATCAGGCGAACATCGAAAAATAAGGCCTTCTGTAGTCGCTTATTGCGCTTGGATAATTTTTATACGGGTTTTCGACGTGTTTGTTATCGTCTTTTACCAGTAGATAGTCGTGGTTGAGATACTCGTTCGTACCTTTCAGTTCGTTTCCCCAAGTGGTGTCTATCATATACCATTGTCCGCCGAGTTTGGCCTTATTCCAAGCGTGGCCTTCGTCGTTTACCGTACCGGAGACCTTTAAACAGGGGATCCCTTCTATAGTCGCCATACATAAATAAGCCTTGCTCAGACCGTCGCAGATGGCGACGCGCTTGCTTTCGTCGAACGTCCCGTCCGATTGCAGTCCGAATACGCCTTCGAGATAGAGGCATTTATAACGGAAGAGAGAAGACGATTCTTCTTTGTCCATCGTTTCTTTGGTGAAAGTATAGTCGTAAAGTACGGTATCGATCAAATAGTCGTAGATAAAGTGCAATTTGTCGTAGTCGCTGCCGCTGTCACGGTTGATCGTGGAAAGAACGGAACGCATTTTTTTGTACAACAGGTCGGCGGGGCTCCCCGTTTCGGGAACGGGACGGTAGCCTTTTTTCAGCGCGAAGTATAACTGATCGCTGCTTTCGACAGGAATGGTCTTTTCGATCGAGTCGATGGGAAAGGTGCGACTTTTTGCCGTTCTGCCATAGTGCTGAATAGCGTTCAAAGCGTTTTTATAGTTGCGTTCCGACGTGTCGGTTTCTTTATCCGGAATATTCGGATAGTAGAATTTCAGGTATAATTTGACCGTTTTTTTATCTTTCTCGAGGCTATAAGAGTAGGCGTAAGAAGCCGAGTCTTCATAGGCTTCGATGGCGCTGCAGACTTCGTTACCCAGACATTCTTCTTCTCCGAGCCCCGTATAAGCGTCGAAAGAAGAGTAGTCGTAAGCAAGATAGCAGTTCGTTTCGAGAAGATACGATCGCGTTCCGTCCTCGTCGGCTGTTTCTTTGATTCCGTCGCGGAAGACGATCAGATAACTGAAGAAGTCGAACCATTCGGAACGAGTCGCGATATAGCGATCGATCTCGTCGAATCCGGCGTTGACTTTCGTTGTGTAGGTATTATATTGATCGCGGGTAAGAGAAGAGTAATCGTAAACGTAGTGGGTAGAAAACGTGCCTTTCGTTTTTTTCAGATCCAAAGAAAGATCGTCCGAATAGGAATAACCATACCCTGTCAGATCGACGTAACCGGTTTCGGAAGGTATCTCCGTTTTTTCTCCGTTTTTATCGACGGTCAAAAGATAGCTGTATGCGCTGCCGGTATCCCAGGTCGCATACATTTTTCCATTCTGAAACGTAACGGCAAGGTCGTTGTCGCATCCGTATACGATGATCCTGTTTTCGGAAAGTCTATCGGAAAAATTAAAGATAATACTCCCAACCGTAGCTAAAAAAGGGAGGCAGGAGGTCGCTGTGAGGCAAAAAACAACAGATACAGACAACAAGAGGACGATTTTTTTAAAATTCTTCACCGTTAAGACAGACCTCCCTCCCTCGTTTTTTATTTTGCACCTTTTTTCTTAAATCTTGTTTAAATTTTACCGGTAAAATAAAGAAAAATACCGTCGGAACCGACGGTATTATGATTTTGATGAAATTTAATAAAGGATTACAGGGTGTTCAACAGTACGGTGAACACGAAGAACATAATGGAAGAAACGAGCATCATGCCGGCAATAATAACGGTGAAGAGTCTCAATTTTCCTTCGAAAGAACTGATCTTATTTTTGGAAAAGAAAGAATCGGTACCGCCGGTAATGGCGCTCATGTCGTTTCCGGTCCCTTTTTGCATAATAACGATAACGATCATCGAAATGCTGGACAAAACCATCAAGACGAAGAACGCGATACAAAATCCAAAGAATACGTCGCTTTTGGTCGCGGCAATCAAAGTATTGAACATTTTTTACTCCTCATAAAGAAATAGCGTAAATGATTTTAACACAAAGGTCCGTTTTTTACAAGTATTTTGAACCAAAAAATTATTTTTCGTTATAAAATGCAAAAAAGAGGGCATAACAATGTCGTATGAAAAGGGTTTTTGCGACTTTTTTGCTGATTTTAACCTTAATTATGACTTGTTCTTGTGAAAGAAACGGAGAAAAAGAGGTCGTTCGCGCTCTTGTTTTTGCCGACGACGCGAAAGAACGGGATCGTCTGATCGCGTGCGTAACGGAACTGCTCGACGGCGCGGACAGTCGCGCCGAATGCGAAAAACGACTTATTTCGGCGGGGTATGAGCCGACAAAAGAGTTTTTTGAACGGCGGTTTTATGCCGGAAGATTTTTCGGGTCGGGGTATTACGCCGCGTTCCGGATCGGGGAGGGAGCGCGCGGGTGGCAGTACGTTGCCTATCCTTTTTACGTGGATCGGTCTTTGGAGGAGTATAACGATGCAGGATATGGTTCCTTTTTCTATGAAATCATTAAAAAAATGGAGGCGAGAGATCAAAATGAGAAGGATTAAGAGGATCGCTTTGCCGGCGATCTGCGCGTTGCTCGTGCTTTGCGTCGCGGTAAGCGGACTGTATCTTTTTACCGATCTGTTCCGACCGGACGACCGCGAGGCGGAAGCGGGAACGGCTTATTCGTCCGGCAGTACGGGACAAGCCGTTCGTCAAATCCAAACCGCGCTTAAAAATCGCGGCTACTATACGGGAAAGGTGGACGGAATATTCGGGAAAATAACGACCGCGGCCGTAAAAAAGTTCCAAAAAGATCGCGGATTGAAAGTGGACGGCATCGTCGGCCCCGCTACCATGAAAGCGCTCGGGATCAGCGCTTCTTCCGGGAGCTCGGACGAAAATTTACTTGCGCGTATCATATACGGAGAATCGCGTGGAGAGCCGTATACCGGTCAGGTCGCGGTCGGCGCGGTGATCCTGAACAGGGTGGCAAGCCCGCTTTTCCCCAATACGGTGAGCGGCGTCATTTATCAGGCGGGAGCCTTCGACGCCGTGTCCGACGGGCAGATCAACATGACGCCCAACGATACTGCCCGGCGCGCGGCGCGCGACGCCCTTAACGGATGGGATCCGACGGGCGGATGTCTGTACTATTACAATCCGAAAACGGCTACGAGCAGATGGATGCTCTCCAAGACCGTTCATCTGTCCATCGGAAATCATGCGTTTTGTTTATAAGGGGGGGGATCATGAAAGAAACGACGAAAAAAGCGAAGATCATTTTATGCATTCTTCTCGCGCTGTTTATCGCCGCGTCGGCGACCGCCGTTACTATGGGCGTGCTGTATGGGAAGAAAGCCGAGAGCGCCGAGTCGTATAAAACGCGCGTGGATCGAATGTACGAAACGGCTTATTACGAGGCGGTCGACAATATGACGGATGCGGAACGGAAACTCGGTAAGGCGACGGCGCTGTCGAAGCCGACTTTGCAACAGGAGTTTCTGTACGATATTTGGCGGCAATGTAACGTAGCCGTGACCTGTCTTTCCCGCATGGCGGAAGAGGGCGAACAGGCGGAAGCCGTCATCAATTTTTTGAACAAGACGGGCGATTATTGCTACTATCTCTCCCGCAAGGCGGAAGCCGATCCGATCGACGAAAGAGAACGAAACAATCTTTTGAAGTTCAAGCGCATTATGAGCGAACTCAACGTCTCTTTGGCAAAAGCCGGAGAAAAAACGATCACGGATGAAGGAGTCGACGCTTCCGTACTGTCCGATATGTCCGCCGTGGGAGAAGCGATCAAAAACAGTTCTGACGTCGACTATCCGGAACTTATTTACGACGGTCCTTTTTCGGACGGGCTGAAAAAGCGCGACGCGGTGTTTTTGAAAGACAAAGAAGAGATTTCCGAAGAAAAGGCTTCAGAGAACCTAAAATCGTATTTTAAGGATGCTGAAAACGTAAAAATGATAGGAGACAATACGTCGTCGATCCCGGCGTACGTCTATTCGTTCAATGCTTTTGGAGCGGAAGGAACGGCGCAAATATCGAAAGCCGGCGGATACCTTGTCGAGTATTCTTCTTACGAAAAAGCGGTCGATCCGGAATATACCGTCGAGGAGTGCGAGGAAAGCGCGAAAAAGTTTTTGCGCGAGATCGGATACGAGGATATGGAGTGCGTCTGGACGTATAACAGCGACTCGATCGTGTATCTTAATTTCGCCTATTCTTTGCGCGGCGTGATCTGCTACCCCGATCTCATCAAAGTTAAAGTCAGCGCGCAGACCGGACGTATCGTCGGCATGGAAGCTATGAACTATATGTACAATCACAAAGAAAGGACTCTTGCGACGGAAAAAGCGCAGATCGTTTTTTCCGATAAGATCGCCGTCGAAAAGACGCGGGAGTGCATTATTCCCACCGAATGGGGTACGGAGATACAATGCGTCGAGGCGAAGGGCGAATGCGAAGGAGAAACGTACTACGTTTATTACGACGTGGAAACGGGAGAAGAAACGGAAGTATTCGTAGTGGCTGACGACTTGCTTTCGTAAAGATTACCGATTTATTTCGATCGAAAAAGGGAGCGCGCGTTCGCTCCCTTTTTTCCTTTCAAAATGATTTTTTGTCGTAATTTCGATTAATCGAAAAGATTTTTCACATTTTTTGCTATTTTTCGACGTTGTAAAAAAAGGAATATTTTTGGCAGATAGAGAAAAAGCGTTGACAATTCGTAAAATAACAAGTATTATATACTCATATAATGCTGTTCTATGCGCAAATGCGCGTAGAGACGAATCGGAAGGAAGTTAAATGGAAAATAAAGAGAGTAAGATTTCGATCAACGTTTTGGATGTCCTGAAGGACTTCGCGCACAAATGGTGGATCATTCTTGTCGCTTCCGTCGTGGGAGCGTGCGCTCTCTTTCTTTACACGTTCTTTACGACCGATCAGAAGTATACGGCCAAAGCGATGATGTACGTCAATAATTCGTCCGTTACTTCGTCGATCAACGACGTTCTCGATAGTGTGACGAGCATCAGCAGCGGTAACCTGCAGGCTTCTCGTACTCTGGTCAGTTCTTACGCCGTTATTATGAAGACTCATCTTATCTTGGACGACGTTCTGAATACCGCCGAGACGGAAGAAGAGTATACCTACGATCAACTCGTCGCCATGATCTCAGTCGGTTCCGTTAATAACACCGAGATCTGTTATATCAGCGTCACCTGCACCAATCAGAACGACGCTAAGCTCCTTGCCAACACGACGTTACACGTCTTTAAAGATCAGATCGGCGGCATCATCAACGGGTCTTCCGCGAAGATAGTCGATTACGCCGTGGAGACGACTCCCGTTTCCCGCGGGTTTACCAAAATGAGCCTGATCGGTTTTGCGGTCGGTTTCGTTCTTTCCCTGGCGGTGATCTTCTTGGTGGACTTCTACGTCAGCGACACCTTCCAGGATACCGACTCCTTAAAGCAATGCTTGTCGGACGACATTCCGGTCCTCTCGGTCATTCCCGACACGGATACGTCGAACGCCGGCAAGTACGGGTACTATAAAAAATACGGACATTATTCCCATGACTATACTTATTCCTATTATCAGGAAACGGTGGAGAATGAAGAAGCCGAAGAAAAGGAGAGGGAATAAGCGATGAAACTGTTCGGAAAAGAGCTTAACTTCTTAAAGAAGAAACAAGAAGAAGATCAAAAGAGAGCCGCAGTCCTGGGTAGATACCTCGATTTCGCCTCTAAAGAAGCATATAACCTGCTCCGTACGAATATATTCTTTTCGATACCGGATAAGCAAGGTAAAGGCAAGGTGATCGGCATTACCAGTTCCGTACCGCACGAAGGTAAAAGCTATACCGCCATCAATCTTGCTTACTCGATCGCAAAAGAAGGTCATAGCGCTCTTCTTATCAGCGCCGATATGCGTAAGCCGAGTATAGAAAGTACCATCGGCGTCAAAACAAAGTTCGGTCTGTCCGGTCTTTTGGTCGGAGAAGAAGGCGACGCTATTGTCGACAGCGGATTGCACGAAAACTTGAAATTCTTGCCCGCCGGTATCATCCCGCCCAACCCGTCCGAACTGCTCGGTACGGAAAAGATGAAAGAGCTTCTCGATAAGTGCGCGGAAGAGTTTTCGTACGTGATCGTCGACCTGCCTCCCGTCAACGTCGTTGCCGACGCGCTCGTCGTCAGCAAGTATCTCGACGGTATCGTGGTGATCGTCCGTCACGGCATGACCAGACGGAAAGAATTGATCGAGGCGCTCAAAAAGTTAAAGTACGTTCAGGTGCGCATCCTCGGCGTCGTGTACAACGGGTATAATCACGGACGGGGAAAGAGCTATAAGGGCTCTTACTACAAGAAGTTCGGATACGGAAAAAAACACTACTCCTATTATTATAAGGATAGCGATAAAAACAGTAAGTAAAAAAATCGATAACAAAAAGAGAAATGAAAAGGAGATTTTTTATCATGGAAAAGACTAAGAAGCTTTTTGCGTACGTAGTCGTTTTTGCGGCGATCGTTTGTTTGTTTGCCGGCGTTGCGATGCAAAGCAATTTGGCGAACGCTCTGAACAGCCCTCAAATCAGCATCGATAAGATATACGGAACGGACGGCACCGAGTTGGCCGCCGGATCCGCTAAGATCATCGTACCCACCGCTTCTGCCGAGCAGACTGCGTTGAAGAACGAAAAGGCTAAGGTCGAAAGCGGCGATATCGCTCCCGCTCTGAAAGAAGTTCTTACCGAGATCGCCAAGAAGTCCGACGCGACCGCCGACTATGAAGCAATGGTCTACGGCGATCCTATGAACGTCGAATTGACCGGCGCAGCGGCAAGCGGAGCCGTCGTCAAGTTCGATCTGTCCAAGTACACCAATCCGGTCGACTTCATTCTGTTCCGGGCTACCGGCGCTTCCGTTTGGCAATTGATCAATCCGGAACGTGCCGCGGGCGCAGCTAACGCCGCCGGCGATAGCATTTCTTTCAGAATCCCCGGATCCGGTACCGTTATGTTCGGCGGATTTTCTCAAGCGAAGGCCGACGAAGTCAAAGCGGCTAAGGAAAAGGCCGAAGAACCTTGCTGCAAGTGCTGCGCCAAGGGTTGCCCCTTCTGTTCCTTCCTCTGCAAGGACGGAAAGTGCTACTGCTGGACCATGTACGTTGTGATCGCGCTTGCCGTCGTCTTCGTTGTTCTTCTGATCGTCCTCATCGTCGTTAAGAGCAAGGACAAAAAGAAAGCTGCCGCGAAGAAAGAAGAAGAGATCGTCGCCGACGAAACTTCCGAAGACAAGAAAGAAGAAACGAAGGAATAATCGATAGATCTTTATCGTAACGGTAGGTAATGACGAAAGAATCGTTTACGACGGCCGCTAAAGTCGTTGGGATCATATTGATATTTTGTATCTTTGGCGTCGGCATCCTGTTTTTGGACAGGATGCTGACCCCTAAGAAGGCTCCGGCGGAAACGTTCGAAGAGGCAAGACAAAAAATCATGTCCGCCGAGTTTGACGGCGTCAAGTATATGCGTAGCAACGTCGAGACCTACATGATCGCGGGACTTGACAAATACGAAAACGACAAGACTGCCTTCAATTATGCCGGCCGGAATAATAATCAGGCCGACTTTATCGTTCTTCTCGTCGTTAATAAGTCCACCCGCAGGATCGATTTTGTCAGCCTCAATCGTGATACGTTTACCACGGTGGACGTGCCGGCTACCAAGTACGGCACGCCGAAAAAGACCACGGAACAATTATGTCTCGCCCATACGTACGGCGACGGAAAGAAGGAAAGCGGCGAAAACTTGCGTAACGCTGTTGAACATATGCTTTACGACAAAGTGAACGTCGATCACTTTTTGACTATGAAGATGGACGCCGTGAAGGCGATCACCGATTTTCTCGAAGGGGTAACGGTCAAGTTGAACGACGACGAAGATCTTACCGCGCTCGATCCGGAATGGACGGCCGGCGCTTCGATCGCGCTGAACGGCGAGAACGCGCTGAAATTTATTCGTTATCGCGATTCGGCGGTCGACGGAAGTAACGCGGGACGTATCGATCGTCAGAGCCGTTATTTGCAGGCTCTTTTGAAGACGGTCGGCAATAAGAAGTGGAGTCGGAAGTATCTTTTGAACGCTTATGAATCGGTGGGCGACTATACCGAGACCGATTACGGCAACGTCGACGATCTCCTTGCGGATCTGGAAACGATGTTCGAAGCGTTCGGCATGTATGAATACGGCGAAGTCGTCAATATCGTGCCCGATAAGTACGGCCATTATGAAACGAGAGAAACGTACGGAGAAGACGCGGACGCCTTTATTTTGGACGACGCGGAGTTTAAAGAACTTGTCATAAAGACGTTTTTCAGATCGTTGGAAGAAGTAAATAAGGAAAAAGAATAAATGATAGATATTCATTCTCACGTGCTACCCAAAATGGACGACGGCAGCAAAAGCAGAGAAGAATCTATCGCCTTACTCCGAGAAGCATATAAGCAGGGCGTCGAAGCGGTTTTTTCGACGCCTCATTTTTATCCCAAACGCGACGATCCGGAAGATTTTTTAAAAAGACGGGACCATAGCGTTCGAAGTCTTTTGTCTACCGGGGACGAAATCTTTCAAAAGCTTCCCCTGTATTTGGGCGCGGAAGTAGCCTTTTTCTACGGAATGTCCCGTTTTGAAGGGTTGCCTGATTTTTGTTTGGGCGGTTCCGAATATATTCTGATCGAAATGCCCTTTGATAAGTGGACGTCGGAAGAGGTGGAAGAGGTGGTCGCCGTCAAAGAAACGGCCGGCTTGATCCCCGTTCTTGCGCACGTCGAAAGATATCTTGCGTTCGGCAATAAAAAGCATTTCGGTTATTTGATCGCTCGCGGCGCCGTTTTGCAGTCGAACGCCGAATTTTTTATCGATAGAAGATCGAAAAGGAAAGCCCTTTCGTTTTTGAAAAAAGGATTGATCTCGTTGCTGGGATCGGACTGTCATAATCTTGACAGGCGGCCCGAAAACTACGGAGATGCGATCGACGTGATCCGCAGCGTCAAAAGGCGCGATCCGCTTGTTTCGGTCAACGAAACGGAAAAGAGAATACTCGCGGGAGCGCGTCCCGTTACGATCGATCAAAACGCATAAAAAGTCAGCAAATACGTCATTTTTCGTGAAAAAACGTATTGACATAAAAAATAAACTAATGTTATAATTAACCAAGCGACCGATTATATTATTATCAGCGCATTCAAATGGAGGGTCATATGGCGAAAGCGACGGTTTCAGGCAATTATCAATACAGCGAGGCGAATGCAAAAGACGCTTACTTGCTTCGTTCATTCGGTTGGTTGATCGGGAAAAGAAGCGAGCACGAAAACAGAAAAGGAGAAAAGGTATATACCATTCGCCGCGATCTGCAGATCGCCGGAGATCCCGTTATCAGAAAGACCGAAAAACAGTTTGAACAATTTAATACCAAGACGCAGAAAAAGATGAAACGTCGCCATGGCTGGGGGCAGTTCTTGGCTATTTTATTCACCGTGATCGGCGCGATCGCGGGCGGAGTGTTTTTCCTGAAAGGTCTGTTTGCGCCTCTTGACGAAATCATCGATACTCTTAATACCACGATCAGAGATACGATCGATTCCGTTCTGAACGACTTCGACCTTGCCGGACAGATCACCGAATACGTTCGTTACCTGTTTTTGGGTATTGCGGGTATTTCGTTTATTTCCATCTTCATCAATGCCGCAAGATACAGAAAGAGACGCGTTTGTCCCAAGAGAAAGTATGCGAAAAAGTACAATTCCATCGCCCGTGGCGCGTTGAAAGAAGGCGCCGCTCGTCTGTACCTGTTAAAGATGGAGAACGGAGCCCTTATGACCCAGAGCGACAGAAGAATGAACGAGCTTGGCATTACGATGCGACGCGTTATGGATAACGGAGAAGACTACGAATAAGGTTTTTCTACCGCCGTATCGACATAAGAAAACAAGGTGCGTTTCTCATAGCGGAACGCACTTTTTGTTTTTAAAGAATCAATTGGGGAAAATGGTAAATTTCATGTAAAATAGGACGAAAAAGTTTTCGGGAAGGGGTTGACAGGTATAGTTGTCGATGTTATACTTTAAGAGTATTGTTATAAGTATGTATAACGGATAAAAAGGCGGTTACATGGCTAAGAAAATCAACGATTGCTACGAATATAAAGAGGCGCCCATTCGCCAGGCGATGGCCTACGCTTCATTCGGTTGGTTGATCGGGAAACGCAGTAAGCACTACAGTCGCAAATACAACTGCGACGTCGTTACGTTGCGTCGGGATTTTCTGATCGGAGCCAATCCGACTATCCGCGAATGCGAAAAAGAATACCTGCGTCTCGAAAAGGGTCATATCCCCGCAAAATACAAATCTCATTCGTTTTTAAGAGCCGTCGGCAGAGCGTTCGTTATCCTTATTACGATCGCGCTTTTGGCTTTCGGTCTGGCGCAAACCGCGACGGGCGTTTACGACGGATTAAAAAACGAATCGCGCGTGCGCGCTATCTATAATACTATTGTCGAGAACGAGTTGATCACCGCTCAGACCGTGAGCGCCGATACCGTCGACAAGGCGTATGTCGATTTTGTCAGGAAGAATCCGAAACTCGATACTTTTGCCGAGTTATATGCTTTTTCAAACGGTAAAGCGGATGCGGATTCGCTCCTGAGTTCTTATAAAAAATGGCTGTTCAAATTCGGCGAAGCCGATTTGGCGCGCGAAGAGTCTTTTGTCGAGGCCGATTCATCGATCGTTGAGAAAGACGGAGAATATGTCGCTGAGCAAAGCGCATTGAACGACGTATTGGATATTGTCAGATCCACGTTTGCTTTTATCAATTTCGATTATTTATTGAGCGGAATGCCGATATGGATCGATTCGACCGTTCTTTCCGGCGCGGTGGCGTTGTTTTTGTTTATCATTATGGTCATTATCCAATCGGCTGCAGATAAGGCGAAGAAGAAAAAGAACAGGCTCAAATGCGCTGAATTGATGATCGAATGTTCCAAAAACGCATCGAGCGCGTTGTTCGAT
>JAEEGL011810927.1_pt1 | contig 15223 bp, 10 predicted proteins | sample 9134231 | NCBI WGS metagenome assembly JAEEGL01 (sample SAMN16246548, study PRJNA631951) | gut metagenome | biome: gut microbiome; feature: rumen; material: fiber-attached | host: Bos | place: Iran: Karaj | collected 2018-10 | reverse complement strand
TTATTATTGATTGCTGATATTAAAGCATGGATTGATGCACAGATGATATCATCATCGATACCAGAACCCCAATATTCCTTTTCATCAATCTTAATTGATACATAGGCAGCGGCTTCACTTCTAGAAGTAGAATCAAGTGAGTGCTCCATATAATTAGTTAATTCATAATCTAAATGAAGAGTTTGCTTAATGGCATTTGATACAGCATCAAGTCTACCATTACCATGTGCTAAATGCTCAATTGTTTTACCTTTGTAATTAATTGATAGCATTACCTTGAATAAATTACCTTCCCTAATGAAATGATATTCATTAAGCTTAAGTGGATTATCTAGGTTAACGAAATTCTTAACGAATAATGATTCAACATCAGTAGGAGTTAATTCCATATGATTCTTATCAGAATAATCTTTAATAGTATAACCAACTGTTTCTCTCATCTTTTGTGGAATATCTAGACCAAAATTAGTTTCTAGAATATAACAAATACCACCCTTACCAGATTGAGAATTAATTCTAATTACATCTGCAGAATATTCTCTTGAAACATCTTTTGGATCAAGAGGAAGATATGGAACAGTCCATCTTTCTGCATTATTAGCTTTTCTATATTTTAAGCCCTTTGAAATTGCATCCTGATGAGAACCACTAAATGCTGCAAATACAAATTTGCCGGAATATGGTTGTCTATCATAAACCTTCATTTCAGTAACTGATTCATATAATTTAATAATTTCAGGTAAATCCTTAAAATCAAGTAGAGGATCTACTCCATGTGTGTACATATTAAGTGCAAGTGTTACAACATCTACATTACCAGTTCTTTCACCATTACCAAATAATGTACCTTCAATTCTATCAGCACCTGCAAGAAGACCTAGCTCAGCATCTGCCACACCTGTGCCTCTATCATTATGTGGATGAAGTGAAATAATAACTGAATCTCTATTTTTTAAATTCTTATGCATATATTCTACTTGAGAAGCATAGATATGAGGTAAACTCATTTCAACTGTTGCAGGGAGATTAATAATAAGCTTTTTATCCTTTGTAGGCTTAAATACATCAATTACTGCATTACAAACCTCTAAAGCATAATCAACCTCTGTACCAGTAAAGCTTTCAGGTGAATATTCAAATAAGAAATTACCATTTGTTTTATTTGCATAATCTACGAGTAATGCTGCACCATCAACCGCAATCTTTAAGATTTCTTCCTTGTTCTTTTTAAATACCTGTTCTCTTTGAGCTAAAGAAGTAGAATTATATAAATGAACAATTGCCTTCTTACAGCCTTCAAGTGCCTCAAATGTCTTTTTAATAATATGAGGTCTAGCTTGAGTTAATACCTGAATAGTAACATCATCAGGAATTAGATTTTGTTCTATTAACATTCTGATGAATTCATATTCAGTTTCAGAAGCTGCAGGGAAACCTACCTCAATCTCCTTAAAGCCAATTTGAACTAGCATCTTAAAGAATTCGATTTTTTGATCTAGGCTCATAGGCTTAATTAAAGCCTGATTACCATCTCTTAAATCGACAGAACACCAATTTGGTGCCTTATCTATATATTCCTTTTTTGCCCAGTCTGTTGATGCCACTGGTGGCATAAAATAACCTCTTGAATACTTTTCAAAACCTTTCATTTTTAAAAGCCTCCCCTTTTAAAAAATAATTTATAAAATTATAACATAATTTTTTTGATTTAGTCAATTTTTATGTATGAAAATGCTTTAATTTTTAATATATTTATATTAAAAGTTTCCTTTTTTTGTTAAATTGTGTTATAGTAAGTAGGTATTTGAGGTAAATATATGAAGAAATTATTAATGCTTTTTGGTTTATTTTTCAAATTGGGAATAGTTAATTTTGGTGGTGGCTATGCTTTATTGCCTCTTTTACAACGCGAATTTTGTGAAAAAAGAGACTGGCTTACAGATGATGAAATAGCTGACTACTACGCAATAGGACAATGTACACCAGGTGCTATAGCTATTAATGTATCTACATTTGTGGGCTATAAGATTAAAGGTGTATTAGGTGGTATTGTTGCCACATTAGGTTTTATTTTTCCTGCATTAATAATTATTACAATAATAGCTTCTGTATTAACTAATTTTAGTGATGTAGCTGAGGTTCAATCTGCTTTTTTAGCAATTAGAGTTTGCGTATTTGTGTTAATTTTATCTGCAGTAATTAAATTAGCTAAGAAATCTATTAAGGATTTACCAGCTTTAATTATCACTTTAGTTGTATTATTTTGTTCAATATTTATTTCATCAAAATATTTACCACTTTATGTATATGTAATAGTTGCAGGTATTGCTGGTATATTTATTGGACTTTTTAAAGAAAGAAATAAGAAAAATATTAAAATAACAGATCCAATTGAAAAAGAAGTTGTTCAAGAAGAAGCTGTTGAAGAAGTTAAAGAAGAAGCTTCTGAAGGAGTAAAAGAAGAAAAGATCGATTTAAAGGAAGCAAGTAAAGGTATTGGCTTTTATTTCTTAGGCTTCTTAAATGGTATAACACTTGGTCTTTTAGGCTTACCTTTAGTATTTATTTTCAAGAAGAATAGAAAGAAATTCTTAGAAGGTTATTTATCAACTATTTTACTTTGGGTAATAATATTTGTTTTAGTTGCTATGTATTTAATTAGTAATCCAAATATTATTTTCTTAGATGTTTTTGGTCAATTCTTTAGAATAGGTATTTGTGCATTTGGTGGTGGCCTTGCTACTATTCCATTCTTAAAGGAATTATCTGAAATAACTGGCTGGTTTACAATTGATGAGTTAGCTAATATGATTGCGATATCTGAATCAACTCCAGGTGCTATTGGTATTAATATGTCTACATATGTAGGATATGAGGTATTATCTGATTCATGTAATGGTAATGCATTTATTGGTATGCTTGGTGGTATGGTTGCAACTCTAGGCTTTGTTGCCCCATCAATTTTAGTTATATTAATTATTTCACAGGTATTAAAGCCATTTAGAAATGCTAAGGTAGTTGATTGGGCGTTCTATGGACTTAGAGCGGCTTCAATTGGTTTAATTGGTAATGCTGCATATTCAATATTAACATTATCAATAATTAATCCAACTAGAGCTATTGATTCATATAATGCAGTTGGTGTTGATAGCTTTGTTAAATTTTGTGATGGATTTAAAGAATTCTTAGTTAATTTATTTGATTTTAAGTGTTTAAGCTTAGCTATATTTATGGGTATTTTAATTTTTAAATTTAAGAAGCATCCAATCCTATATATTGTTTTGGCTGCTGTTATTGGTATTATATTTAAGTTTTAGGTGAATTTATGAGTGTTTTAAAATGTAGTAATGTTTCATTTTCTTTCGGTAATAGAACTATTTTAGAAAATGCATCTTTTGTTATGCAAAAGGGTGAGCATGTAGGCTTAATTGGTTTAAATGGCGAAGGAAAATCAACATTTATAAAAATGATAATTGGTGAATTAACACCAGATGAAGGAAAAATTGAATGGGCTAAAAGAATAACTTTTGGCTATTTAGATCAATATACAAATCTAGGTAAGGGTAAAACTATTAGAGATGTGTTAAGAGAAGCATTTAATCATATGTATGAATTGGAAAACGAAATGAATTCATTATATGAAAAAATGGCTGAGGTTAGTGAAGATGAAATGAATCAGATGCTAGAAGATGTTGGTGAAATACAATCAACACTTGAAGCATCAGGTTTTTATAATCTAGATTCAACTATTGAGGAAGTAGCTAATGGCTTAGGCTTAGGAGATGTTGGCCTAGATAAAGATGTATCAGCTTTATCTGGTGGACAAAGAAGTAAAGTATTACTTACTAAATTAATTCTATCTAAGCCAACAATTCTAATCCTAGATGAGCCTACTAATTTCTTAGATGAGGAACAGATTAATTGGCTTGTTGAATATTTAAAGAATTATGAGAATGCATTTTTGCTAGTAAGTCATGATATTCCTTTCTTAAATAGTGTTATTAATGTTATTTATCATATGGAAGATGGTGTTTTAACTAGATATAGTGGAGATTATAACCAATTTATGGATATGTATAATCTTAAAAAGAGACAGCAAAATGTAGCATATGAAAAACAACAAAAGGAAATCACTAAATTAAAGGAATTTATTGCGAAAAATAAAGCTAGAGTAGCAACAACAGATTTAGCTAAATCTAAACAACGTCAATTAGATAAAATGGAAATAATAGATAAAGCTAAAGAACAAATAAAGCCAACATTTAAATTTAAAGAATGTGGAGCCTCAGGTAGATTTGTTGTTGTAGCAAATAAGCTTGTTATCGGCTATAATGAGCCACTTTCAAAGCCTATTGATTTAGTTGTTGAGCGTGGTCAAAAAATAGCTATAAAGGGCGCAAATGGTATTGGTAAATCAACATTACTTAAAACATTATTAGGTATTATTCCACCACTATCTGGTGAAGTTAAGCTTGATTATAATATTCATTATGGCTATTTTGCTCAAGAAGAGGATTTAAGCAAGAAAACAGCTCATCAAGAGGTTTGGGATGAATACCCAATTATGACGAATGCCGAGGTTAGAGGGGCACTTGCTGCTTGTGGCTTAACAAAAGAAAAAATAGAATCATTAATGATTGTTTTATCTGGTGGAGAGGCTGCCAAGGTTAGATTATGTAAAATAATGCTAAAGGAATGTAATACACTTGTTTTAGACGAGCCTACTAACCATTTAGATGTACTTGCTAAAGAATCTTTAAAAGATGCCTTAAAAGCATTTAAAGGAACAATTATATTAGTTTCTCACGAACCTGAATTTTATCAGGATGTCGCAACCACTATCATAAATGCTGAAGAGTGGACAACTAAAATTTTATAAGAGGAAAAATATATGATTAAAAGATTTAATGATATCAAGGTTTCATATATTCCTGATACAACGGTTGAAATAAATAATAAAAGCTATTTAATTCATAAGGTTATAGAAGGAGAAGATATATTAGTTGATACTGATGGTAAATATCCAACCTTGAAGGAAGTAGTAAAGAAAAGTCCATATAGAATTAATTATAATCCTAATGATTGTGGTGGCTGTAATTTTGAACATGTTACATATGATTATGAGGTTGAATTAAAGAAGAAATATTTAAATGATTTATTTAAAAATTTCCATTTAAAAAATATAGATTTTATAGAATCTAAGGAATATTTAAATTATAGAAATAAAACTATAATGACTTATAAGCTTTCTAAAGCTAAAAGAGTTGTTTGTGGCTTATATGAAGAATATAGCCATGATATATTACCTACAACAAATAATATTTTACAATCTAAAAAATCTAATGAAATTATAGTTAAATTAAATGAAATATTAACTAAATATAAGATTAAACCATATGATGAAAAAACAAATGATGGTGTTTTAAAGCATGTTTTAGTTAGATATGGATTTAATTCAAAAGAAATAATGTTAGTGCTTGTTACTAATGGCGAAATATTACCAGCTAGAAATAATATTTTAAAGGATATTAAAAATCTAAATTTAGGCATTACAACTATCGTTCAAAATTTTAATCCTAGAAAAACTAATGTTGTTTTAGGTGAAAAACAAAAAATATTAGATGGTCCAGGATTCATATATGAAAATATAGGTGATTATAAATTTAAAATATCACCACAAAGCTTCTTCCAAATAAATACTAAAGGTATTGAAACATTATATAATACAGCAATTAAAAAAGCTGATTTAAAGAAGAATGAATTATTAATTGATGCTTATTGTGGTGTTGGTACAATCTCTATATTTGCTTCTAAATATGTTCAGAAGGTAATTGGTGTAGAATTAAATAAAAACGCCGTTAATGACGCTAAAATTAACGCTAAAATAAATAATATAAATAATGTTGAGTTCATCTGTGATGACGCAACAAACTATATTACTAATTTAGCTAAATATAAAAATAAGGTGGACGCAGTTATTATGGATCCACCAAGAGAAGGCTCAACTAAGGCATTTATTAATGCTGTTTCATATTTAGAAGCTAAAAAGGTTATATATATTTCTTGTAATCCAGAAACATTAAAAAGAGATTTATATATGTTCTTTGATAATGATTATGTACTAGAAAGCATTACTGGCGTTGATATGTTTCCACGTACGATTCATTTAGAAAACATAGCTGTTTTAAAAAGAGATCCTGAAATAGACGAATTAGAAGAATTAGTAAAGAAAAATAATACTAAAAAATATAACGAAAATAAAATAAAATATGTTCCAAAGGCTGATATTGAAATGATGAGAGAAGATAGATATGAGGCTACTGGAAATAAAAAACAAAAGAAATTTAGATATTAATTAAAAAAGCCATTTTTGAAAATGGCTTTTTCTTATGGTATTAAAGAAACAAAATATTCAGTTAAAACCTCTGGAGTTTCATTAAATCCATCATTTATCCAATATTTTAATATTACAATAAATCCATCACATAATAATTGTTTCTTTAGTTCTAGTGGAATTAGATTATTTTTTGAATATGGATAATTATTAAAATATGAATTTGCAAATATCAATAAATGTCTTCTAAATTCATCTAGGAATAATCCATTACCTTTTGAAAGAAGAATACCTTTTATTAAATCCTTCTCATCTCTTACATGATATAAAATATGAGTTACTAAATGTTTAAAGTCATAGATGCTTTCCTTTGAAAAATCATGACTTTTTTCTTCCTGTAAGGAATGAGAAAATACATGTTCAAATATGTCTTGGCTTATTTTTAATAATAAGTCATTTTTTGTTTTAAAATGAGTATAAAATGTAGATCTACCTACATTTGATTTATCTAATATATCTTGAATAGTAATATCATCGTAATCTTTAGTATTTACTAGGCTTGTAAAGGCTGTATAAATTGCTTCTAAAGTCTTTTCTGTTCTCTTATCCATAAAAGCTCTCCTTACATAGTGTTTTATAAAAAATATAAATAATATTTAGTTACTGAACACGTTGTCTATTAATACTTAAATTTTACAAGATATTGAACAAAAATGCAAGATTTATTCATTATTTTGTTGATATAACGGACGAAATAATGATAAAATATCGACACTGGAGATATAAAAAGATGAAGAAGAAAAAGAAGATAATAATATTAATATCACTTTTAATTTTGACAATTTTATTATTTATTATTTCTATTTTTGTTGGTACATCTAACATGTCTTTTTTTGATGCCTTAAATGCTTTATTTGGTAAAGGTCAAAATAATTATATTGTAATTATGCAAAAGATTAGACTCCCAAGAACAATAGCGGCACTACTTGTAGGGGCAGGGCTATCTATTGCAGGCTTAATCATGCAAACCTGTTTAGGCAATGATATGGCATCACCTTCAACTTTAGGTGTTTCTAATGCTGCAACCTTTGGAGCTAATTTAGCAATTATAGGCTTTGCAGGAGGCTTTTTAGTAACAGGTAATAATCTAAATAATATAATGGCTAATTCAAATGTTTATTCAACATCAATAGTAGCCTTTGTATTTTCATTTGTTTCAGTTTTAATTACTTTAGGCTTGTGTAAGATTAAATCATTATCAAAAGAAACTGTAATACTTGTTGGTGTTGCGATGGGAGCTATATGGACTGCCTTAACATCACTTTTACAGTTTTTCGCAACAGATGTATCATTATCTGCTGCCGTAGTATGGTCATTTGGTGATTTATCTAGAGCGACATATAAGGTTGATTTATTAATAGCTATAATACTTGTTTTATCATATGTATTTTTTAGCTTATTTAGAAATCATTATAACGCGATGCTATCAGGTGATGATGTTGCTAAAAGTGTAGGTGTAAGAGTTGAAGGATTAAGATTTATATCTTTATTAATAACATCTATTATAGTTGCTATATGTATTTCAAATATAGGTATTATAGGTTTTATTGGTATTGTATGTCCTCATATTGCTAAAAGGATATTTGGATATAACCATAAATATACTATTCCAGCATCTATAATGCTTGGATCTATATTATTATTACTTTCTGATACATTAGCTAGAGTAATTGGAAATGGTACGCGGATACCTGTAGGAATAATAACATCAATTATTGGTGCTCCATTCTTTTTATATATTATATTTAGAAGAAAAAGAGGTGATATAAATGCTTAAAATAAGTAATTTAACCTCTGGATATTTAAAAAAATATGACGTTATAAATGATATATCATTTGAACTAGATTACGGTAATGTTGGTGTAATTATAGGTGAAAATGGTTCTGGTAAATCTACAATATTTAAAACAATATTAGGATTTATAAAACCTAAAGGTGGCCAGATTCTAATAGATGATGAAAATATTATTGATTTATCTGTTAAAAAAAGAGCTAAGCTTGTAGCTTATGTTTCTCAAAATGTTTATATGCCAGAATTATCTGTTTTTGATGTTATATCTATGGGATTAATTCCTTATTATAATTTTAATCTTTCTAAAGAAAATAAAGAGGAAATATTAAATATAATAAAGGAATTTAATTTAGAAGATATTATAGATAAAAATGCCAATGAGTTATCTGGTGGACAAAAGCAGATTGTTGCCATAGCAAGAGCTATTGCGCAAAAGCCTAAAGTGTTAATATTTGATGAGCCTACATCAAATTTAGATGTTGTTAATGAAATGCTACTTCAAGATAAAATAATTGAAATAGCTAAAAAGAAAAATATTTGTATATTATTATCACTTCATAATCTAAATTTAGCTTATGATATAGGAGATAAATTTATATTTATAAAGGATGGTAATGTTATAGCTAAAGGAAATAAGGATTCTTTTAATGAAGAAAATTTATCTAAAGCATTTAATAAGAAATGTAAGATAATCAAGCAAGGAGAAGATTTATATGTTAAATTTATTAAAGAATAAAAAGAATCAGTTTATTATTTTGATTATAGTTTTATTTTCATTTTTAGGACTTACATCATGTAGCCAAAATGAAGATACTAAGAATATTGATCTAACTGTTACTGACGCAATTGGAAGAAGCGTAGGTGTTAAAACAGGATCATATGAAAGAGTTGTTTGTATAGGTGCTGGTGCCTTAAGACTATATTCTTATATTGGTGATGTAAATAAGCTTGCCGGTGTAGAAGATATTGATAATTTATCATTAACTTCAAGACCAAAGATGTTTGATGGTGTTGCAAGACCTTATGTTATCGCAAATGAAGAAAAGTTTAAAACACTTGCTTCATGTGGTGTTGGGGGTCCTCAAAATCAAATAGCTGAGCCCGAAAAGATTTTAAATTGTAACCCTGATATTATCATTTCAGAATATGAGGATACTGATAAGGCTAATAAACTATCTGGTGATTTAAATGTTCCAGTAGTTGTTGTAAGCTATGGTAGTGCTGGTGTATTTGATGCTAAGCTTAAAAATTCATTAGCGCTATTAGGTAAGGTGTTTAATAGAAATGAACAAGCTAAAAAGGTTAATGACTTTATCGCTTCTGAAAAGGCAGAAATTGAAAGAAGAACAAAGGATATTGTAGTTGAAAACCAAAAGAAGGTCTATGTAATGGGACTTGGTAACTGGGGTACAACAAATCATTTACAGACTGCTCAAAATTACGCACCATTTAATGTAGCTCATATTAACAATGTTGTTTCAAAATTAGCAAAGGATGGCATTCAAGGAATTGAGGCAGAAAAGTTTGAAAAATTAGCACCATCAATGGATGTTATGATTATGGATGCGGCTGCAGTAAAAAATATTAAGACATTATTTAAGGAAAATCCTCAAATGTTTAATGACTGTAAGGCATGGAATGATGGTGAGGTATATCTACAATTAGCATATAATGCATATTATACAAATATCGAAATTGCATTATGTAATACATGGTTTAATGCTAAGGTTGTATATTCTGAATTATTTAGTGATATTGATATCAATGCTAAATTAAATGAAATTACTAAGGTGTTCTTAGATCAAGAACTAACTTCAAAGATTAATGCTTATCCAATGAGCTATGGTGGATATGGCAAAGTAAATAAGGAGACAATATTTAATTAATGAATCAAGTAAAAGAATTTTTTGAAAATATTGCTGATAGCTGGAATAATGATGGGAATAATTTTGAAGCTATAGAAGAATTATTTAAATTGATTAATATAAAAAATGGCGATAAGGTATTAGATTTAGGATGTGGAAAGGGTGTTGTTAGTCCATATATTTATAAATATTCTAATACCAAGGTTATTGGCTTAGATTTATCAGATAAGATGATTGAAGGAGCTAAAAAAATCAATAATGATACTTTAAAATATGAATATCATGTTGGTGATTTTATAGATTATAAATTCACTCAAAAATTTGATAAGATTATTATTTTTAATGCCTTCCCTCATTTTTTAGATAAGGATGCCTTAGCTAAAAAATCATATGAATTATTAAATGATTCTGGCTGTTTAATTATTATGCATGATTTAGGTAAGGAAAGATTAAATAATCATCATAATGAGCATGCAAAAATGATATCTTGTGGACTAAATAATCCAGAAGAAGAATATAAATATTTTAATAAATATTTTATATTAGAAAAGTCTATTGATGAGACTGATAGATACCTTATGGTGCTTAGAAGAGCGTAAATGACGCTCTTTTTTGTTGGCTTTTTGTCTGTGAATTTTTTGTATCAAATGAACAAAAAATAGACTTTTGTTCGGTATCAAAAATTAATTTTTTTTGAAAAGGTTTTTGTCTTTTCTTCTCATTTTAAATTTGTTAGAATATAGTCGAGGTAATGTCTTATGAGTAACTTAAGAGTAATAGAAATTAAGGAAAGTGTCTTTAAGGAAAATGAGGTTCATGCCGATGAGCTTAGAGCTGAATTAAAGACTAAAAAAGCTTTCTTACTTAATGTAATGGCATCACCTGGTGCAGGTAAAACAACTACGCTAGTTAATGTCATCAACAAAATGAAATCAAAATATAAAATTGCCGTTATGGAGGCTGATATCGATAGCCTTGTTGACGCTAAAAAGATTATAGAAGAAACAGGGGTTGAGGCAGTTCAAATCCATACTGGTGGTATGTGTCACTTAGATGCTACTATGACAAAGGAAGGACTAAAGGGACTTAAGGATAATGATTATGATTTAATCATTTTAGAAAATGTTGGTAACCTTGTATGTCCTGCTGAATTTGATACTGGTGCATGTATGAGTATGAATATCTTATCTGTTCCAGAAGGAGACGATAAGCCGTTAAAATACCCATTAATGTTTCAGGTATGTGATTTAGTAGTAATTAATAAAGTTGATGTTATGCCTTATTTTAATTTTGATTTAGATAAGGTTAAAGAGAATATAAAATATCGTAATCCTAAAGCTACAGTTATTCCTATTTCAGCATTAAAGGATGAAAATGTTGATTTAGTTGTAGATTATTTAGAGAAAAAGATTTTGGAATGGAGGAAGTAATTAATGCCAGAACAGTACGATTATGTGAAGATACCTTCTCAAGGTGAGAAGAATCCAAGAAAGAAAATTTTAAAATTAGGACAAAAAATAACAGATGTTGTGCCAAGAAAATTATTTGGTGTAACAAGTAATGACCCAGAATATTGGGGATTAAAGGATATTGTTACAGATGAAATGGCTGAAGTAGCTTTAACTATGAAGCTAAGAAAGCATTATTATTTTGAGGATATCCAAAAATTAAATAAGAAGATTGAACCTAAAAAGCTACAAGAATTATTAGATGAAATGGCTAAGATTGGTCTTATCGAATATGATTATGGAAATAATTATGATGATAATGGTCCAACTGATGCCCCTAGAAAGAAAAGATATGTATTACCATTCTTTGTTCCAGGTTCTGCAGAATTCTTTAACTCTTTAGCTTCAAGAATTGAAGAGCATCCAGAGGTTGCTTCATTCTTCGAAAGAATGACATTTACACCACTTGAAAAGGTAACTAGTATGGTTAGACCTGGTGGTAACGGTATAGGTATGCACGTTATTCCAGTTGAAAAAGCAATTGAAATGAATAACGAAGCAGTTAAGCTAGAAAAGATTTCTTACTGGCTACAAAAATATGACGGACATTTCTCAACTGGTATTTGTTCATGTAGAGCATCAAGAGCAGCTTTAGATGAGGGCTGTGCTGATGATCCTATGGATTGGTGTATCGGTGTTGGTGATATGGCTGATTATATGGCTGAAACTGGTAAGGGTAGATTAATTTCTAAGGAGGAAGCCTTAGAAACAATTAAGCAAGCTGAAGATTTAGGGTATGTTCATCAAATCACTAATATCGATGGTGAAAATAAGATTTTTGCTATCTGTAACTGTAATGTTAAGATTTGTAATGCTTTAAGAACAAGCTTATTATTTAATACTCCTTATATGTCAAGAAGTGCATATACTGCAAAGGTAGAGCCTGAAAAGTGCGTTGCCTGTGGTAGATGTGTAGAATATTGTCCATCAGGAGCTGTTAAACTAGGTCAAAAGCTATGTAAGAAGGATGGCTCTAAGGTTAAATATCCTGTATCTATTCTTCCTGATAAGATTCATTGGGGTAAATATGCCTGGGATGAAAACTATCGTGATACAGCAAGAATGCATAATTCATATGCAACAGGTTCATCTCCTTGTAAGGCAGCATGTCCAGCACATGTTCCAGTACAAGGCTATTTAAAGATGGCTAATCAAGGTAGATATCAAGAAGCTTTAGCTTTAATTAAGAAGGAAAATCCATTCCCAGCAGTTTGTGGACGTGTATGTAACAAGCGCTGTGAGGAAGCTTGTACAAGAGCTAAATTAGATGAGGCAGTATCAATTGATGCAGTTAAGAAATTCGTTGCTGATTTTGATATTAATTCTAAGACTAGATATATTCCAAATAAGAATATTCCAAAGCGTCATGGTGAATTTGATGAAAAGATTGCTATTATAGGTGCAGGTCCTGCCGGTCTTTCAGCAGCTTACTATTTAGCACTTTTAGGCTATAAACCAAAAGTATTTGAAAAGAACAAAAAGCCAGGCGGTATGATGCAATATGGTATTCCATCATATAAGCTTGAAAAAGACGTTATAGATGCTGAAATTGAAGTAATTAAGGCATTAGGCGTTGAAATTGAATGTGGCGTTGAGGTTGGTAAGGATGTTACTATTAAGTCTTTAAAGGAACAAGGCTATAAGGCTTTCTATGTAGCAATTGGTTGCCAAGGTGGAAGACGTCCAAATGTTAATAATGATAATGCTAAGGGTACAAGTGTTGCAGTTGAATTTTTAAAGGATTGCTATGAAAATAAGCCAAGCCTAGAAGGTAAGAATGTTGTAGTAATCGGTGGTGGTAATGTAGCAATTGACTGTGCTAGAGTATCACATAGATTAAATGCTAAAACTGTTAATATGTATTCTTTAGAGGATTTAGCTTCTATGCCAGCATCTAAGGATGAAATAGCTGAAGCTAAGGAAGAAGATGTAGTAATTAATAATTCTTGGGGTCCTAAGGAAGTACTAGTTGACGAAAATAATAACGTTACAGGTATTATTTTAAAGAAGTGCTTAAGAACTATTGATCCTGAAACTAAGAAGTTTTCACCTTTATATGATGAAAATGAAACAATTGAGGTTAAGGCTGATAGAATCGTATTTGCTATTGGTCAAGCAATTGAATGGGGCAAATTACTTGAAGATACTAAGGTTACTTATTGGAGAGGGAATTATCCAGTTGCTGATAAGCTAACTTATCAAACTGAAGATCCTGAAATCTTCGTTGGTGGAGATGTATATACAGGTCCTAAGTTTGTTATTGATGCAATTGCTCAAGGTCATGAGGTTGCGGATTCAATTCATAGATTTGTAAGACCTCATGCAAGTATGACTATTGGTAAGGATAGAAGAGACTTCAAGCCTTTAGATACTGATGATGTTAAATTTGATGGCTATGATACAGCTAAGCGTCAAATTGAAGGTATGGATGATTCATTTGATCATAAGATGTCATTTAAGGATGCTCATAAGACATTTACAGAAGAACAAGTTAAGACTGAAACTGCAAGATGTCTTGGTTGTGGTGCATCTGTTGTAGACTTCAATAAGTGTATCGGCTGTGGTGTTTGTACTACAAAGTGCGAATTTGATGCTATTCATTTAGTAAGAGATCATCCTGAATGTACAAATATGAGACCGGCTGAAAAGAAGGTTGGAGGCTTACTTTCTTATGCAACTAAGAGAGGATTCAAGATTATTGGTCATTCAATGTCAAGAGAAGCTCGTTTAATGAGAAAGAAGAGAAAAGCTTGGAAGAAGCACTATAAGACAGCAAAGAAGAAATTCCCTGATACTGGAAACGCAAATAATGCATGAGCTAGGAATAGTTTTTCATATCATAGAAAAGGTTGAAAAGATTGCCAAAGAAAATAATGTTAAACAAGTAACTAAGGTTAATTTAGAAATTGGTGAGGTATCACTTGTTGTTCCAGATTATTTCTTGGATGTTTGGAAATGGGCAATTAAGAAATCAACTTATATGAAAAATTGCCAGTGTAATATAATTAGAATTGAAGCAATTAGTTATTGTGAGGAATGTCAAAACACCTTCAAAACAACTAAATTTGCTAAAATATGTCCTAAGTGCTTAAGTAATAAGACTTATCTTGTTACAGGCGATGAAGTAAATATAAAAGATATTGAAGTTGAAGAATAAAACTTAAAAAAATTATCGGCTATTTATATAGCCGATTTTTTTGATGATAGTCGCTTGTATAATATATATGAATGGGAGTTAGCCTCTAAAATAGAGATTGTTAGACTTTTTAATGGACTTATTTATTTTATAAGTTTATGTTAAACTACTTTAGGTTTTATGGATTTTTAATAGTGAGAATGATATAATGAAAACGGAATTATACGTTTTATAGAATAACTGGTTTTAGGATTTGGAAGTATTAGTTTTAAAAATAAAATAATTTACTAGTGCTTCTATTTTTTTGTATTGAAAAAGGGGAAAATGATGAAAAAAATCAGCAAATTATTAGGATTAATCATATTTTTATTAGTGCTTGTTATATCAAGCTGTAGAAATCTAGAGGATTCATCGTTAGATAATGCTGGATTGTCGCATAATAATAGTAGAGGCGAACCTTGGCCGAATGTGTTAATTTGGTATAAAACTGATAAAAGAAGGATTGGTTTAGGTGATAATCTATCATTA
>JAEEGL015020073.1_pt1 | contig 15224 bp, 29 predicted proteins | sample 9134231 | NCBI WGS metagenome assembly JAEEGL01 (sample SAMN16246548, study PRJNA631951) | gut metagenome | biome: gut microbiome; feature: rumen; material: fiber-attached | host: Bos | place: Iran: Karaj | collected 2018-10 | reverse complement strand
AATTATCAATAAAAGTACGCCAGCAATTATATTTTCTTGCTTGCCTAATTAACATAGTATTTTCCTTAAAATCTTTTAAAGTACATGCGAACATATACGGCGTGTTTTTATCATAATCATTTGAAACAAAAATCAGGCCGTTTGCATAATCATACCAAACGCCAAAAGTTTCACCGCATATAAGTAAATGCAAAATTGAATTTGGCAGTTCCTAGTTTTTTCATAATAAAATTTTTATTATCTAAAATAAACTGATTATCAATTGCGTATTTTTCAAATGAAGTTCCTGAAACAAGTTTTCCAAATTTTGTTTCTTTTTTGGCCTGTCTATATTCTTCATTTTTCATATATTGAACTAAAATAAGGCCATCTTTAAATGTAATAATATCATTATTATATGGCAAATGTAAATCAAAATATAAAAAATATGGATTTGTAGCAGATACAGCATTTGCAAGCATAAAAATTTTTACATCACGCATTCTTGCAATTGTTTCAATAAGGCCTAAAAAATTAATAACTTCATTTTTTAAATAATGATGTTGACCGTTCTTCAATTAAATATTCATCAAAAATTATATACTTTACTTTATCAAAATTTGATGATTTTAAATTTTGTGCAGTAGAAAGTGTCATTGCATAACCGCATGTTTTACCATCACAATAGAATTTATTGCCTTTATTTGAAAGTTGATTTGTAAATTCTTTGTTATTGATTAAAGGATTAAAAAAATTTGGCACAGCTTCTTTTAATTCAGTTTTAAAACGCCTGATATAAGCGAATTCGTCAGCATTTTTTATAAATTGTTTCACGACAAACTTTGAAATACCATAAGTTTTTCCAACGCCTCTTTCGCCATGTAAAAAATTAATGAAGGCATTATATGACATTATTTTATTATAATCGTAATAAATTGACATCAAATAACACCTCCAAAATAAAACCGCAAATAATAAAAGTTATATTGCAGGTTTCCACACCATTTAATAATTTTGCATTGCTCTTCGCAATGGACATGGCAAAATTAATTATACAATAAATTAAACTTTTATTTTCGCTTGTAAGTATTATATAACAAAATGCCAAATAAGTCAATTATAATTTACATAACATTTTTAAAAACTTTTTTTAAAAATTTTTTAAAAAATGTTGACAATTAAAAAATAATATGATAATATATAGAAAATTGAAAAGGAAGTGAAATGCAAATGAAAAATAAAGATAGATTAATTGAATTATATAAAAGATTATTTGATGATTATATTGAAAGTTTAATTGAAATAAATAGACTAGAAGAAATAAATAAAGAACATCAAAAAATAAATGGTAATTTACAAAAAAGAATTAATGAATTAGAAAATATATTAAAAGGTAAATCAATTCAAGAATTAGGAATTAGCGAATTTTATAATGATAATCATATTCCACATATAGATTAATGTTAATCGTGGAACAATTAAAGAAAGGGGTTATAAAATGAAAGTTGAAAAATATTATTGTGATGTATGCCATAAATGTATGCTTCCGCAAATAGTACAACATATAACAATTCAAAATATAAAATATGATCTATGTGATGAATGTAAAAAAGACATACAACAAAAAGTTATAAATTATATTGATGAATTAAAACATATAAAAATAATGAAAGGTGCAGAATAAAAATGAAATTAAAAGAAAAATTACAAAGTTCAAATTATTTAGATGATAATTTAAATGTTGTATTTGATAATATATATTTTATACCTACGCGCAGAAAACACAGTTCAGGTTATTTAATGTTTGAAATATATGGAAGTTTTTATAAAAATAATGAAGAAATATTTTATTGTTTAAGTAAATGTAGTGATGTTTTAGATTTTGAAAAAATAAATTGTAATTGGCAATGGTTTTGTTCAATTGATATGAAAGAATATAATGTTTTTAGAATTTTTGCAAGAACAGGTTATAAATTTTCAATACCATTTTATAATTGCAGTAGTTTTTTAATTGATATAATAAAGGTAGGTGAATAAAATGTATGAAGTAACATATTCCATTGATGGAATAATTAAAAAATTAAGTGTAAATGCTGATGACGCAATAACAGCGCAAAACATAATTACAAATATGTTTGGTGGTGGAAGAATTGAAGTAATAGAAATAAGAAGGGTGTAAAAATGAATAATTATGTAAAAATATCATTAATGTTATGTTTTGAAAATATTATAATATTTTCAATAGGTATGATTTTAAGAATTTTTGTAAATTATAATACATTAATTATTGTATTAATGCAATGGGAATTAATTATTGTTCAAATGTATGTGTTATATTTACAAAGCAAAGATTTAAGAAAGGAAAATAAAAATGGTAGAAAAATTAGTTGAAGAAATAAAAAAGAAATACAATTTAGAAATTGAATTACAATTAAAATTTTCAAAAGTTTATACTGTAAAATTTAAAATTGAAGGAAAAGAAATTTCATTTGTATTTATGTATGACAGCATGACAAGTTTTGAAAATAATTTGAAGGAATTGGAACATAAAGTAAATATTGAAATAATAGACTATTATAAAAGAAAGGAGAAATAAAAATGGTAAAATTAATATTAACAATAAATGAACAGACAACACTTAATTTAAAAGATATAAGTGCAATTGGAACAGATATATCAATTCAAGAAGTAGGAAAAAATGCAACAAAAGCTGAAATAAAAGTAAGTGATATATTAAAAGAACGATTAAAAATAAATGAAAAATTACAATTTGAAAGTAATTCTGGAAAGTCAAAAGAAGATTTAAAAGAATTAATTGAACTTTTAAAAGGTATATAATTAAAAAATTATATAAGTTATTGCTAAACTAAAAAGCATTAAAATTTAAATGCACCTATGCTTTAAATAGGAGAAGGGAAGTAAAATTATGGATTTAAAAGATTTTACTAAAAAATTAAATGAAGGAAATGCAATACCATTTATGGAAGGAAGAACAAAAGGTGAACTTGATGAAATACTTGATAAAAATGTTACTATAACAAATTTTGCATTCTTAAAAAATGAAGAAGGAGATTATGCAGTTTTTATTGTTAAGGAAATTCCTGACAGTTTTTATTTTGGCGGTTTAGTAATTACAGAAAATTTAAAAAAATTGGAAGAAGAAGGGTATAAGGAAGAAATTGAAGCAAATGGACTTCCTGTTTGTGTAAAGTCAAAGAAGTCAAAAAATAAAAAAAATTATTATATGCTTGAATTTTACCCTGAGGGATAAAAAAGAGGGTTTACGCCCTCTTTAAATATTATGTAAAGAAGGTGAAAAAATTGTTAACTGAAAGAGGAATATGTTTAAATTTAAATGAAAGTGATTATAAATATACAATTGAAGGAATTACCTTTTATTTTTCAAGTAAAGTGTATTTAGAGAAATTTAAAAACAAGGTAAAAGAATTTATTTCAATTGAAACAGCAAAATTTTATGTAAAATATAAAATTAATTTAAATTTAGATATATATTTTATGATAGCATATTATAAAAGAATAGAAAAACGAGGTTTTAGGGTTTATGATGAAGTAAATAAAAAAGAAATTACAGAAAGTGCAGGATTTGTAAATCAATTAATTTGTTATTAAAAGGGGTTTTGAAAAATGGCACAAAGTAAAATAAAATGGAAACAAGGGGATTATATTTCGCTTGGAAAAGTAGTTTCAAATTTTAATAAAAAAATAAGAGAATTAAGGAATGAAGAAAATAAGTTATATTTACCTAGTGAAATTTCATATAAAGAAGCAAAAGAAAATATTACTACAAGGGCTGAATTAAATAGACTTATAAATTCATTAAGGCGTTTTCAAAGGCAAGGCGCAGAAGATTTATATACAACGCAGGCCGGTGAACAAATAACAAAATGGGAAAGAAGGGAGCTGCGGAATTCAAAGTAGAATTGCACAAACAAGATTAAGAAAAGAATTAAAAAGTTTAAATGAACCATTAGACAGTGGATTTTCAAGGGCTCAAATGCGGAAGTATGAGGGTAAAAGAAATAAATGCACAAATACGAAATTTAAAATCTATTGAAACAAAACGCGGCTTTGATTTTCGTAGTTTAAAAAGAAGAATACAAAATATTGGTACAAGTGACTATTCAATGAGGCGTGCAATAACATATAGGGAAAATTATATAAAAGATATGGAAAAATATTCACATTTTGACAATTATGACAAATTAGTTGCTTTATTTAATAAATATAAAAACCCTGTTTCTTTTTATGAATTATTAAGTAAAAATGAAATGACAGTTGATTTGACTTATCAAAGCGAACAATATTATTCACAGCAGGCCTTTAATTCGTTTTTAGAGGATTTACGGAATTGATTTACAAGAAGATAGTATTTCGTAGAGGGGTGAAAAAATTATGTGAAAAAGTTTACAGCAGATTTTGAAACAGCAACATGGCTTCCTGATGAAACTTATGTATGGGCGTGGGCAACTTGCGAAATTGGAAATGAAGAAAATTTGACAATTGGAAATAGTATTGAAACATTTATTGAATTTTGTAAATCTCAAAAGAATAGTGAATTTTATTTTCATAATTTAAAATTTGATGGTGAATTTATAATATGGTGGGCTTTAAAAAATGGATTTAAGCATGTTGAAAAAAAGGAAGATATTGAAGCAAATACTTTTACAACATTAATTAGTGATATGCGGAATGTTTTACCAAATTACATTATATTATAGTATAGGAAATAAAAAAGTGCATAAAACTGTTTTTTATGATAGTTTAAAAATTATTCCTTTTTCAGTTGAACAAATTGCAAAAAGTTTTAATTTAAAAATTTCAAAACTAACACTTGATTATAATAAACCGCGTGAAAGAGGATATATATTAAATGAAGATGAAAAAGAATATATAAAAAATGATGTTTTAATTGTTGCACAGGCCTTGAAAGTTTTATTTGATGAAAATTTAAAGAAAATGACGCAGGGATCAAATGCTTTAAATGATTTTAAGGAAATAATAAATAAATCAAAATTTGAACATTTTTTTCCTGAACTTGATTATGAAGTAGATAAGGATTTAAGAAAAGCATATAAAGGTGGATTTACATATTTAAACCCTATTTATAAAGAAAAAGATGTTGAAGCAGGCGTTGTTTTAGATGTAAATTCATTATACCCTAGTGTTATGTATGAAAAAGAACTTCCATTTGGTGAACCTATATTTTTTAATGGAAAATATAAGGAAGATAAAATTTATAATTTATATATTCAAATGATAACATGCAGGTTTGAATTAAAGAAAAATAAAATTCCTACAATACAAATAAAAAATAATCGTTCATTTTTTCGTTCAAATGAATATTTGGAAAATTCAAACAATGAAATTGTTTGTTTAGTTTTGACAAATGTTGATTTAAAATTATTTTTTGAACAATATAATGTATATGATTTGACATATGAATGCGGTTGGAAGTTTAAATCAATTACAGGAATTTTTAAAAAATATATTGATAAATGGATTACTATTAAAAATAAAGCAACTATTGAAGGAAACAAAGGACAGAGGACACTTGCAAAATTAATGCTGAATTCCTTATATGGAAAATTTGCAACATCACTTGACGCACAAAGTAAAATTCCATTTATGCGGTGATGATGAAATAATACATTATAAATTAGGTGAAAAAGAACAAAAAAGAGGGTTATATTTACCAATAGGCGCATTTATAACTGCATATGCACGCGAAAAAACTATTCGAACATCACAGGCCATTAAAGATTATTCAATAAAAAATTATGGAAAAGACATGTATATTTATAGTGACACAGACAGCATTCACACTTTACTTCCAATTGAAGAATTAACAAAATTTTGCGAAATTGATAATATAAAATTAGGGGCTTGGAAGCATGAAGGAACATTTACAAAAGCAAGATTTGTAAGACAAAAATGTTATATTGAAGAAATAGAAGGAAAAATTAATATTACATGTGCAGGAATGCCTAAACAATGTTATAAGTATGTTGAATGGAAAAATTTTAAAACAGGTTTCACATGCGGTGGAAAACTAACATTTAAACATATAAAGGGTGGCGTTATTTTAAGTGAAACAGAATTCACAATAAAAGAAGAAAAAACAATAAAAAACATTGAAAAATTTTAATTGTATGATATAATTTAAATAGGAAAATTTTATTAAAAAGGGGTAAAATTTTATGGAAAATTTTATTTATAGTTTATTTAATAATTCTGCAATTAAAGTTTTGGCAATATTTATAATTCTTGATACAATAATGGGAATTTTAAGGGCAATAAAATATCGAAAAATAAATTCTGCAATTGGTATTGATGGAATGATAAGAAAAGCAGGAATGGTTCTTTCAATATTTTTCTTCTATTTAGTTGACTTTGTTATTAAAATTGATTTAATAGGATTTATTCCAGAAGAAACAAAAACATTATTAAATATTAATAAAATAGGAATGGGAGATTTATTCTCGCTGATTTTTATTACATTTGAATTTTTAAGTGTACTAAAAAATATGACGCTTTGTAAACTTCCTATTCCTAAAAAATTACAAAATTTCTTAAATAAATTATTAAAAGAATTTACGCAAGAAATTAAGGAAGGTGAAAAAAATGAAAAAGGGAATTGATATATCATGCTGGCAAGAAAATATTAATTATAACAAACTAAAAGAACAGGGAATTGAATTTGCAATAATTCGTATAGGTTATGGAAAAAATAAATCACAAAAAGATAAACTTTTTGAAACACACTATGAAGGTTTAAAAAATGCAGGTATTAAAATTGGTATATATTTATATAGTTATATGACAAGTATTGACGCAGGAAAACAAGAAGCAGAAAACTGTTTGTATTTTTTAAAAGGGCGTAAAATAGATTTACCAATTTTTATTGATTTAGAAGAAAATAGAACAGCAAAATTAGGAAGTGACGCAGTTACAAAAGGGGCAATTGAATTTTGTAAAACTATAAAAGAGGCAGGATATGAGGCCGGTGTTTATGCAAATTTAAATTGGTTTACAAATTATGTAAATCCATATAAAATAATAGAAAATGGATTTAAAATTTGGCTTGCACAATGGAATAATAAAATTACAGCAAATTTCAATGTTGATATTTGGCAATATACTTCAAAAGGAAAAGTTGATGGAATTGCAGGAAATGTTGATATGGATTACGAAATAAAAGAAGAACAAATTGAAAATCCAATTGAACCTACAAAAAAGTCAATTGAAGAACTTGCAAAAGAAGTAATCGATGGCAAATGGGGCAATGGAAATGAAAGATATGAACGCTTAACAAATGCAGGTTATAATTATCAAGATGTACAAAATAAAGTAAATGAAATTTTAGGTGTAAATAAAAAATTATATTATATAGTAAAATCAGGTGACACACTAACAAGAATTTCAAATAAATTTGGCGTTTCAATTAATCAACTTGTAGAATGGAATAATATTAAAAATCCAAATTTGATTTTTGTAGGACAAAAATTAAGAGTAAAATAAAAGAGGTTTAATATGGGATTAGAACAAAGAACAGGAGCGCAGGGTACATATTGGGGAAATACTTATGACAGTTCAAATGCTTTAACAATGGAACAAATGAAAGTAAATGCTAATTATATTTGGAAGGCCTTGAAATTGCAGGGGTGGACAAAAAATGCAGTTGCAGGAATTTTGGGAAATATGCAAAGTGAAAGTTCAATAAATCCGCGGAAGATGGCAAAGTGACAGAGTAGGCGGAAATCCTGAACGGACACGGTTATTCATTAGTACAATGGACACCATACACAAAATACACTAATTGGGTTTCACGGTGACGCTTCAACTATGGACAATGCACTATCTAGGATTTTATATGAAGTTCAAAATAATATACAATGGGGTGCAGGAATTTACGGCACACCACCATATAATTTTGAAGCATTTACACATTCACAAGAAAGCGCTTATGATTTAGCAATAAATTTTCTAAAATATTATGAACGCCCTGCAAGTTTAGATTATTCAAGGGGTACGCAGGCTGAATATTGGTATAATTTTTTAGATGATGACATACCTGCACGGTGTTTATGTTGCAAGGGTTTTACCATTTATTAGGCAAATTGTTACTGTCACAGCGCCATTTGGTGAATACCCTTCACGGCGGTGTACATAAGGGCGTAGATTTAAGTGACGGCCAAAATACAAATTTATATGCAATTGTAAATGGTACAATTACAAATAAAGGTTATGACGCAGGTGGATTTGGAAATTATATTGTAATGAAAGACACACAAAGTTCACAAGGCTTTTTATATGGACACATGAAAGAACCTTCACCATTAAATGTAGGTGATACTGTACAAATAGGTACATTTGTTGGAATAGAAGGAACAACAGGAAATTCAACAGGAATTCATTTACATGTTGAAAGTCAAGATATGACAAATAAAAATTCATGGACTTTTGGGCTTCCACTTTCACAATGTTTAAATCCTACTTTATTTATGGATTTTCCAAATGTAACAGGAACACGCGTTTATTATACAGGCACACCAATACCGCCTACACCTACACCATCAACAAAAAATAAATGGAAATGGCAAAAACAGAGAAATTTTAAAATTATCTATTGAAATTTTAAAATTTATGTAATATAATTATGAAAGGAAATTATAAATTATGAAAAAAGAAGATTTTGAAAAATTGACAAATGACATGCAAGAAAAACTTGGAAAAGAAAATTCAAGTTTAATTGCTGATGACATAGGAACATTAATAACAGATAACACAAATATGCTTACACAAATTGAAAATCAACAAAATGAAATAAATAAATTAAAACAAGATAAAGAAAACTTAATTACAGCAAATGGAAATTTATTACAGCAAGTTTCAATGGGCGTTGATGACACAAAGAAAAATAAAGAAAAACAAGATGAACCGCCAAAAAAATTTAGTTTTAAAAGTTGTTTTGATGAAAAAGGCAACTTTATAAAATAAAATATATTTTAAAAGGAGGAATTTATTATGCCTATTACAGAAGGTTTAAAAACTTCATTAAATGCAATTCGCGAAATATCAAGCGAAATTTACCATCAATATGTACCAATAATTGATGATGATACTGACATTGGTACATTTGGCGCACCAATACTAAACACGCCACAGGTTATGAACGAATTTATATCAAGTTTAGTAAATAGAATTGTGTACACACAATTTGAAAGAAAATACTTTAGAAACCCTCTACAAGTTTTAGAAGGTGACAGAATTCCACTTGGGTATGCAGGACAAGAAATATTTGTAAATCCTGCAAAAGGAAGAAAATTCAATGTTGATGATTTTGCAGGTTTACTTGTAAAATATGAGGCTGATGTAAAAGTTCAATACACAGCAGTTAACATGGATTTACAATATCCAGTAACAGTTTCAAGACATAAATTAAAACAAGCATTTGTTTCTTGGGACGCTCTTGATACATTTATAGGTGAATTATCAAATTCATTATATAATGGTGCATATATTGATGAATATCAATTCACAAAAGAACTTGTTTCTGGTGCTTACAAATCAAATCAAGCTCAAATCGAATTAATTTCTGCACCTAGCACAGAAGCATTAGCAAAGACATTTATTACAAAAGCAAGAGAATTATTCTTGAATTTTCAAACACCATCATCAAATTTTAACGCATGGGCAAAAGTTGGTGGATATGGAAGGCCTATAAAAACATGGGCAAATCCTGAGGACATTGTCTTTTTGGTAAGAAATGATGTAAGGGCGTTTGTTGATGTAAATGTTTTAGCAAGTGCATTTAATATTGACAAAACTGAATTACTAGGAAATATTTTAACAGTTGATAATTTCGACCAATACGATGATGAAGGAAACAAAATATTTGATGGTTCAAATATTGTTGGTATGATAGCAGACAAATCATGGTTTAAAATTAAAAGACAAGATATGTTCCTTGATGAATTCTATAATGCAAATAATAGAACATGGCAATATTATCTAAACTTAACTAAAATGTATAATTATTCATTATTTGCAAATGGCGTTATATTTGCAACTTCTGCCCCTACTGTTAATGCAACTGCAATAGAAGTTGACAAAGACGAGGTTGAAGTTGGCGCAGGAAAAACAGCAAAAGTTACTGTAAAAACTACACCATTTAGCGCAAATCAAACAATTACAGTTAGTTCAAGTGCTGAAGCAGTTGCAACTGCAAGTATAACTGGAAAAGTTATAACAATTACAGGCGTTGCAAGTGGACAAAATGCTGATGGTACTGCAACAATAACTGTTACATGCGGAAATTTAACTGATACAATATCTGTTACTGTTCCATATGTTGCAAGCTAAAAAATATCTTCTTCATTTATACCCTCTAATAAAGGGAAGGAAAATATAAACTTCCTTCCCTTATTTTTATAGAAAGGAGAAAAACAAATGGCAATTACACCTCAAACAAATATACGACTTTTAAAAAGTCCTTTAAATATGAATAATAAACATCAATTGACATTTGTTGATAAATATGCACAGGAAGCATATTTTAAAAGTTTACCTCATATTGAAATAGATGAATGCCATTATCAAAGAAAAGATAATATAATTCGTTTTCCTGCTCATATTGATGATTTACTTGAATATAACTATGTTATGTATCAAAACGAAAATTATAGTGACAAATGGTTTTATGCTTACATAATTAATATGGAATACAAAGCAGATAATTTGACATTAATTACAATTGGCACAGATGTTTGGCAAACATGGCAATTTGATTTAAATTTTAAACAAAGTTTTATTGAAAGAGAACATGTTGCAAAAAATGAAGATACATATAACAAAAATTTAGAACCGGAAGGCCTTGAATTTGGTGAACCTCAAATTGAACAGGTTAGTGACCTTGATATGCTTATACCATGTTTTGTAATAGCATATAGCAGAAATCCATATACAGATGGAATTGCTACAAGAAATGTTGATACTGCAAATTTGAATGGTATGCCTAATCGGTGTATATTATTTTGTATGTGGGGCTACAACTTTAAAAACAAAACTTGATGATATTAATAATAGAGGTTTAGGCCAAAATGTTATTACTATTTTTTCAATTCCAATTGGTGCAGTTATAGGAAATATCGATGAAGATAATAACGAATGGACTTTGGCTTGGTTAATAAATAGAACTGTATTTGGGGATTGGATTTGGAGTTTTAAGGCTGACCCTATTGAAGTCCCATTTCCATTTAATACAGCAACTGCATTTGAAGGTTATACACCAAAAAATAAAAAATTATATCATTATCCTTATAATTATTTAGGATTTTCACCACCAAATCGGTTCACAAAAAATATTTAAATATGAATATATGAACGATGGTTTAACAATTCCAAATGTTTTAGCAGACAGGACAAAATTTCACTTTATTTGTGAAATAAATCCAAATCCTACTGCATATATTATTCCATTTAATTATAAAAATAGTGAAAATGAAGTTGGAGATCCTGATGACGCACCAAATGAAGCAGTTACAATTTCTGGATACCCTACTATATCATACATTACTGATTTTTATAACGCATGGCTTGCACAAAATAGTGGAATACTAGAAGTGCAAATGCGTCAAGAACAATATAATTATGAAGTAAATACTTCAATTGCACAAATGAAAAATATTACAGGTGCGGTTCAAAATTCAATTGGTGCAATTGGAAATAGTGTTGCTTCTGCAAATCCTACACCTGCAATTACAGGTGGTATTCAAGTTGGAAGTGACCTTGTAATAAATGATATGCTAATTCAGCAACAACATCAAAATCATGGTGAATATATTAATATGATGATGGCACAAAAAGAAAAGCAAGCAATGCTTCCAAATTCTGCTTCTCTTGGAAGTTCAAATTCAACATTACTAGGGTATGAATATTTTAATAAATGTAGCTTCATTTGTTATAGAATAAAAAGAGAATTTGCAGAAAAAATTGATAAATATTTTGACATGTACGGTTATAGTACAAATAAAATTAAAATTCCAAACTTAAATACCCGTTCAAACTGGAATTATATTAAAACAGTTGGAATTAATATTTTGGCTGAAATTCCTGAATTAGATTTACAAAGAATTAAAGATATGTTCGACAATGGAATTACATTATGGCACAATCCTACAACATTTTTAGATTATTCACAAAATAATAATTAGAAAGGGGCTGAAAAAATTGAAACGAAAAAAACTTTCAAAAAACTACCAATTTATTGATAATTTACTTGTAAATGACATGACATACATTGATTATTTAGAAAGATTTAAAAAAGTCGCCCTTTCTGTTTTTGAATGGGTAAATCTACCAAAATCAATGAATGCACAATACTTGGAAAAATGCTTATATTATAATGGAATGGCAACTCTTTTAAAAGATGAAACTTTTGGTTTTATTAATACAAATTGCGCTTCAAATGGGTATGTTAATATATATGGCCTTCCATCATCTTTAAACTGCTATTCATTTAAATATCAAAAAATAAAAAAATTATATACTGGTTTAAAAGATAACAAAGAAAATGAAATTGATGATGAATGTATTTTGGTTCAAAATAACTGGGAACGAACACCTACGGCACGGAAGCATGGAATTATTCGCATTACGCCTTTATGAAGCAGAAAGAACAGCAGATGTTAATATAAAAGCGCAAAAAACACCTGTTATGATTTTAGTTGATGATACACAAAGATTATTAATGGAAAATTTATACAATCAATATGACGGAAACAAACCTTTTATATTTGGTGACAAAAAACAATTAAATGCAGATACCTTAAAAGCAATTAAAACAGACGCACCTTTTATTGCTGATAAAATTATTCAATATAAAAAGGAAATCTGGAATGAAGCATTGACTTTTTTAGGAATTAATAATATAATGGTAGATAAGAAAGAACGCTTAATTACTGATGAAGCAAATTCAAATAATGAACTTATCAACCTTAATTTACAAAGTTATTTAGCACCTAGAATTGAAGCATGTAAACAATTTAATGAAAAATTTGGATTTACTGGCACAGATAAAGAAATTAGTGTTCGTGTTAGAAGTGATTTACATAATATTATAAAAAATGCACAAAGTATTGTTCAAGATTTTAAAGATATAAACAAAATTGAAGATTTGAAAGAAGGTGAATAAATAATGGCAAAATATTCAATTACAGTTCAAGAATTATGCACAGATTATTATTCGCGTGAAGAAATAGAAAACTGGTTTAAAAATTATGATATTTCACATTATTTAACACCTGAACAAATAAATCAAATACAAAAATTTGATGTTTGGAATAAAAACCGTTTGGCCTCTAAAATAGTTGACCACTATTATACACGCGAAATTGGTTTTGAAACACCTGAATTATTTAAACATTATGCAAAAGTATTTATGCAAGAAATTATGGAAAGTAAATTTCAAAAAATTTATACTTTATTTCTAGAATATGACCCTTTGTCAAGTGTTGATTATGTTGAAGAATACACAAGACAAATTGAAGGTTCTTCAAATGCACAGGGAAATTCATCTTCAAATTCAAATTCATCAGGACTTGGAATTAATAATGATACACCACAAACAAATATCACAAAACAAGATTTAAATACAGGTGCATATGCTTCAAATGTTAATCAAACAGAAAATTCAATAAATGATAATACTTTAACTAATAGTTCAGGTTCTTCAAACACTATTGAAAGATATACACATTCAATGAAAGGTGACAATGGCGTTATTGTTACAAATGAATATTTAATTCGCGAATATCGCGAAAATATAATTGCAGTTGATAAGGAAATTATTGATGAATTAAATCCATTATTTATGGGCTTATATTAAAATTATAGAAGGGAGATTTTAAAATGGCAAAATTACCTTTAATTAATAAATTTATTCCTACTGTACGGAAATTTACCAGCAAGTTATGATGAAAGTTTATCATATTTGCAAATGCTTATGCTATATCGCAAAAATTTAAATAATGTAATTGATATTGTTAATCAATTAAGTGAATTTGTTAATAATATAGATATAAATTTTGATGATATTTATTCAAAAATTGATTTAATAAATTCACAAATTTTACAAATTAATAATGATTTTATATCATTTGAAAATAGAATAAATGCTGAAACACAAACAAAATTAAATAATTTTTATTCACAAATTTTAAGTTTAATGAATGATTATCAAACAATTTTTAATAATAGTTTACTTAACCTAAAAGCAGAATTAGAAGAAGAAATCACACAGATTGAACTTGGAAATGTAATTGCATATGATCCTACAACTGGAGAATATGAAAATATTAATACTGTTATTATGAATGTTTATGATATTTTAAGAACAAATGCAGTATCATGTACTGAATTTGATGAACTTGAACTTACTGCAACAGCTTATGACGCATTAGAAATTACAGCATATAATTTCGATGTAAATGGTAAAACTTTTTTAAATGTTGCATAAATTAAAATTTTATAATTTGAAAGGAGATTTTTAATATGGCAAGTACAAACAAAACAACAAATTACAATTTATCTCAATATGTTGGAAGTGATAAACCTACATATTTAGGAGATTATAACGGAGATATGCAAAAAATTGACGCTCGTATGAAAACAAATGCTGATGGTTTTGCAGGCGCTCAAAGTTTAGCACAAACTGCAAAAGATACCGCAGACCTTGCAGAAACACATGCACAAACAGCTTTAACAAATGCAGGAACTGCACAAAATACTGCAACAAATGCATTAGCAAAAGCTACACAAAATGAAAGCGATTTGGCAAAATTTAATTTATATGATAATACAGAATACACATCAGAAATACTTGTTACAAATGGAACAGCAACTTCAAAAAGAATTAATGTAATTACTAATAGCGATGGAAGCATGGCAAAAATTTATGGAAATATTGCTATTAATAATGTAATTGATAATAATTCACCTGTAAAATTTACTATCCCTAATACAAAATTAAGACCAGATGAAAATATTTCTATAAGAGGTAATATAATTTTATTATTATATAATGCACAAGGTACATTAGTTGGTACAGGTATGCCTACTATTAATATTGACACACAAGGAAATATTGAAGTTTCAACAAATCCAGCTTCAACTGTAAACTTATATTCTTATATGTTAATTAACTCTTTACTTTATATAAAAGATTT
>JAEEGL011810063.1_pt1 | contig 15224 bp, 14 predicted proteins | sample 9134231 | NCBI WGS metagenome assembly JAEEGL01 (sample SAMN16246548, study PRJNA631951) | gut metagenome | biome: gut microbiome; feature: rumen; material: fiber-attached | host: Bos | place: Iran: Karaj | collected 2018-10 | reverse complement strand
CTATATATAGTTGGCGGCCGAGTGCAGGTACGAGGAGGTGCTTCGGTTCATCAAGCAGGATAACCCCCTGCCCATTATCTGCGGCGCGATCTGCAACCGCCGCTGCGAGGAGGCCTGCACCCGCGGGAACATCGACCGCGCGGTCGCCATCGACGAGGTGAAGAAGTTCGTCGCGGGCCTTGAGCTGAAAGAAGAGAACCGCTACATCCCGCCGGTGAAGAACTTCAACTCCGACCCCGACGCGCGCTTCCCCGAGAAGATCGCCGTGATCGGCGCCGGCCCCGCCGGCCTCAGCTGCGCGTTCTATCTGGCCAACATGGGCTATGAGAACGTCACCGTCTTCGACCGCAACCCGACACCGGGCGGCACGCTCACCTACGGTATCCCGTCCTTCCGCCTTGAGCGCGATGTGATCAACGCCGAGATCGACGTGCTGCGTCAGATGGGCGTGCACTTCCAGTGCGGCACCGAGGTCGGCAGGGACGTTACGATCGCTCAGCTCCGGGAGCAGGGCTACAAGGCCTTCTATGTCGCCATCGGCGCGCAGAAGTCCTCCGCCGTTGGGATCCCCGGCGAAGACCTGCAGGGCGTTTGGGGCGGTGTTGACTTCCTGCGTGAAGTCAATACGGGCACAGCCCCGAACGTGGGCAGGAAATGCGCCGTGATCGGCGCCGGCAATGTCGCGATGGACGTCTGCCGTACGGTCGTTCGTCTGGGCGCCGAAGAGACCTATATCGTATATCGCCGCTCGGAAGCCGAGATGCCCGCCGATCCCGAGGAGGTCGCCGAGGCCAGGGAAGAGGGCGTCCAGTTCAAGTTCCTCTGCGCGCCTGTGGAGATCCTGGGTGAGAACGGTAAAGTCACCGGCCTCAAGGTCGAGATCATGGAGCTCGGCGAGCCCGATGAAAAGGGCCGCCGGAAGCCGGTCGGCACCGGCAGATTCGAGACTCTGGAAGTCGACGCCGTGATCGGCGCGATCGGCCAGCGTGTCGAGTGGGGCGGACTTGACGTCGGAGAACTCGTGAAGAATAAGAAGGACCTGGCGGAGGCGGATGAGCTGACCGGTCAGACCGCACAGAAGGACATCTTCGTGGGCGGCGATGTACATACCGGTCCGAAATTCGCGATCGACGCGATCGCCGCAGGCCGTGTCGGGGCGGAATCGATCCACCGCTTTGTGCAGCCCGGTCAGGATCTGCTGATCTGGCGCAATCTGCGGCAGTTTATCGAGCTGGACAAAAACAGCGCCGTCATCCCCATGGATTACGACCACGCGCAGCGCCAGCCGGTTCTCCACGATCCGGCCAAAGCGAAGAGCTTCCGGAACGATCGCCTGACCTTTACCGAGGATCAGGTAAAGCAGGAGGCAGCGCGCTGCCTCGGCTGCGGCGCCACCGAAGTGGACGAGAACCAGTGCATCGGATGCGGCCTCTGCACGACCAAGTGTGAGTTTGACGCCATCCATCTGCGCCGCGACCGGCCGGAGTGTTCGGCTATGTACCGGGCGGAGGACAAACTCAAAGCAATCGGTCCGTATGCGCTCAAACGTGAGATCCGGATCCGCCGAAACAAGAAAAAGTAAATCGCATCGAAACCCTCCCGGGAATCCGGGAGGGTTTCCGTTCCGCTTCTTGACGGAGGAGGGGAAATATGGTATAAACGTACTGCCGTGAGGAAGCGGCAGCCGGGGTGGAACAGAATGATGTCGATGCGTTTTGCGTTAGGTATTTCTGTGGATCGTGCATCCCGTGCATGTCTTGCGGCCGTGCGTGGAGGAGTTTGTGTCGCAGGTGTGGCAGGAAGCCATGCCTGTTTTTGTGTTTGGAGGAATGAATATGGATCCCATGATCCTGGCGCTGATCCTGTTCGGCGTCATGTACGCGCTTCTGCTGGTGTTTGCGGAACACCGGTGGATCATTGCGCTCTCAGCGGCCGCGGTTTTCATGCTGGTCCGTCTTCTGCCGCCTTTGGCCGCCGTGAAGGCGATCAACTGGAATGTTCTGATGATGCTGGCAGGAACGATGGCAACGGTAGAGCTCTTTATCCAAAGCCAAATGCCGGCGCTTATGGCGGAAAAGCTGCTCCAGAAGGTCCCCAATGTCCAATGGGCAGCCGTTGTGCTGAGCATCTTTTCCGGCGTGATCTCCGCTTTCGTCGACAATGTTGCGACCGTTCTGATGGTTGCGCCGGTCGGCCTCGCGGTCGCAAGGCAGCTCAAGATGAACCCGATCCCTCTGATCATCGCGATCGCCGTCTCCAGCAATCTCCAGGGCGCCGCGACGCTGGTAGGGGACACCACCTCCATCCTGCTCGCGGGCTATATGAACATGAGCTTCAACGATTTTTTCTGGTTCAGGAGCCGTATCGGCATCGCCTGGGCCGTGGAGATCGGCGCCCTGCTGACGCTGCCCGTCCTGCTCTGGATCTTCCGAAATGAAAAGGAGAAGGTCAGCGCCGAGATAAAGACCCGCGTGACGGACCATATGCCGACGATCCTGATGGTGGGTACGGTCGTTCTGCTGATCTTCGCTTCCCAGTTTGAAAAAAAGCCGGAACTCACAAACGGCATCATCTGCTGTGCGCTGGCAGGGATCGGGATCGTTTACGAGGCGGCCAGACAGCGCTCCGGCAGCTTGGTGAAATCCGTCATGAAGGCGATCGACTACAAGACGCTCCTGCTTCTTACCTGCCTTTTCATGGTCATTGAAGGGATCACACAGGCGGGTGTCATCTAGGCGATCGCGGAGCTTTTCGTCCGCATCGGCGGCGGGTCCAAGCTTGCGACCTATGCCATGATCGTCGGTGTTTCTGTTCTGCTCAGCGCGTTTATTGATAACATCCCCTATGTCGCCACGATGCTCCCGGTCGTCAGCGGCATCGCATCTCTCCTCGGGATCGAGCCCTATCTCTTTGCCTTCGGTCTGCTGATCGGTGCGACGCTGGGCGGCAACATCACGCCGGTCGGCGCCTCAGCCAATATTGCCGGTATCGGTATCCTGCAGAAGGAGGGCTACAAGGTCTCGACACAGGATTTCCTGCGCATCGGCGTTCCCTTTACGCTCATTGCCGCGCTCTCCGGTGCGCTTGTGATCTGGTTTGTCTGGGCGTGAATAATTCCCTGCAACGACGTCGGTCCATGACCGACGTCATTTTTTCTTCTGCACATTATCCGGCAGAAAAGAATGGAAAAGGACAGAAAAAGGTAAACCGGTTTCATTATTTTCGCCGGAACGCCTGTAGAATTGAGAATTATACACAATTCGGCAGGAATGAAAGGCTTGACTTTTGCGTCCGCTTTGTATATTATAACCATAGTTTCTTTGCTGAACGGCAAAAAATCGACAAAAAAGGAAGGATAAGAACATGAAAACTGTGAAGAAACTTCTGGCTCTGACCCTGGTTATGCTCATGGTCTTCGCTCTGGCCGGGAACGCCAGTGCGGCTGGCAGCTATCCGAAAAAGGACATCTACGTTGTCTGCCCCTGGGGTGCCGGCGGCGGCACCGACGCCTGCCTGCGCGCCCTCTGCCAGGCTATGGGCGAGGAGCTTGGCGTCAATCTGACGGTTGACAACCTGACGGGCGGCGGCGGCATCATCGGCCACGAGGCCATTGCCAATGCGGATCCCGACGGCTATACCATCGGCATGATCACCTTTGAGTTGAGCACCTATCCCTCTCTCGGCACTGAGCTGAGCTTGGAGAACTATGATTTGATCGCCCGCGTGAACACCGATGCTGCCGGTTTGTCCGTCAATGCCAAGTGGGCCGAAAAGAACGGCATCACCGATCTGGCTTCCTTCATCGCGTTTGCGAAGGAGAATCCCGGTATCCAGCTCGGCGGTTCCGCGCCTTCCTCTGTGTGGCACATTGCAGGCGGTTATCTGGAAGAGGCTACCGGTATCGACGTTGAGATGATCACCTATCAGGAGGGCGCTGCCGCGGCCGTTAAGGCTGCCGCCTCCGGCGAGATCCAGGGCGTGACCGTTTCCCTGGCTGAGGCCTCCAGCTTCCTGCAGTCCGGTGATCTGCTCTGCCTGGGTGTTATGGATGCCGAGCGCAACCCGAAGTTCCCCGACGTCCCGACTTTCCAGGAGCAGGATGTTGACGTCGTTTACGGCACGTGGCGCGGCATGGCCGCCCCCAAGGGCCTTGATGAGGACGCTCTTGCAATGCTGCGTGATGCCTGCGCCAAGGCTTGCGAGAACGAAACTTTTGTTGAGACCATGGCCAACCTGGGTCAGGCGATCTCCTATCAGAACGCTGAGGAGTTCGCAGAGTTCCTGAAGGGGAATGCTGAGGCTGTTCAGGCTGCCATGACCGCACTGGGGCTGGATCAGTAAGCCTGTTAGTCTTGACAGAGTCGAATGGGTAGGTGGATCCCACCTACCCATTTTCGATAAAACGCCATCGGAAGGGGAGGATATGTTTTGAACAAGAAGACGAGCACCGTCGCCTTTTCCAATCTGATTGCCTCGCTCATATTCCTGGGAATCGGCATCTGGGCTTACATCAAGACGCTTTCATTCCGCACGGTGAAGGGATCTTATGCGCAGCCTGCGACCTTCTCTCAGATCATGCTGATCGGGATGATGGTCTTTGCCGTAATCCTGCTGATCCAGTCGATATGGAATCTGACACACCTGAAAGCGGACAGCTGGGCAGCTGAAAAAACGGCCACCCTGAACTTTTTCAAAGACCGCGGCGTTCAATATGCCCTGCTCACGATCCTGCTGTGCGTAGCTTATGTTATGCTGTTCAAGACCTTGGGTTATGTTCTGGTCTCGTTCATCGTCTGCTTTGTGATCATGATCCTGATCGGCAAACGTCACTGGCTCCAGATGGTCCTGGTTTCGTTCCTGGTCCCGCTGTTTATGTGGCTGCTGTTTTATCTGCTGCTCAAGGTTAATATTCCGATGGGACCGCTGACCTTCCTGCGCGATCTGATCGATGAGATTCTGTAAGGAGGGGCGCTGAATGGATTTTAGTCTTTTGTTATCCAGCTACGGAGCTGTTTTTTCCAATCTGGAAGTCATTTTAATGACGCTGATCGGCGCGCTGGGCGGCATCCTGCTCGGCGCTATCCCCGGCATGACGGCGACCATGGGCGTTGCGCTTCTGGTCCCGTTCTCCTTCGGCATGGATCTGATCCCAGCTGTCGGACTGCTGCTCGGGATCTACTGCGGCGGCATGTACGGAGGTTCCATTTCCGCGATCCTGATCCATACCCCCGGCACGCCTTCCGCGGCTGCCACCCTGATCGACGGCTATCCCATGACCCAGAAGGGTCAGGCGGGCCTGGCACTGTCCGTGGCCATGTTTGCTTCCTTCTGCGGCGGTGTGATCGGCGCGCTGGTCATGACCTTCGCCTCACCCGTCATCGCAAAGGCGGCCATGAATTTCAACTCCGGCGAGATGTTCATGCTCGCGATCTTCGGCCTTTCGGTCATCATCGCCATTTCGGGCAAAAGCGTTGTCAAGGGTCTGATATCCGGCTTTTTCGGTATGGCGCTCTGTACGGTCGGACTGGATCCGACGAACGGTATCGCGCGTTTTATTTCGCGCTCACAGGTCAGCCTCTATGAGGGCTTTGCCTTCATTCCGGCGCTGATCGGCATGTTTGCCGTGGCGGAGGTCATTGCCGGCGTGGAACGCATCATCAGCGGCAAGGAGGCTCATATGGTCTCCAATGAAAAGATCACGCGTGTCCTGCCGGACGGGAAGACCATTGGCAAGATTTGGCCCAACATCCTCTCCGGATCTCTGATCGGCACCTTCGTCGGCGCCATCCCCGGAGCCGGCGGCGATATCGCGGTTTTTGTCAGCTATGGCACCAACAAGAGCTTTGCGCGCCATCCCGAAAAGTGGGGGACCGGCATTCCAAACGGCGTTGCCGCTACGGAGTCAGCGAACAACGGGTGCTCGGGCGGCGCCATGATCCCCCTGCTTGCCCTCGGCGTCCCCGGCGACGCCGTGACGGCCGTACTGCTCGGAGCGTTCATTATGAAAGGGATCCAGCCGGGACCCATGATGTACGTTACGGAGCTTCCCACGGTATATGGCGTGTTCGCTGCGCTGATGCTTGCCAACCTTTCCATGCTGGTGATCGGATGTGCCGGCGTTCGCTTCTTCACCAAGATCGTTTCGGTCGAAAAGACGATCCTGTATCCGATCATTTTGGTCGTCTCTCTGCTCGGCGCCTTCTCCATCAACAAAAACGTGTTTGACGTCGGCGTCTGCGTCGGATTCGGCATTTTCGGATGGCTCATGAACAAGTACGAGTTCCCTCTCTCTCCCATCCTCCTGACCTTGATTCTGGGACCGATGTGCGAGAAGAACTTTGTGCGCTTCATGAACCTCAAGCACGGTGATTTTCTGCAGATCTTCCGTTCTCCGATCGCAGTGGCTTTTCTGATCCTGGCGATCCTTTCCATCGGGTATTCCATGTGGAATCAGAACAAAATCAACAAGGCGGAAGCGGCACAACGCTCTGCCCAGCGAGCCGAGCAGATTTGACGGTATCTTGTTTTTCAGGCTGCCCGGGATCCGTGAAGATCCCGGGCAGCCGGTTTTCTGCGTAGGGCTGCGAGGGCGCGGTGCTTGTAAAGCCCGGCGGAAAATGATATAATAAGAAAAAAACAGGAGAAACCGTATGGACTCTGGCAAACGACATCAAAGAATCTGGCGTATCCTGTATGCTCTGCTGCACCGCCCCATTGAGCGGGTGTTCTGCCTGTCGCATGAAAATGTGATGCCGTCCGGCCCCTGCCTGGTTGTTTCCAATCATGTGACCGACTATGATCCCCTGCTGGTGGCCATGAGCTTTCCCCGTACGGATCTGTATTATGTGGCGAGTGAGCATCTGTTCCGCAAAGGACTTGTTTCCCGGCTGCTCCTATGGGCGATGGCTCCGATCCCGCGGCGGAAGGGCTCACAGGGCATGGACACCGTCAAGGCCTGCCTCCGCCGGCTGAAGGAAGGTCATTCGGTTTGCCTGTTCGCAGAGGGCGACGCCACCTGGGACGGTCGATCCGGAGCGGTGTTTCCGGCTACGGGAAAGCTGGCACGCGCCTCCGGCGCAAGTCTTATGACTTTTCGGCTCGAAGGCGGTTACCTGACCAAGCCGCGCTGGAGCAAAACACTGCGGCGCGGCAGGATACACGGCCATCCGGTCGCCGTTTATTCGCCCGAAGAGTTGAGGCGCATGACGCCGGAAGCGATACAGGAACGGATCAACAGGGATATCTATGAGGACGCCTGGGCCAGACAGCGGGAGGATAGAGTTTTGTTTCGCGGCAAACGTCTCGCGGAGAACCTGGAGTTGGCGCTGTTCTGCTGCCCTGTCTGCGGCAGGATCGGTACGCTCCGCACGAGAAAGGATCGTTTGTTCTGCGATTGCGGGCTTTCGGTCCGTTACGGGGCCGACGGGTTCTTTGATCCTCCGGAGCCGTTTGAAACCATAGCCGACTGGGAGGACTGGCAGCAGGTGAAGCTCCGGTCATGGCAGGGCAAGCCGGGCGAAATACTGTTCTCCGATGAGCATGTTGCGCTGTCCCGCATCGGGAGCGGGCACGTCGGCGAGTCTCTGGCGGAAGGAAGCCTTGTGCTCTACCCGGATCATCTGCGGCTGGGAGAGTATCGTTTTCCGTTTGAAATGATCCACAATATGGCGATGGTGCAGAAGCGGCTGCTGCTGTTCAGTTTTGAAGAACAGTATTATGAGTTGCGTTCTCAGACCGGTGCCAATTTGCGGAAGTATCTGTCCTGGTGGCAAAATCGTTTTCTGAAAATGGAGTAAAGATATGGACTATTCGGCTGCCAATGCTGCGTTGTGGAACATTGTGATCCAGCTCGGGCTGATTGCCGGCGCGATCCTGCTGGCAAACTTTCTGCGGGCTCGTTTTTCCTTCGTAAGAAAGAGCATGATGCCGGTCGCCGTTCTGGGAGGCTTCCTGCTCCTGCTCTGCAAGTATTTCGTGAAATTGCCCGTTGACGGAGAATTGATGGAGATGCTCGTCTATCATGGCATTGCTTTAGGATTTATTGCCATGAGCCTGCGCGTTCCCGACAAGGGCGCAGAGGAGAACAAGGATCTCACGGGTCTGAAATCCGGCGCGATCATCGTCAGTACCTACCTCGTGCAGGGCGCTGCGGGGCTTCTCATTACCCTGTTCCTCGGGTACACCTTTATGCCTTCGTTGTTCAAAGCCTCCGGTTTGCTGCTTCCGATGGGCTATGGACAGGGACCCGGGCAGGCCAACAATGTGGGTTCGACCTATGAGGCGCTCGGCTTTGCCGGGGGCAGAAGCTTTGGACTGTCCATTGCGGCTGCGGGATATCTGGTCGCCTGTGTCGTCGGGGTGATCCTGCTGAATATCCTGGTGCGCAGAGGAAAGATCCGCCCCGCTCCCGCGGAGGGACACAAACCCGACATCAGTTTCTTTCAGGATACGAATGAGATCCCGGTATCGGATTCGATCGATAAGCTGTCGGTCCAGATCGCCATGGTCCTGCTGGTGTATCTGGCGACGTTTTTGGCTTCCTGGGGGCTGACTTCCGGTATTGCGGCTCTTTCGGCGGGACTTGCCAAAACGCTGAATACCCTCATATGGGGCTTCAACTTCATCTTCGGCTCTGCGCTGGCCATGCTGCTGCGCGTACTGCTTGAATCCGGGAAGAATAAGGGGCTCATCCGGCGTCAATACCAGAACAATTATTTGCTCAACCGCATCTCCGGCTTCTTCTTTGATATCATGATCGTAGCCGGCATCGCATCGATCGAGCTGGAGGATCTGAGCGGACTGTGGGTCCCGTTCCTGCTTCTCGCAGCGGCCGGCGGCGTGGTCACCTGGCTGCATCTCATGAAGGTCTGCAGGAAGGTCTACCCGGATTACTATTACGAGGGCCTGGTCTCCATGTACGGGATGCTTACCGGCACGATCAGCTCCGGCATCCTGCTCCTGCGTGAAATCGACCCCGGGCTGAACACGCCGGCTGCCAACAATCTTGTCATCGGGAGCAGTTACGGGATCATCTTCGGCGCACCGATCCTGATCCTCATCGGCCTTGCCCCCAAGTCGGACCTCCTCTGCTGGGTAACGCTCCTGATTATCGTACTGTATCTCATCGGCCTTCTGCTTTTGATCCACAAAGCGCATCGGAGCAAAAACCGCGCAAAGCCATGATGCTTATCCCAACAAAGAATATCGCATGGAGAAAACGATCAAACATTCGATCGTTTCTCCATGCGATATTCCATATAAGACGTGCTTACGGTTCCAGGGTATAGGGCGATTTCCGGCCCTTGCCTCCCTCTGCATAAATGCCGGTTCCGAGCTCGTTATAGATCGCGTAGCTTTGGTTTGAACCGATGTACACGGCCTTCTCGCTCTCGACTACTTTGTGGTTGATGCTGTTACGGAGCGTGCCGGTATCGACGCGCCGCGCTTCGGTGATGTTTTGTTTCGCATAGCTGACAGCTTGATTGCCGACAGCTTCAAGCGCTGCTTCAGAGTAGTTCTTCAGCGCTTGCATCACTTTGTCAGAGTGATCGTCAAGCTTGATTTCGATTCCCATGACATTAAACCTTTTTCAAATCTTCCGCTTTGCAAGTAAAGAGCTTGTAGTTATCGTCTTGCCCCCAGCCGCCCGGGACGCCTTTTTCGTTGCTCTCTACTGTGTAATACACTTCATTGTCCGCAGTGTAGATGTCTATAACAACGCCATCAACGCCTGTGCTTTTAATGACAACTTTGTCGAACTCTTTGATCATTTCTTTTTCCCTTGTCGAAATGCCGTTAAAAACCTCGGCGTCTCGCTGTCTTTGTCGTATTGCCAGCCGGTAAGAAACCAGCGTTTTTTGGTCACGCCAAGCTCCATAAGAATGTTGAACTTCCGAGCGCCGTTTATTCCTGTCGAACTATCTATAGCGTTAGCAAGATTAAACTGCCGTGCCATATCATAGCGCAGCAAGCGTACATCGCTCGGCTTGTATCCAACAGCAAAGAACTTTTCTGCGTGTTTAGCGCCTTCTTTGAGAAGATAGCTGAAAAACTTCCTCTTCGTTAGCTGGCAAGGCGCGTTTCGAATAACGCGCTCCATCTTTGCTTCTTCTTTAAGCTTCTCCCACGCTTTAGGATCGTTATACTTGAGCTTCTGGAAATCATTATAATACTTCGGCGCGTCTTTTCCAAGAAGCTTTGTGTATTCATCGAATTGAGCTCTATTTGCCGCTGTGTCCGGAATCGGCTTTGCTTTCTGCCACTCCTCAAAGCTCATGTCGCCCATCTTGGGACTGGACTTTACCGTATCGCCCTCGAAGCCTTTGACCCACGACAGCAGCGTGCAGCGGCAGTTCCGGATCTGTTCCTGCGGGACGGTGGAGCTGCCGCTCTGGCTGCAGAAGATACTCGATTGTAACACGGGATCCGAGTCAGGATACGGTGGAATGAGCCGGATTTGCGAAAGCATGATTCACGGCGGCGGTATGTGGTTCACGGCGCAGCTCTTCGACAAATTGCAATTCGGGCACAGCAGAGGTATAATAAAAAAGAAGGAGGCGCATCAAATGCTCAGAGACTATCTGCAAAGAGCCGAAAGAGGGGAAGCGCTCTGGCTCGGCGAGCTGCGAGAGGCGTTCTCCGGCTGTGACACGAGCAGCCGCGTTTTGCTCCGCCTGACGCAATGCGACGGTACCGAACACGATTTGGTGCTTTTGATCCCTCCATGGGAAAATGCCGGGGAGCGCGCCTTTGTCCTGGAATACATCGCAGCCTTTGTGTTCAACCTCCTCTCCTGCTTTGGCGGCAGAGAGCTGTGCTTTTATCTGCCGAAGGAAGACGCGGCGCTTGACGCGCTGCTCGGGGAGCTGGACGCCCTTTTCCAGATTGACAGGGAAGATCGCATTGGGTACGGAAAAGTCATCTCCATTGCAAACCGACTCAACCGCGCGTTCGGTGGAGAACCGTTTCGCTTCAGACGGGACAGCGCATGCCGCTATACGGCATGCAAAGAGACGGAGCCCGAAAGGCTGCGTGATCTCGGTGAGCGTCTGCGTTCTTTGCCGGAGAAAGCGAACAGCACATTCAGCTGCGGGATCGATGTGGGCGGGACAGACATCAAGGCGGCGATCTCCCAGGACGGAAACCTGCTGTTCACCAAGGAATACGATTGGGATCCGGCCTCATACGGGACTGCCGGGGAGATCGTCGAGCCGATCCTGCTGATCGCCCGCCTGCTTCGCTTGGGAGCTGTTTGCCCGGAGGATCTCCGCTTCCTCTCGGCCGTAAAGGAGAAGAAAAACCTGTCAAAGATACGTTGTGCCGTCTCGGAGCTGGAGGCAGAGCACAAGGCAGACCTGCGCCGCTTTGACAGCTTAGGGCTGAGCTTCCCGGATGTGGTGATCCGCAATCGGATCCTGGGGGGAGAGACGCCGAAGACGGGCGGGCTGCGGCACAATCCGTCGGTCGACTATGAAACGGAGTTTGCGAAGCTCGACCAAATGCGAATCATGCTGCAGGAACTGTGCAAGCCGGAAGGACATGTCAGAATCGCGAACGACGGCTGTATGGCAGCCTTTACGGCCGCCGTGGAAATGGCAGCAAAGGGAGAAAACGTGTTGGACGGCGTGTTCGCACACTCGCTCGGCACGGATTTGGGGACAGGTTGGCTGAACGAGAAAGGCGAATTTCCTCCCATCCCTCTTGAGATGTACGATTTCCTCCTGGATCTGGGCAGCTATCCCCAGCGGAATTTTCCGCCGGAGGATGTGCGCAGCGTCCGAAACGAGAACTCCGGACTGCCCGATGCGCGCAAGTATCTGGGGCAATCAGCCGCGTTCCGGCTTGCGGACGAGATCGATCCCGGACTGCTGGAAGGCTTCCTGAGCCGCAGCGGCGAAATGCTTCAGATCCGAAAATACCCGGACGATCTGCGAAAGGCTTGTCTGGAGCATCTCATGTGTCTTGCGGAGCAGAACGATAAACGCGCGAAAGAAGTTTTTCGCCGAATCGGGTATGCGTTGGGTCAGATCAGCAGAGAAAGCGTATTCTTCCTTCAGCCGCGTACCGATAAGCGTTATTTGTATGGCCGTTTCGTCAAGCATGCCGCCTGCTTTGCCCTGCTTCGCGACGGGTTTCACGAGGTCATGCCCGCGCTTGATCTCGTCGCAGCCGACGACGATCTGGCCTGTTCACCGCTCATGCGTCAATTGTCGCTCTCCCGGGAGACGACGGTCGCGCAATTCGGACAGGCGGTCGGAGCGATCTACTACGGCCTGACGTAAGACGGAGACAGACGGACACTTGCTATTTGACCGTTTCCCCGGTATAATGCATGAGGGGAGAGGGGGCGTGCATCGGTGGATTCCAATCGCAAGAAACGTGCCTCCGCGTGGTTTTATCAGACCGTTTACCGTGACGAGCAGATTCAGCCGCGCCAGACGTTTGCTGCCGAAGCGCTGCCCGAGGCGATCCGCGCGATGCGCTCCATCGAAAGCGGTCCTGAGTCCTGGCGCCTCTCCCGCGAGGCGATCTTTGTTCGGCAGGCTGAACAGATGGCAGGATACGAGGATGATTATGCCTATGACCGGGACGTCGTACGCTATTTCCCGACCTACCAGTCTCTGACCGACCGTGAGCTGCGCGGATATTTCTCCTGGAGGACGAAATGGCGCCGCGGGGATCGTGAAAAAACGAACCTCTCCTTTGCCTTTTTGTATATCTACGAGCTGCTGAACCAGATCGGCGTGCGGGATCCCGTGGACGGCTTTGAAAAGCTGCGCGCTTTCGAGCGGGAATACGCAGTTTTCGACGACGGGATCTGTTCCTATCTCAAGCGTTGGTTATGGGATTATGTGGTTTTTTACCGTCTGGACCCTGTTCTGCTGGCAGACCGCAGCGAAATCGAGTTTGATCGCCGTCTTGCCGTGTTGAAGGATTTGGGGAATCATCGGGATGAGGAGATTTTTCAGGCGGCCCTGTGTCTGTCCTCCTATCGCCTGGACCATTCCAGACTGTATGCCAAAGAACCGAAAATCCTGGAAAAGGTAACGGCACGTGTTTTGCGGAAGATGGATGCGTATTACACGGCACATCGCAAGCAGAGCCTTACCGAGGACTATTTCGGTCCACAGATCTTCGTCCCGACCGAGATGTTTCAGGGAGCGGTTTTCTATGAGCGTCCGCATCGGGAGTGTTTCGAGTACACGGTTGATAAGCTTCGCGGCTACCGATGCCGTGACGGGAAATGGACCATGTGGCAGCCGGACACCGCCGCGACGCGCAGCAAAAAGCTCGGCGAGCTGACCCGTACGATTGATTCAATGCTGCGGGAGGAGCTCGGCTTCGGCAGCGCCGTCCAACCGGGTCTCAGTACGAAATGGATCGTCAAGCTGATCGGAGAAGAGCTCCGTGCCTGCCTGCGGCAGCAGGCAGAACAGGACGCTCGGCGTATTACGATCGACTTCACCAAGCTTTCCGGGATCCGGGAGGACGCCTCGGTGACACGTGAGAAGCTGATCGTCGAGGAGGAGCGGGAAGAGGATGAAGTCTCGCCATTGCCGGAGCAAGCGGAGGGCGGCGGAACAGAAACGTCTGAAACACCGCTCGGAAAGGATGAGCTTCGCCTGCTGCGGTCTCTGCTGTGCGGCGATGACCTGAGTTGGATCGAGGACGAGCGTCTGCTGCTGTCAGTCCTGGTCGACGGGATCAATGAGAAGCTGTATGACCGCTTCGGCGACTCGGTTATTCTTCTTGAAACGGAGCCGGAGCTGGTCATGGATTATGCGGAAGAACTGAAAGAGATGGTCATGCCTTGAAGATACCGAAACGAATCGCCCAAACCCTGATCAATTCCCTGAAAGGCGGCGTTGTTCCCCGGGTAGGGCTTCCCTATATCACGGTCGGGCGAAAGAACGAGATCGACGCCCTGCTGCGCGATGTGGATATGATCGCGGAAGGCGGCGCTTCTTTTCGCTTCATCGTCGGGCGCTATGGCAGCGGGAAGAGCTTCCTGCTTCAGACGATCCGAAACTATGTGATGGCGAAGAACTTTGTGGTCGTCGATGCGGATCTGTCGCCGGAGCGGCGGCTGCAGGGGACGCGCGGGCAGGGACTTGCCACTTACCGGGAACTGGTACGCAATATGTCGACCAAAACGAAACCGGAGGGAGGCGCGCTGACGCTGATCCTCGACCGCTGGATCAGCAACACCCAGCAGGAGGTCATGGCGGAACAGGGACTGGGCGTACAGGATCCGCGCCTGGACGAGCTGGTGAACCGAAGGATCCATGCGGTGATCTATTCGCTCGGCGAGCTGGTGCACGGTTTTGATTTTGCCCGTCTACTCGGTCTGTATTATGAGGCGAGCAGGCAAGGGGACGACGAGACGAAAGCCAGGGTCGTGAAGTGGTTTCGCGGCGAATACAATACAAAGTCCGAAGCAAGACAGGAACTCGGCGTCAACATCTTCATTTCCGATGATGATTGGTATGAGTATCTGAAGATATTTGCGACGTTCCTGAAGCAGGCCGGCTATGCCGGAATGCTTATCCTGATCGACGAGCTGGTCAATATCTACAAGATCCCCAACGCCGTCACCCGTCAGTACAATTACGAGAAGATCCTCACGATGTACAACGACGCCATGCAGGGCAAAGCGCGCTATCTGGGACTCATCCTCTCCGGGACGCCCCAGTGCATGGAGGATCCGCGGCGCGGCGTGTACAGCTATGAGGCGCTGCATTCCCGTCTGGCCGAGGGTCATTTTGTCGGGGAGCACCGGGATCTGCTCGCACCGGTGATCCGCCTGCAGCCGCTGAGCTATGAGGAGCTGCTTATCCTGACGGAGAAGCTCGCGGATATCCATGCGACCCTGTACGAGTATCCGCAGATCGTGACGCAGCAGGATATGGTAGACTTTATCCGGATCGAATTCGGCAGGATCGGAGCGGATTCTCACATCACGCCGCGGGAAGTGATACGGGATTTTATCGAAGTCCTCGATATCGTCTATCAGAATCCCACGGTCAAGGTGAAAGAGCTGCTCGGTTCGGAACAGTTTGACTTTGCTCAGAATGCGGTGGATGAAGAGGAAACGCAGGAAGAATTTGCGGAGTTTACGTTATGAGCGTTTTTGACCGCTATGCCCCTTTTGTTCAGGACTATATCTATCGCAGCGGCTGGGAAAACCTGCGTGCGATCCAGGTTGCGGCGGCGGACGTCCTCTT
>JAEEGL017113900.1_pt1 | contig 15225 bp, 9 predicted proteins | sample 9134231 | NCBI WGS metagenome assembly JAEEGL01 (sample SAMN16246548, study PRJNA631951) | gut metagenome | biome: gut microbiome; feature: rumen; material: fiber-attached | host: Bos | place: Iran: Karaj | collected 2018-10 | reverse complement strand
CTCTTCCGTCACGGCTGCATCCGAACTCTTTTGAAGTAACTGACATTTTATCCTCCTTGTTAAAGTCGCGTAAGCGACATTCATTCAGGTCGTGAAAGCGAAGCTTTCACCCAGCCTCATTTAAACTTCAACCCTTCCGTCGAGTGCACGTGTAAGGGTAATCTCATCAATATATTCCAGGTCTCCTCCGACGGGCACACCGCTTGCGATACGTGTAACCTTTACGCCGAGTGGCTTAATGAGTTTGCTGATATACATGGCGGTTGTTTCGCCTTCGATACTTGAATTGGTTGCAAGTATAACTTCGCTTACGGGATTTGCTTCATCCGAGCATCTCTCAACCAGTTCCTTGATCTTGATATCATTAGGTCCGACACCGAGCATGGGTGCTATGGCTCCGTGAAGAACATGATAAACACCGCCGTATTTCTGGGTCTTCTCATATGCGGACATATCCCTGGTATCTTCGACCACCATAATGGTTGCATGGTCTCTTGCGGGATTTGAACACACGGGGCATGTTTCGGTATCGGTCAGCGTATAACAACATGAGCAGTATTTAACCCTGCTCCTTGCCTCTATCATCGTATCGGCAAGCCTCTTAACCTTCTCGGGAGGCATATTGATCATATGAAAAGCAAGTCTCTGTGCCGACTTATCACCGATTCCGGGAAGTGCGGCCAGTTCCGAAACAAGCCTGTTTACATATCCGCTGTAAAGTTCCATTTAGAATAATCCTGTGGGCATTCCGCTCATTCCCATGATCTTCTCGCCGGCTTCATCAGCCTTAGTCATTGCATCCTTGATTGCTGCAAGGATCGCATCCTGAAGAGTCTCTACATCATCGGGATCTACAATGTCCTTATCGAGAGTAATGGAAAGAACGTCACGTGCTCCGTTGATGGTAACCTTAACGGCATCTCCGCCTGCAGAGCCGGTAAATTCGGTGCTCTCAAGCTCTTTTCTGCCCTCTTCCATCTGACGCTGCATACGCTGTGCCTGCTTCATCAGATTAGCCATATTTCCGGGCATAGCTCCGCCGGGAAATCCTCCGTGTTTTGCCATTTAAAATTCCTCCGTATCTTCTTCTGTATCTATCGGTACATTAACGGTACCGGGTTTTACCATATTTCTGAGATCATACAATCCTGCTTCGAACATCTCGTCGCTGTCTGTTTCCTTGATGGAAAAATCAACCGACGCTCCGGCATGATTCTCAAAAATCTCATTTAAGTCATTGTGCTGGTTCTCATTGCAAAGAAGTCTTGCCGCCATATCTCCCGCAGGGAAATACAAAACCAGCTTTCCGTCTTCTCCCAAAACAGGTTTGCAGATCTTCATGCCGGGCATGTCATTTGCACACTCGGATATTATCTTGGGCCAGTTCTCGATAAGCTTTCTTACTTCATCGGGAAGTGCCTTGGGAGCTTCGGGCATCTTGATATCTTCTCTGATAACGGGTGCATCACCTGTGCCTTGCGCCTGAGGTCTGAATGCGAAGTTTCCGTCTTCGAGTCTCTTCTCAAGAGCAAGTACTCTGTCTGTCAATGATTCGGGATCCTTAACAGCCATTCTGGGCTCGCAGCATCTGATGAACGCTATTTCGACATATACTCTCTTCTGAGATGCATATCTGATCTGTGATGTAAGTTCCGAGAAGATCCTGATATATCTGATAACGGAATCGAGTTCACTCATTCCCGCATCTTCACGAAGTCTGACCATGTTCTCGGATGAGATGTCGATCATCTTTGCGGTATCGGGTGAAGCGACGATCAGCATTATGTTTCTCAGATACCATACAAAGTCTGTAACAAACTGGGTTAATTCCTTACCCTGCATGGTCATCTCGTCGATGATTCCTACGCACTGAAGGGTATCCCTGTTTATGATTCCTCTGTAAAGTCTGCTGAATACTTCGGTATCAACGGCACCGAGAACTTCGAGAGTCTTGTCATAGGACAAAGGTCCGTCTGACTGGAACGCGATTGCCTGGTCAAGGAGTGACAATGCATCTCTCATTGAACCGTCCGCTTTCCTTGCGATATATCTGAGAGCCTTATCATCGGCTTCTCTTCCTTCCGCCTCCATCAGTTCCTTCATTCTGCCTACAATCGTATCGATTCTGATACGCTTGAAGTCATATCTCTGACATCTGGAAAGAATGGTTGCGGGAAGCTTATGTACTTCCGTTGTCGCAAGTATGAATATCGCCCACTCGGGAGGCTCTTCAAGTGTTTTCAGAAGTGCATTGAATGCAGACTCCGAAAGCATGTGAACCTCGTCTATGATATAGACTTTGTACTTACCGAGTGTGGGACGATAGGTAATACCTTCAATGATATTTCTTACACCGTCAACGCCGGTATTTGACGCAGCATCGATCTCATAAACGTTAAGTGAAGATCCGTCAGCTATTGCCTTACATGAATCACACTCTCCGCAGGGACCGTCATCCGTGGGATGTTCGCAGTTTACAGCTCTTGCAAGGATCTTAGCGATGGAAGTCTTACCCGTTCCTCTGGTTCCGGTAAAAAGATACGCATGACCGATCCTTGAATTCTTGAGCTGATTGCGCAGCGTCGTAACTATATGATCCTGACCTCTGACCTCAGAGAGGTTGGTCGGACGAAATTTTCTGTATAGAGCCGTATAGGACATTTATCAGTCTCCGAATGATATTCCGGTAAGCTTAGCTTCCTTGATGATGCTTGCATCGGGATCGAGATATTTGAGCTTTCCTGCTACTTCATCAAGAGGCACCTTGACTATCTCACGGTTTCTGTAACCGACCATGAATCCGTATTCATTATTAAGTATCAGTTCTCCGGCTTCCGCTCCAAGCCTTGTAGCAAATACTCTGTCGTACGGACAAGGGCTTCCGCCTCTCTGGGTATGACCGGGAACGGTCACCCTGACTTCACGACCTGTCTTTTGGAATATCTGGTCTGCTATCTCATATGAAACAGAAGGATACTGGGACTTTTCATCCGCCTTCTTACGATCCTTCTTGCTCATCTTGGCTTTTTCCTTGGAGATTGCACCTTCTGCGACCGCAATGATAGTGAACTTGCTTCCGCTTTTTTCTCTTTCTTCGATCTTATCGACTATCTTCTTGATATCGTAGGGGATCTCGGGAACAAGGATGATGTCGGCGCCGCCTGCCATTCCGGCATTAAGAGTAAGCCATCCTACCTTATGACCCATGACTTCTACGATGAATACTCTTCCGTGTGAAGCTGCAGTTGTATGAATGCAGTCAATCGCCTGAGTTGCGATATCCACCGCACTCTGGAATCCGAATGTCATATCGGTTCCCCACAGATCGTTATCGATAGTCTTGGGCAACGTAACGACATTTAATCCATGCTCGCTTAAAAGATTTGCAGTCTTATGTGAACCGTTTCCTCCGAGGACCACCAGACAGTCAAGCCTTAATTTGTGGTAGTTCTGGAGCATCGCATCCACCTTATCAAGGCCGTTCTCATCGGGCTCGGTTATGGTCTTAAAAGGAGTTCTGGAGGAGCCGAGGATGGTTCCGCCCTTGGTGAGGATACCGGAAAAATCCTTGCCGGTAAGCATGCGGAAATTACCGTAAATAAGTCCTCTGTATCCGTCTATAAAGCCGTAGATCTCTACTTCCTGTCCGCTGTGAGCGATAGTCTTAACAACACCTCTCATAGCAGCATTAAGAGCCTGACAGTCACCGCCGCTTGTAAGCATTCCGATTCTCTTCATATCCGGCCTCCTATTCTATCCCCATTTACTGTTATCCTGCACAAAAAACCAACTTAAATAATACCACAAATGCCCCTTTCTCTCAATTAAAAAAGGAAGGCGCAGGGGCCTTCCTTTTCAGTCATTTTATGCGATTTTTCAGTGCCAATAGGGCTGTTGATCCTTATGGGTATAGCCTTTTAATTTAATGCCGTATTCCTCGACCTTGGCAGCATATACAGGCTTCTCCTTGGGCTTTAAACTGCCCGCCCTATCAGCCTCCTCGAAGGCATCCAAAAGCTCCTTATAGTTCATCTGAGCCGCATCCTTGTAATTGTTGGACATGTTCATATCTATACGACTCATTATCATATCCAGACCGGCAGCGGCTTTTGACTTAAATAATCCCATAAAGACTCCTTATTTTCTGCTAAAGAGCAGTCCGAATGTTCCGGGTCCGCAGTTTATGGCGATCGCTGAAGTTGCCTTCTGGCAATAAACCACCTCGAAAGGAACAATCTTGAGAACCTTGGCCTTGATCTCTTCGACCTCCGCCTTCTTCATTCCGACATAAGTGATAAAGAGTATCGAGGTATCGATATCCGAAGGATTGCTGAGAGTTCCGGTGATATATTTATCCCTGGACCTGTTCCTTCCGCCTACAATTACCCTGCCCACCTTCATAAATCCGTTCTTCATCTGAATTACGGGATGGAACATGAATGCATTGGTAATCTTATACGCTGTCTCGGACAATCTGCCTCCGCGGTACAGATACTCGGTGGTATCCATAATGAAACCGGAGTTGATCTTACTCTTTTTCTTTTCAAGTTCTTTGATAATGGCCTTGATATCCGTAACACCCTCATCAACCATGGACTTGGCTGCAAGTGTCATGATACCTGTTCCGCTTGATAAGCTTCCCGAATCGAATACAAATACATTGTAAAAAGAAACCGCTGCTTCACAGGCCTTCTCATAACCGTGGCTGGTGTTTTTGGAAGTCGAGATGTGAAGGATATTTTGTGCGTACGAAAGCTGTTCTGCAAAGAATGCTTCGTAATCCGCGGTATCGGGTGCTTCGCTTCGAGCAGTGACATCTTTTTTATCAAGATACTTTAAGATGACATCGCCCTCTGCTTCAACTCCGTCATAGAAGACGCCCTTTGCGGTATAGACCTTGTAAGGCACAATGGGAATCTTAAGTGACTTAAGAAGGCTTCTGGGAATATCCGCGATACTGTCCGTAGTAACCAGGATGGGAATCTTCTTTCTCGAAGCTCTTACTATCTTATCGGTTTCGGAACGAAGACTTTCATCCTCGATGGTAACGATATCTTCGGGAAGGAAATCGATGATCGTCTTTTCAAGTTCAACAGCTTCGAAGGGTTTGAGGAGATATCCGTCGAATCCTTCTCTTCTGTATAGAGCCTGGTTTTCGCTTCCTGCATTTGCGGTCATTGCAACAATGGGAACTTCCCTGCAAAGTCCGCCCCTCTGTTCTCTTATGGCATGGAGACATTCGATACCGTCCATTTCCGGCATCATGTGGTCCATGAGAATTACATTGAAGTGTTCCTCTGCGGTAAGCCTCAGCGCCTCTGCTGCGCTCTCAACTGCAGATACCTGAACCTTGGTGTCTCTGAGAAGCTTAGTTGCAACCATGAGGTTTGCGCTGTTGTCATCGACTAAGAGAACCTTTGCGGAAGGCGCCTCAAATGTCTGACGATATTCATTCTTCCTTGCACCCTTGAATCTTGCGGGCTCATATTTACCCAGAGCTCTTTCATCCGCAATCTCCTGCTCCAGAGTAAATGCAAATGTTGATCCCTTGGTGTAGATACTGTTTACGGAAACTTCTCCGCCGAGTAGATCCGCAAGCTGTTTAACGATTGAAAGTCCGAGACCGGTACCTTCGATGTATCTTGTATGTTTCTGATCCTCTCGTCTGAATGCATCGAAGAGAAGGGGAATGCTCTCTTTACGGATACCGATTCCGGTATCTTCAACAGAGTATGTTACAAGCACCTTATTGGGCTTTGTCTTATTGCAATGTATCGAAAGAGTTACGCTTCCTTCTTCGGTATACTTAACCGCATTGTTCAAGAGATTAATAAGTATCTGCTTGATCCTTACTTCATCGGAAACAAGGCTTGAAGGAAGTGCGGGATCTACGTCGATGGAGAATTTAAGTCCTTTTTCATTCGCACGGATCCAGATCATATTTACGATATCGGAGAACATTGCACCAACATCATAAGGCTGGATGACAATATCCATCTTACCCGACTCTATCTTCGACATATCAAGTATGTCGTTGATAAGTGAGAGAAGGATCTTCGATGCGGAACGAACATTTCTCGCATCATCCGCAACTTCATCCGATATATCTTCCCTTAAGATCATCTCGTTCAAACCGATGATGGTATTGATAGGAGTTCTGATCTCGTGGCTCATGCTGGAGAAGAATCTGCTCTGAGCTTTATTGAGTTCTTCGATTTCCTTGGCCTGTTCAACAGCGCGCGCATTCTCCCACTGGAAGATCTTGGTCATGATGTAGACCACTGCATATACGAGGAAACCGACTAGGAGTACGGATACCGATGAATCCGCATACCATACAGGTCTGCTATGTGAAACCACCAGATCGGGATACCAGAATTCAAGGGTATATTCCGCAACGGTAAAGAGTGTCAGAATGATCATCATGATCTTTCTGGGCAAGCTCTTTAAGAGAAGTCCGATATACAGGAACGAAACAACAATCCATACATTGGATCCGCCGGTCAGTCCGCCACCGTAGAAATATGCAATGGGCAGAAGTATGAATACTATCGACATCGCAACGATCAGGGCGCCGAGGTCGGTTTTCTTTTTACGGACTGTGATGATGATCACGAAGGGAGTGATGAACGCGGCAACAAGCAGGGACAGGCATTCGATGATGCTCTCACCGATGATGATGTCGCAGATAAGTGCGAGAACTACCGCGATTTCGGCAAGCCATGTGAGGATTATGTAGAGCCTTTCCTGGAAGCTTCTGCCGGGGCTGATTATCTGATCATATAATTGCTTTGCACGTTTTTTCATTTTTCGCCCTCCGGAGCAAACTCCATAATCTCGTCGTCATCCTCGGGTGAAAATTCCATGGCTTCATCGCCACGACCTGATGCAGGGTCGCTTCCCTCAGCACCCAGTGCTGTATTGATTCCTCGCATCAGTGTCTCATATCCCGTCATGAATGCTTCATGCTTTTCTTCGATCTTCTCTGCATCGCCTGCTTTTGATACATCCTCAAGATACTTGGCAAGCTGTGAAATATCCGCAGCTCCGATCATCTTGGATGTACTCTTAACCGCATGGACTCTGATGGAATAATCATTCCAGTTTGCGGTATCGTGATACTTATTTAATTCGGCGATCTTCTTGGAGACATTCTTTGCATACTCAAGAAGGAGTGATTTGTAGAATTCTACATCGCCCCTGCAATATCTGAGTCCGTCTTCGGGCTCTACGCCTGCTTCCCTGAGCTTTACGAGTTCTTCGGGAAGTGAAGAAGGACGTGATGATGCGGAAGCTGCGGCAAGGCTCATGATGCCTTTTTCCTTCTTGCGCTCTGCAGCTTTAGGAGTTTCCTTCTTCTCCGACATGTCGACTTTTTCAAATACGATTGCTGACTTGGGAAGTACTCTTCTAAGCACTCTCTCAAGTTCGCTGATCTCGATGGGCTTGGGAATGAATCCGTCGAAGCCTTCGGAAATAAACATCTCCTTAGCGGAGGAGATTGCATTTGCGGTAAGAGCTACGATGCAAATCTCTTTTCTAAATCTGGATGCGTTGAATCTGATTCTCTTCATTGCTTCAACGCCGTCCATCTCAGGCATCATGTGATCCATGAATACGAGAGCATAATCTTCAACACTGCACATCTCGATTGCTTCGGGACCGTTTGCGGCAGTGGATACTACCATGCCGTATGTCTCGAAGATTCCTCTTGCAACGAGGAGGTTCATGGGCTCATCGTCAACAACAAGTACTTTGAGTCCGGGACAGGTCATTCTCTCTTCATGACGTTCTTCATTTCCGTCAAAGGTATGATTCAGGAAGTTAACAACCTGTGCTCCGTAGAAAGGCTTGGGAAGGAGCTGTACGCCTCTTCCTACTATTCCGTCGAATCCTCTGTCGGCAACAACCGCAACGTTCATCTCCGATGCGATCTTGTCGATGTATTCTATATTTTCGAGATACTCGCCGGTTCCTACAAACAGGTGTGTAACTTTTTCATTTCTGATTATCTTCTCAAGTTCTTCCCTGGACTGAACTCTCTTAAATCCTATGCCGAGTCCGGATACGAGATGATTGACCATCTCCATATGGAAATCCCTGACGCTCTGATGTCCGGTGGTCATGAATCCCAGGAATCCTACAACAGTGCAATTATCCCTGTCTTTAACCGCAAGGCAGGGCGAATCATTTTCAACTTCCTGAGGGATACTTACTCGTACGGTAGTTCCTTCTCCCACATCACTTTCGATTGCAAGTACGCCGTCCATTGCTCTGGTAAATCCGCTGATGATGGGAATACCAAGTCCGAGGCCTCCTGCAGTTCTGGTCTTGCCCGAATCGGACTGATAGAACTTTTCATAAGCATGCTCTATCTCTGTCTCACTCATACCGATACCGGTATCTTTAACTTCGAGAACCAGGTTGATTCCGTAATCTCTCTTTACATGATAGATATGGACATATACTCCGCCTTCTTTGGTGAACTTATATCCGTTTCCGATAAGATGCCAAAGAATCTTTTTGATCTTGCTTCCGTCACCCACAAGTTCCGAAGGAATATGCGCATCCATATCAACGATAAGTTCCAGTCCGTAACTCTCCGTAAAAGAAAGCTGGACGAGCAGGTCGTTAACAAGAGAATCAATCATGTAAGTCTCTCTTGTAACAGCCAGCTTACCCATATCGATCTCGGTAAAGTCGAGAATGTCACTGATCTGTTCGCTTACCCTGTGGCCTGCTTCGGAGATCGCACGGATGTTGGCCTGCACGCCTTCGGGCACGTCATCTTTTTCAATGACTGCGGTAAGTCCGATAACCGCATTGACGGGGGTTCTGATCTCATGGGATACGTTTGCAAGGAAGTTATCGAGTCTTTCGGTTGCGCCTTTAAGTTCTTCGATCTCTTTACCGGTTCTCTTCGTAACGCCGGTCCAGTTGTCGATGATCATTCTTCCGATCCATCCGGCAATGGTTACGACAATAACATGAAGACCCGCTCTGGTAATCGCGAGCGCATCAAACTTTTCACCCATTGTAAGAAGTGTGAGAATATCGTATGCGAATGTTACATAGAATGTGCCCTGACATACCCAGATGAGTTGCCTTACGCAAGTGATGGTATAGAGCATGATCACCACAACCATGATAAGCGCCGCATCAAAAGTACTCGTCATATGTGTACCGTAGAAGAAGTACACGATCATCATCATAACTGCATATATCCAGAGTCTTGCAGTTGGCGCAAGAAGCTGTTGTATATGCATAACCCACGCTCCGCAGAGCGCAGCGATGACTAATACCAGTGCCCATCTTTCCCAGTCCAGTAATATGGACTCACCTATTAGGATCACGGCAAAGACGGTAAAGCACAAAAGTAGCGTCATGTGTGAGGATTTAAATACCTCGTTTTCTTCGTTCCCCCGACTCATAAGAATCCCCTTTAAATCATTAGATCAAGTACTTATTTTTCCCTCATGTTGTACTGCGTGTCTTCATCTATCATCTGAATCATGATATCCGCAAACACCGGATCGAACTGTGTTCCTCTGCCTTTGACTATCTCTTGTCTGATAACTTCCTGAGGCAGTACGTCTCTGTAACTTCTTCGGCTGCTCATTGCATCATATGAATCCGCAACCGCGATGATCCTTGCTTCTTCAGGAATGGCTTCACCCACAAGACCGTCCGGATATCCGCCTCCTCCGAATCTTTCGTGATGCCATCTTGCGCCTGTTGCAAGCTGAGGCATTTCGGTGATGGTCTCAAGGATCTTTGCTCCCTTAACGGGATGGCTCTTGATGATTTCGAATTCCTCATCGGTAAGCTTATCGGGCTTATTGATGATTGCATCCGGAATGCCGATCTTACCTACATCATGGAGAAGTCCCAGCATGTAGATATCTTCAAGCATCTTGTCACGGTATCCGTATCTCTTGGCAATCTCTCTTGAGTATTCCGCTACTCTTCCGGAATGACCGTTTGTATACGTGTCCTTTGCGTCGATTGATTCGGCAAGTGCCTGAACGACATGTATGAACAGAGTATTGTTTTCTCTGGTCTTCTTCTCGACTTCGTTACTTAGAGACCTCTGCAGTCTTACGAGTTCGATAATGTGTCTTACTCTAAGGAGCAGTATCTCGGGCACAAAAGGCTTCTTGATAAAGTCCATTGCTCCCAGAGACAGTCCCATTCTCTCGGCTTCTTCACTTTCATCCGCAGTCAGGAATATGACAGGAATGTCAGCAACTTTTCTTTCCATGGCACGAAGCCTTCTCATGGTCTCGAAGCCATCCATAACCGGCATCTTGATATCAAGAAGGATCGCATCGGGTATTGTTTTCTCCAGATAATCGAGAAGAGCCTGACCCGACTTAAGGGCAGTAACGTAAAATCCTGCCTTACTCAATATATGTCCTGCAACCTGAAGATTTGCGGTATCGTCATCGACTACCGCAACTCTTACTTCATGGTCGTATTTATCTTTATCTTCAACACCGACAAATTCGGTTTCATAAGTGATGAGAATCTGTCCGGGATTTTTCTCTTCCCAGGTTCTGATAAGTTCCCCGACAACCTTCTCTATATAGTCTTCACGGATATCAGAGAGCAGAATGAAAAATCTGTTGAACTTGCTTCTCATGAAGAGGTCGGATTTTCTTAAGGACTCTCCTACATGCTCTCCAAAACCGTCGCAAAGTTCATGGAACTGTTCGTCGGCAATCTCTGCCGCGGGTTCCAGATTTACCAGCACCTTACATGCGGTTCCCTGATTACGCATCAGGTATCTCATGATGTAACGATATACGTAGAGGAACGAATCCTTATCGAGGCAAAGTGCATTATTGGGGATTGAACGCTCATCAAGGATCTTGGAGACGGTATGAATATCCATCTCGGTTCCGTCATCATCGTCATCCATGGCAGCTCCGTTGTAGATTGCATAACCGTGCTTACCATGCTGCTTGACGGTGTAGAGGGCTTTATCCGCCTGCTTTTCAAGAAGCTCGTGCTCCGTTCCGAACTCAGGAGCAAATATCGCACCGATGGAGGCTCCGAGAGGAATCTCCATATCATCACCCATCATCTCGCGGGCATCTTTGAGCATCTCTTCGTTGATCTTATCCGAATAGCGTGATACATCTTCTTCGGTGACCTTGCCGGGAACAAATGCCTCGAACTCATCACCGCCCATTCTTGCAAGAGTGCTGCCTTCCGGAAGAACTTCGGACAAGATCCTTGCGAAACTGATCAGGACTCTGTCGCCCATGTCATGACCGTAAATGTCATTGACGAGCTTGAAAGAGTCAAGATCGATCATCATAAGAGCGCCTTCAGTGGAGGCGCAGAGCTTTGCATATTCAACTTTGCCGGACATCTTGTTGAAAAAGCCCGTGAGCTTATCCGTTGATGCTTCGGCTTTGAGATTGAGCATTTTCTCGCGATTGGAGAGAATGTTATTGATACGTCTGAGAAGAACCTCAGGGTCGAAAGGTTTCTTGATATAGTCCGATACACCCACCTCGAATCCCATGGTCTCGGTATCGGGTGTATCGTCTGCAGTTAAGAAAATGACGGGAATCTCTTCTCTTCCGAGTTCGTTCTCATATCCGCGAAGGCGCATGAGAGTCTCGAAACCGTCCATTTCGGGCATGTTTATGTCCAAAAGAATAAGATCCGGAAACCCCTTCTCACTGACATAGTCAAGAAGAGCCTGACCGGATCTGAGCGCAGTAACACGCATATTGGCCTTGCTTAAGATGTGACCTGCCATCTTAAGATTGCTGGTATCGTCATCGACTACAATGATCCATTCCGCCATGTTACTGTGTCCCCATAAACATAAGAAAAAACTAAAAAGCCATTAGTAAGACAATTTTACGATAAACAGGCGGATTTGGCAATTAAATAGGCGAAACACCGATGGTCATCTCCTCAAGAACGTCGAGGAGAACTCTTACGGTATCAAGGGATGTAAATGTAGTGATACGATGCTCACTTGCACATCTTCTGATGGCAACACCGTCCTCGTAATGAACACCCGAAAGGATAGCTCTGGTGTTGATTACATAGCTTACATAGCCTGCACTGATGGAATCGAGGATTTCTGTGCTTCCCTCGCTGAGTTTATGGCGAAGTCTGCATCTGATGCCATGATCTTTGAAATACAGTGCGGTCATGGTGGTTGCTTCGATATTGAAGCCCATATCGTAGAAACGCTTTGCAAGAGGAAGTGCTTCTTCCTTATCCTCATCCGCAAGGGTGAAGGTAACGGTTCCGTAGTTCTGAAGCTTTATTCCGGATGCCACAAGCGCCTTGTACATCGCACGATGAAGGAGCTTATCATATCCGATTGCTTCACCGGTGGACTTCATCTCGGGTGAGAGGTATGCATCCATTCCGGAAAGCTTCGAGAACGAGAATACGGGGGCCTTTACGAACCACTTCTCACCGGGTGCAGGTGTCAGATCGGTGATACCCTGCTCCTTAAGTGAGATTCCGAGGCTTACTCTGGTTGCGATATCGGGAAGTGCAAAACCTGTAGCCTTGGACAGGAAAGGAACGGTTCTGGAGGATCTGGGGTTAACCTCGATGATGAATACATCTTCGTTCTTATCACAGATAAACTGGATGTTGAAAAGACCCTTGATTCCGATTCCTACGCCGAGTCTTCTGGTGTAATCCCTGATGGTTTCCTTAACCTTCTCGGATACGCTGAAGGTAGGATATACGCTGATGGAGTCACCGGAGTGAATACCGGTTCTCTCAACAAGTTCCATGATTCCGGGGATAAATACGTCAGTTCCGTCACAGATTGCATCAACCTCAAGTTCCTTACCGCTGATGTATCTGTCTACGAGAACGGGTCTGTCCTCATCTATTTCAACCGCAGTCTGGAGATAGGTTCTCAGGTCCTTCTCCTTCGATACGATCTGCATTGCTCTACCGCCGAGAACGAAGCTGGGACGTACAAGTACGGGATATCCGATGGACTCCGCAGCCTTTACGCCGTCTTCGATATTGGTAACTGCAAGTCCCTTGGGCTCGGGAATCTCAAGTTCCTCAAGGAGCTTTTCAAAACTGTCGCGGTTCTCTGCCTTATCAATGGCATCGCAGTCTGTTCCGATGAGCTTAACTCCAAGCGCATGAAGAGGCTCCGCAAGGTTAACGGCAGTCTGTCCGCCGAGGGTTGCGATAACTCCTTCGGGTTTTTCAAGCTCGATGATATTCATTACATCTTCAACGCACAGAGGCTCGAAATAGAGCTTGTCGGAAGTGGTGTAATCCGTTGATACAGTCTCGGGATTGTTGTTGATTACGATTGCTTCAAATCCCGAATCCTTGATGGTCTTTACGGCGTGAACGGTGGAATAGTCAAACTCTACGCCCTGACCGATTCTGATGGGGCCTGCACCAAGTACGATTACCTTGGGCTTGTCGGAGATCTTGGATTCGTTCTCTCCCTCATAGGTCGAGTAGAAATAAGGTACATAGCTTTCAAACTCGGAAGCACATGTATCGATCATCTTATAAACGGGGAAGATTCCGTTTTCTTTTCTCAGATTAAATACGTCCTTCTCGGAAACGCCCCAGATATAAGCTATCTCAACATCGGAGAAGCCCATTCTCTTAGCATCCTTAAGAGCCGCGGGATCATTTTTATGTTCAAAAAGAATACTCTCTTCATCGATGATGTTCGAGATCTTATCCAGGAAGAACATGTCGATTCCGGTTCTTGAAGAGATTTCCTCGGGCTTAACTTTACGACGAAGGAGCTCTGCGATGGCATAGATACGATCGCCTGTCATCTTAAGAACGGGATCCCAGAGCTCATCAACGGTCATGTCGGTGAACTTACCCATGTAGAGATGAACGGTTCCGCACTCAAGGCTTCTTACTGCCTTAAGAAGACTCTCTTCGAAGCATCTTCCGATACTCATGGTCTCGCCGGTAGCCTTCATCTGAGTTCCGAGGCTCTGGTTTGCATCGGTGAATTTATCGAAGGGGAAGCGGGGCATCTTGGTTACGATGTAATCAAGTGCGGGCTCGAAACATGCGGGAGTATTTGCAAGATGAATCTCTTCGAGGTTATAGCCTACGCTGATCTTTGCAGATACTCTTGCGATAGGGTATCCGGATGCCTTGGAAGCAAGTGCGGAGGATCTGGATACTCTGGGGTTAACCTCGATGAGGTAATACTTAAATGACTTGGGATCGAGAGCAAACTGAACATTGCATCCGCCGCATACTTTCAAAGCTCTGATGAGCTTAAGAGCTGAGTCACGGAGCATGTGATACTCTTTATCGGTAAGGGTCTGTGAAGGACATACAACGATGGAGTCACCGGTGTGGATACCTACGGGATCGAGATTTTCCATGTTACAAACGGTGATTGCGGTATCGTTTGCATCGCGGATTACTTCGTATTCGATTTCCTTGTAACCCTTAACGCTCTTTTCTACAAGAACTTCGCTTACGGGTGAAAGTTCAAGTCCCGCTGCAAGAAGCTCTACAAGTTCTTTCTCATTATCGGCAAATCCGCCGCCGGTTCCGCCCAGTGTGAATGCGGGACGTAAGACAACGGGATATCCGATCTCCTCTGCTGCGGTCTTACCTTCTTCAATGCTGTGAACAACTATGGAAGGAAGAACGGGCTCGCCCAGTCTTTCGCAGAGCTCTTTGAACTCTTCTCTGTCCTCAGCCATCTCAATACTTTCGGAATCGGTTCCGAGAAGTTCACATCCGCACTCCGAAAGGATTCCTTTTTTCTCGAGCTGCATTGCAAGGTTGAGTCCGGTCTGTCCGCCGATTCCGGGAAGGATTGCATCGGGACGCTCGGTTCTGATGATTCTCGCAACATATTCGAGATTAAGGGGCTCCATATAAACCCTGTCCGCAACCGTTTTGTCGGTCATGATGGTAGCAGGATTTGAATTGCACAGGATTACTTCGTAGCCTTCCTCTTTAAGTGCAAGGCAGGCCTGGGTTCCCGCATAGTCGAATTCGGCAGCCTGTCCGATGACGATGGGGCCCGATCCTATTACAAGTATTTTGTTTATGTCTGTTCTCTTTGGCATCTTCTTACCTTTCCGTATCCGCAGTCATTAATCCATCAGTTTAAGAAATTCATCAAACAGATATGAACTGTCGTGCGGGCCGGGTGAACTCTCCGGATGGTACTGCACGCTGAAGATCTTATCCCTTTCACACTTAACTCCCTCTACT
>JAEEGL017032996.1_pt1 | contig 15225 bp, 8 predicted proteins | sample 9134231 | NCBI WGS metagenome assembly JAEEGL01 (sample SAMN16246548, study PRJNA631951) | gut metagenome | biome: gut microbiome; feature: rumen; material: fiber-attached | host: Bos | place: Iran: Karaj | collected 2018-10 | reverse complement strand
GCTCATCCCGCAGGCATGGGGGACGAAGTACCACATGGGGCACGACGTCCGCGCGTTCTACGAGTACCACTCCGCGCTGATGGAGCCGTGGGACGGCCCCGCCGCGGTCGCGTTCACGGACGGCACGGGCCTCGGCGCGGCGCTTGACCGCAACGGGCTCCGTCCGGCCAGGTGGACGCTCACGACGGACGGGCTCTTCGTCCTCGCGTCCGAAACCGGCGTCCTCGACATCCCGCCGGAATCCGTCGCGCGCCACGGACGCCTAAAACCCGGCTCCATCCTCTGGCTCGACCTCGCGAACCACCGTCTCATGGAGGACGCCGAGCTCAAGACCTTCTACGCACGCCGCCGTCCCTACCGCCGCTGGGTGAAGGAGAACCACATCCCCGTCACCGGACTCTTCGACGAGATCGTGCCGTCCAGCCCTGATGGCTGGGCTACGTCCAGCCAGCGCGATCACTTCGGCTGGACGTTGGAGGGCGTCCAACTGATACTCCGCCCGATGGCGGCAACAGGGCACGAGCCCGTCGGCGCGATGGGCAACCACGCCGCGCTCGCGTCCCTGAGGGGGAACGGCCGCTTCTGCCTGTTCAACTACTTCCACCAGCTGTTCGCACAGGTGACGAACCCGCCGATCGACCCGATACGCGAAGAGCTCGTCATGTCGATAATGACCTACATCGGCAACCAGGCGAACATCCTCGCGGAGACTCCCGAGCATGCGCGGCTCGTGAAGATGACGCGCCCCATACTCACGGACGACGAGCTGAGGCGAATCAGGAACATCCCGGAGTTCCCGGCGAAGACGCTGCCACTGTTCTTCGGGAGCGACCTCAAGGCGTCGCTCGACCAGCTCGCCGCCGACGCGCAGGATGCGGTGGACAAGGGTGCGAAGATCCTGATATTGAGCGACAGACACTTTAACACAGAGGCACAGAGGCACAGGGGGGAAGACTTCTGCGGAGCTGTTTCAGCCTTTGTGTCTCCAAGCCTCTGTGTTGAAAAAAGAATCCCCTCCCTTCTGGCGGTGGCGGCGGTGAACAAGGCGCTCGTCGAGTCTGGCGTACGCAGTTCAGTGGGCATCATCGTAGAGTCGGGCGAGGTACGCGAGGTCCACCACTTCGCCGTCCTGCTCGGATTCGGCGCGACGGCGATCAATCCATGGCTTGCGCTCGACACGGTCTCCGAAATCGGCAAGGACGACACGGTCAAGGCCACCGCAAACTACGTCTCCGCCGTGTGCAAGGGCGTGATGAAGATTATGTCGAAGATGGGCATCTCGACATTGCGCTCCTACCGCAGTGCACGCATATTCGAGGCGGTCGGCCTCGGTCCGAAGATCATGGAGGAGTATTTCGGCGGCGTCACCTCGCCAGTGGGAGGCCTGGAGCTTAAGGATATCGAGAAAGCCATTGACGCGAGACGCGAGACGCGAGACGAGCCGCACGTCTCATGTCTCGTGTCTCATGCCAATGCGACAACCACCCTTTCCCCTGGCGGGGAGTATCGCGCGCGCAAGGGCGGAGAGGAACACATCTGGACGCCGCAGCGCCTCATCGACTTCCGCGGGTCCGTGCGCCACGGCGACTACGCCCGCTTCAAGAAATACACCGACGACATCGACCAGCACAGCCACGTAACGCTGAGATCGCAATTGGAGTTTAGCCGTGTAGAACATGTAGATCATGTAGAAGTTGAGTCCGTAGATTCCATAGTAAAGCACTTCGTCGGCGGGGCAATGTCGCTCGGTTCGCTCTCGCCCGAGGCGCACGAGACGATAGCCCTTGCCCTCAACGGACTAGGCACCATGTCCAACTCCGGCGAAGGCGGCGAGAACCCCGAGCGCTTCGGCACCGAGAAGAACAGCGCGATCAAGCAGGTTGCCTCGGGACGCTTCGGCGTGACGATCGAGTACATCCGCTCGGCGAAGGACCTCCAGATCAAGCTTGCGCAGGGCGCAAAGCCCGGCGAGGGCGGACAGCTCCCCGCGCACAAGGTCAACGAGTTCGTCGCCAAGCTCCGCCACGCGAAACCCGGCACCACGCTGATCTCGCCGCCGCCGCACCACGACATCTACTCCATCGAGGACCTTGCGCAGCTCATCTACGACCTCAAGTGCGCCAACCCAGAAGCGCGCGTTTCGGTGAAGCTCGTCTCCGAGGCGGGCGTCGGCACGATCGCCGCAGGCGTCGCGAAGGCGCACGCCGACGTGGTCGTGATATCCGGATTCGACGGCGGCACTGGAGCGGCGCCGCTCACTTCGGTGAAGCACGCGGGGCTTCCCTGGGAGCCCGGACTCGCCGAGGCCCACCAGACGCTCGTCAAGAACAACCTGCGCGACAGCGTGAAGCTGCAGGTCGATGGACAGCTCCGCACTGGACGCGACATCGTGATAGCCGCGATGCTCGGCGCGGACGAGTTCGCGTTCGGCACGTCGATGCTCGTCTCGCTCGGCTGCGTGCAGTGCCGCAACTGCAACCTCAACTGCTGCCCGGTGGGAATCGCCACGCAGAAGGAGGAGCTGCGCAGGAAGTTCGCCGGAAAGCCCGAGCACCTACAGTCCTATTTCCGCTTCCTTGCGGAAGAGGTACGCGAAACGCTCGCCTCGCTCGGGCTGAAGTCGCTTGCGGAGGCGCGCGGCCGCACCGACCTGCTGCGGGCCAAGGAAGGCTCGCGATTCGACTTCGGGGACATGCTTTCGCAGTCGATGGCAATCGAGGGCAATCGCCAGCAACCGATTGCCGCGCAAAACTACGACATCCGCGAACTTATACCCGCCGTCGAATGCGGCGAGACTGCGATTGCCCGCACTATCTCAAACTGCGACCGTTCCGTCGGCGCCGCGCTCTCCGGCTGGCTCGTGGCCAACCACCCAACCACCCAACCACCCAACCACCCAACCACCCAACCACACGACCACCCAACCACCCAACCACCTAACCACCTAATCACCCAACCACCTAACCACCTAACCACCCAACCACCTAACCACCTAACCACCCAACCACCTAACCACCTAACCATCTCCTTCTCCGGCGTGGCCGGCCAGTCGTTCGGCGCGTTCCTCGCGCGCGGCGTTACCTTCAACCTTCGCGGCGAGGCAAACGACTACATCGGCAAGTCGCTCTCCGGAGGTGTCATCACCATCGCGCCAATGCCCGGCTTCGGCAGAAGGCCAGAGGAAAACACGATCGCGGGCAACGTGATAGCATACGGCGCGACGTCGGGCGCGATATACATCAACGGCCTCGCTGGAGAGCGCTTCGGCATCCGCAACTCCGGCGCGACGCTCATCGCGGAGGGTGTCGGCGACCACGGCTGCGAGTACATGACAGGCGGCGTCGCCGTGATACTCGGACCCGTCGGAGTGAACTTCGCCGCAGGCATGACGGGCGGCGTCGCGTACGTCTATGACGAGACGGCTACGCTCGACCTCAACTGCAATCTCGACTCCGTCGATCTCTTCCCGATCGAGGCGGGAAGCGAAGACGAGGCCGCGCTCCTCGACTTGCTAAACGAACACGTCGCGCGCACAGGTTCGCCGAAGGCAGGACGCCTCCTCGCGGACTGGGCAAACGCCCGCCCGATGTTCTCAAAGGTCCTTCCTGTAAGGGAGTAGGAAAAAAATGAACAGCAAACCCGCACAGCAGAGAATAGTCATACTGAACTACGGCTCGCAGTACACGCAGCTGATAGCGCGCCGCGTGCGCGAGCAGCACGTATATTCGGAGATACTTCCGTTTACCGTAACCGCAGACGAACTCCAGCGGGACATGCCGAAGGGCATAATCCTCTCCGGCGGACCCGACAGCGTATTCGCCGAAGGCGCGCCAAGTGTTGATCCCGGGATATTCCAGCTTGGAATACCCGTGCTCGGAATCTGCTACGGGATGCAGCTCATGTGCCACACTCTCGGAGGAACCGTGCGCCACAGCGCAAGGCGGGAGTACGGCAAGACGGAAGTGTCGGCGTCGCAGGGCGGCGCGCTGTTCGCCGACTTGCCGGGGAAGTTCACGGTGTGGATGAGCCACGGCGACTCGGTCGCCGAGATTCCGCAAGGCTTCGCGATGTCCGCCGAAAGCGCAAACTGCCCCTACGCCGCTATCTCCGACGAGGCGCGCAGGCTCTACGCGCTGCAGTTCCATCCCGAAGTCGTTCACACCGAGCACGGCAACCAGATAATCGCGAACTTCCTCTTCGGCATCTGCGCATGCAAGGCCGACTGGAACATGGACACCTGGATAGCCGACACGATACGCGGCCTCAAGGAAGCGATTGGCGACGACGAGGTTGTGCTTGGACTTTCCGGCGGCGTCGATTCGTCCGTCGTGGCCGTCCTTCTGAACAAGGCCATAGGCCCGCGCCTCCACTGCATCTTCGTTGACAACGGGCTCCTGCGCTTCAACGAGGCCGAGGCGGTGGAACATATGTTCAGGACGAAACTCGGACTCGACCTCCATGTCGCGCGAGCGGCGCAGCGCTTCTACGCATCGCTGAAGGGTGTGGACAACCCCGAGGACAAGCGCAAGGCCATCGGGCGCGAGTTCATCAACGTCTTCGCCGAGGAAGCCCGCAGGTTCAAGGACTGCAAGTTCCTCGCGCAGGGCACGATATACCCCGACGTGATCGAAAGCTCCAGCTCAAAGGACGGCCCCTCGCAGACGATCAAAAGCCACCACAACGTGGGCGGGCTTCCCCCGGACCTCAAGTTCACGCTCGTGGAGCCGCTGCGCGACCTCTTCAAGGACGAGGTGCGCAACGTCGGAAGACTCCTCGGTCTCGACTCCGAGTTCCTCGACAGGCAGCCCTTCCCCGGCCCCGGGCTCGGGGTACGCATCCTCGGTGAGGTGACCGAAGAGAAAGTGAAGCTTCTCCAGCAGGCGGACATCCGCGTGCAGGAGGAGATGCGCAAGCTTCCGGACTACAAGTCCATCTGGCAATCGTTCGCCGTTCTACTGCCCTGCCGCTCGGTCGGCGTCATGGGCGACCAGCGCACGTACGAATACACGTGCGTCATCCGGTCGGTCAACTCCATAGACGCGATGACGGCGGACTGGACCCGCATCCCGTACGACACGCTCGCCACGATCTCCAACAGGATAATAAACGAGGTGCGCGGCATAAACCGCGTCGTCTATGACATCTCGTCCAAGCCACCGGCGACGATAGAGTGGGAATAGCCCTTCCTACCGGCCAAAGCGCAATATCCACTCGTCCACGCTGCCGAACATCGGATGGCAGTTGGAGAAGACGTTGTCGCTCTCCTTCCACGTCTCCCACAGCGTCGTCGCGCCGCGTTCGAGCATGTGCAGCCATCCGGGGAAGCCCTCGTGGAGCACGATCTTCCGCGCCACGTCCACGCGCCCGTGCTCCGAAAGGTACATGAGCATGTAGCGCGTGGAGAAGATGCCCGTCGTTGGGCCGTAGCCCTTCTCCTCAATCGCCGCGACAAGCCGTTGTTCCGCCGCCGCCACCTGATCCTGCGGCACAAGCCCGAGATAAAGCCCGATCGCCTGTGCGGACTGCGTGCCGTTCGCCACGATGCCATCCTTCATGTACTTCGCCGCGAACGCCGTCTTGATCTTGGCCGCGAGCGCCGCGAACTCGGCCACGTCTCCCAAACGCCCCAGCCGCTTCGCGAAACCCGCCGTGAGCGACACGAACCTGTACCAATGCGCCGTGGCCGTCACGCCGTTGGGCGCGCGCGCCAGCGCCTCGTGGTCGCCGATGCACTGCGGGATGAGGCCGTCGGGATACTTCGCGGAGAGCAGGCGGATGTAGCGGGCGCACACGGGGTAGTAGTCGTGAGCGCGCGTCTCGTTGTAGTGGCGCAGGAGCCCGTCGATCAGCTCCGGAACGGCGAGCGCCCACGAAATGGGCCCCGCGCGTTTGCCAAAGCCTCTGTCAGCGATGCCCACGTACGGCGCCGTCTCCGTGATCCATCCGTCGTCTGCCGCCTCGTCCGCGAAGTCCTGCAGGACCTTGAGGTAGATGGCGCGCATGTCCCAGTTGAGCATCATCGCCTCGCTCGTGGACACGATGTCGCCGCCGTAGCCCAACCTCTCGCGTCCAGGGCAGTCGCTCTGCACGCCGCCGATCAAGTTCGCCTGGAACGTACGACGGCACATCTCGTGGATGGCGGCGAGACGCGGCTCGTCCGTCCTGAACGCCTTCGCCGCTGGCGCGCTCTCACCGAGCGAGACCATCGAGCGGACGTGCCTTTGCGCCGTTTGCACGAGGTGTTTCGCTCCGCGTATCTCGGCATAGCGGAAGATGTGCCACGTGAACGGCGGCGAGAAGCACTCTTCTGCCGATCCTCCGCATGTGTAGGCGTCGCGCTGGCAGGCGACGCGCGGCGCGCCGGGGCCGCCCATGCCGGGGCGCTTGATCTGCCCCGCCGTCTGCGTGAGAACGTTGACCGAACCGTCCTCATTGAGACGTTCGCCGTACACAATCTCGATCCCGGCACCGCGCGCCTCGCAGCGGAACGTGAATTCCGGCACACCGGACGCGTTCACGCCAAAGTCAACCACCTGCACGGAACCTTCGCGCAGCCATTTCGCCTCACCGTCATAGCTTTCATGCCAGGCGGGATCAACCCCGAGCGGCCAGGGACGGATTGTTCCCTTCGGTCCAACGACCTTCGCCGCCTGCTTCCACTCCGAGTCCTCAGGCCTCGTCGCGTCGATCTCCGTACCGAGGTAGACCGAGTTGCGCACCACGTTCGTCTTGCGCCATTTCCACTCGAGCGGCTTCTCCACGCCGTCGATCATGAGTGCCATCTTGAAACAGGGGCGTCCGTGCGCGAGCGCAGTACGAAAGCACTTCCCGCCCCAGAAGCGAAGCGGGGGCAGGTTGTAGAAACCGTTGCCGAGGCGCACCACGACGTCGTGGGTTCCCGACGCAACTGGGACGGTGAACGTCTTCGCATATACGGTCTTGTCGTATGGCGTCCAGAGCGTGTCCAGTCCGTCCGTGCACATCATGGCCTTGCCGTCCACGCTGAACCATCCGAATCCGGCGCAGGCGAAGTGCACTTTCACCTCGTGCAAACCTTCGGGAACCGTGAAAGTTGCGCGGAATTCAGGCGCGGGGTCTTCGCCGTACCAGTCTGCGCCGTTGCGGTCGGGCTGTCCGTCGCCTATCCACGGCTCCGCCGCCAGGCCATTCACTGCCGACTGCGCAACAGCCACGCAAAACACCGTCACGGCGACAATCATAAACAACAAACCTTTCATCATCCCTCCTTACTTGAAGTTGCCACAGCTCAACTTGTGTCTCACTTCTAAATCGCAAAACTTAATTGCACAGGTTTCGGCTCATGTAAAACACCGATTTCTTCAACATCCCCCTTGCCGCCATCGGCAAGCGGGGCAAACATCTCATCAAGCCTGACCGAGGGATCCTCCCCTGCCTTAACGGCGGACATAAGATCAAACAATGTATCGTTTCCGAGCGCATCAAAAAATGTCTGAGTCGGAACCAATGCGTCATTCAAGTCATTTGGCTCAAACTTGTCAAGAGAATTCCCGTATTTTCTCTTGGAGAGGGAGAGTATCTTACGCCCTATTCCTGAATGAAGATACAGAAACAACCAGTCAACATACCTTGCCCGCATAGGATAAGGACAAAAGCAATGAAAGGTGGTGAGTGTCAGGGCGGAAGAGTAGTTTCTGACGACCTTGTAGCCAGTACGTGAAAACACATTCAGAAGCAGCGGAGACACGGCTCGTGACTCTGTCCTGTACCATGGGGTTCGATGTCGTGTTATGAACCGCTGGTTGTATCCCATACGTTCTCCTCGCCTTATGTATCTTGCCGAAGACTCATCCCCTGCGTCACCGGGGGAGAAAAGGAATACGGCCTTGTCCGCCTCGGCCAGCCTGCGGAAATCCTTATCGTCGAAGATAAGGCCAGTCAACTGTTGACTCTTTGTAATACACGGGACATACGAACCGCTTGAAAGACCATTCTCTCGAATACGAGACTCCGACAGCACGAAGAACTCGTTCGCGCCAGTGGCGATTCCGCGCGAGAACCTACCGTATTCCGAAAGCGGGCGCAACAACCACATGGACGGCCTCACGCCCTCCCTTTCCGCGACGAAGTACCGTCCCCATTTGTGGCCCACATTAAGGTGTGACCTCGGGACGATTCTCACAGGCGGCGTTTCCATCACGCACATGATCTCGTCAAGCGACCTGATCCTTCGGAATGACACGTCTTCTATCCGCCTTGACGAATCGTACAGTACTATGCATATTGACGTCGTGACCTCTTCGAACGCATCGTTTTCACATTCGACTTCTATGATCGAATCCAGATGGCCGTCCCGTATCAGCCAGTCCTTGACTAACGCACCGTATCCAGCGTTCAAGAATTCCGACGGAAGAATATAGGCCAAACGTCCGCCGTCCTTCAGTTCGGAAATGGATTTAACGAGGAACGCCGACGCAATGTTCGTGTACCCGGAGAGCCTCACGCCCAACCGTTCACGGAACGCGACCGACGCAGCATCCCTGTTGAGGAACTTTTGGAAACGGAGATACGGAGGATTGCAGACAATGTTACCAAATCTCTTGCCGAAGTCAAGCAGATAGTCGCACCGCGAAAGGTTGTCCGGCATTCGAGGCGAATTGGCCCTAAAGAATTCCAGAACAGTCTCGTCAACATCAGCGCCCGAAAAATGACATCCCTCAGGTGCGTTTAGGAAAAACGCCCCAAGTCCGAATGCGGGATCATAAAGTTCACCGCCTCGATTTCCTCCAAGCGCCCATTCCGACATAAAACGGGCGATTGCCGGCGGCGTGAAGAACTGCGCAAGCCGTCTACGATGATCAAACCCTGCAACACTGGTATATTCGTCTGTTTGAATCATTGTACAAATGTCTTTCTAAACACATCGTTGTGCGATTGTATCCTTGTAAGTCCCATTACTCATTTTCTGCTCTCACTTTCTTGAAAACCATTACCTTATATGCCCTTTTCTTCCCAAGCGACATGGTGCCGGTCCTGGTAAGACCAAGGTATAGTACACATACGCCACTGAAGAGTGATATGATTTCCATGCGTGATATTATACCAAAAATCCTATGCTTTGAGGGAAGAATGCGAGGACCTTGGCATTAGTCAAGCACGATATTTGTCACTTTGTGATGTATATCTTGGCCATGTCGGTACTGAAGCAGGAGCGTTCGGAGACATCCAGCTCCTCGAAAAGCTTCTCGCCGGGGCGGACGCCGGTGAACACGATCGGTATGTCAACGTACGGACGGTAGCCTGCCTGCTCTATCATGCCCTCCGCAAGGTCGAGGATGCGAACCGGCTCGCCCATGTCGAGCGTGTATATCGCGCACTCCGGGCGCGACGCCGCCTGGAGGACGAGCGAGACGGCCTCCTCCGTCGTCATGAAGTACCGCTTCATGTCCGGATGCGTCACCGTGACCGGACGGCGCTGCGCGATCTGCTCCCTGAAGAGCGGCACGACAGATCCGGACGAGCCGAGGACGTTGCCGAAGCGGACCGCGCAAAAAGAAGTGGAGGAGTTGGGGAGTGGGGGAGTGGAGGAGTTGGGGAGTGGGGGGGTTGGGGAGTTGTTAATGGCCATTATCGCCTGTTCGGCGGCGAGCTTTGTCTTGCCCATCACCGAGACGGGATTCACCGCCTTGTCCGTCGAGATCAGCACGAACCGCCGGACACCGTACTTCGCCGAGAGCTCCGCAAGCAGCTTTGTCGCCTCGGTGTTGTTGCGCCATCCCTCCTCGGGGTTCATCTCGACCATCGGCACGTGCTTGTACGCCGCCGCGTGCAGGACGACCTCCGGCTTCTCCTCCGCGAACAGGGACTCCATCTTCGCGCGGTCGTTTATGTCGTACATCAGCGGAACGCATGCGGTTGCCTGAGACTTGGCGCGGGCTAAGTACTGCTTCATTCGGCGGTCGATCTCGTAGAGCGCGTTCTCGCTGCGCTCGACCATCAGCACCCTCTTCGCACCCGCCGCGGCGACCTGGCGGACGATCTCGGAACCGATCGAGCCTCCCGCGCCGGTCACCATCACCGTCTTGCCCGCGAGGAACTTACGCGCGACGGAATCGTCAAAGTGCTTTACATTGCGCTCAAGAAGCTCGTCTTCCTTCACGCGGCTCGTCCAGTAGACGCGCCACAGAACACGGACGCCGATGATGCCTATCGTTCCAAGGAAGAAAGATATGACCGTGATGGAATATGGCGGACGGATATGCGAGAGCGAAACGTTCGGCAGGAAATACCGCATCAGCGTCAGGACACCGCATGCAAACATCATCGCACCGATGTATTGCGGAAGCTCACTCCCACGTATCCTGCGCCACGCAAGGCGATAGCAACCAAAGAAGAGAAGTGAAGCGAGGTGGACGGCGCAAACCGTCACGTAGAGCCGCGCGACCGTTCCCCACCCGCCGAGCGACGTCGGCTCCTGGAAATCGAACCTTAGCGCAAACGCGCAGAGGTAGGCAAAGCCGATTACGGAAGCATCAACCGCGAGACCGACGACACGCGTCGCCAGGAAGAGAATCCATGCCTCGCGGGAACGCGTCATTTCAGAAATTGACCCCCATGAGGAAATAGAGTACCGCGGGCGCGAAAAGAAGCGAGTCGATCATGTCGAGGAACCCGCCCATGCCGTTCGTGATCTTCATCGCCGAAGAGTCCTTGACGCCGACCCAGCGCTTGAACTTCGACTCAACAAGGTCGCCAGCCGTTCCCACAAGCGCGGCGATCACGCCGCACGCAAGCGACTTGGCAACACCAAATCCAGTCACCCCCATGAACGAGAAAGAGACGATGCAGGAGAACAGAACGGAGCCGAAAAGCCCCTCCCAGCTCTTGTTCGGCGAAATCGTCGGGCACATCTTGTGGTTTCCACCCTTCATCAACTTTGCGGAAGTGAGGCCGAACGCGAACCCCCCTACATCAGAGAACTTCACGATGGCAATTACATAAAGAAGCATCACGTTGCCGAGGCGCAATCCCCCACACATCGCGTCGCCATATAGCTGCGGAATACTTGCCAGCATCCAAAGTCCACACGCAATGATTGCCGCACCGCCGAAAAGCGGTATGCCATAGAGCCAACTGCCGCGTCCATCGGAGCATTTCCTGAACAGTAAACAATAGAACTCGATTATCGCCAGCATTGCCAAACACGCGACAACAGGCTTGATTGCGACCGGCGGCGCAAAAAGCGCGATGCAAATCACCACCGCACCAACCGCCAACCCCGTTAGAGTTCTCTTGAGAACTGGATTCATTTAAGTCTTCCTCCCATTCGGCGTTCGCGCTTCGAGAAACTGGCGATCGCCTTATCAAACTCGGCCTTGTCGAAGTCCGGCCAAAGGACATCAGTAAAGTAGAACTCGGCATACGCCGCCTGCCACAGGAGGAAGTTCGACAGCCTAAGCTCGCCCGATGTGCGCACTATCAAGTCAGGGTCGGGAATCCCAGCCGTATCAAGACACTCCGCAAACGCTTCTTCTAAATCAACCTTCTCCCCTTCTCCAACCCTATTAGACCCTAATCCGGCCCTATCTGACCCTAATCGACCCTTTACCGCAAGCTTGGCCGCCGCCCGCACGATCTCATCGCGCCCGCCGTACGACAAAGCGACTACGAGCGTGAGATCCCCGCCCTTAGTCCTCTCCTCAAGAGCGGCGATTTCCTTCTGCAGCTTCGGCGAGAGGTCCTCGCGCCGTCCGATGACGCGAAACGCGATACCGTTCTCGACCAGTTCCTTCTCCTTCGTCTTGATGAAGTGGGAAAGAAGTTTCATCAGTCCCGCGACCTCGGCCTTCGAGCGCTTCCAGTTCTCGGTGGAGAAGGCATAGACCGTCAGGTATTCGATTCCGGCGTCCTTGCAGTAGTGCATCACGCGGTCAAGCGCCTCCGCGCCGGCGCGGTGTCCGGCGAGACGCGGCAGATGGCGCCGTTTGGCCCATCTGCCGTTCCCGTCCATTATGACCGCGAGATGCCGCATTTAGATGTTTATCCTCAGCGTTGTCTCGCGGGCCGGGCCGACGGAGAGGACTCCGAGCTTGCCGCCGACGAGCTCAAGGATGCGGTTCACGTACTTCTTCGCGTTCTCGGGCAGCTGCGACCAGTCCGTGACGTGCGACGTCTCGCACTGCCATCCCGGAAGCTCCTCGTACACGGGCGTGCAGCGCGCGAGCGCGCCGAGGTCCGCAGGGAACGTCTGGTACACGAACCCGTCGTCGCGGCGGTAGCCGGTGCATATCTTGACGACCGGGAAGGTGTCGAGGACGTCCAGCTTCGTCATCGCCCAGAAGTCGATGCCGTTGACGCGCTGGGCGTAGCGCGCGACGACCGCGTCAAACCATCCGCAGCGCCTCGGGCGACCCGTGGTCGCGCCGAACTCGCCGCCGCGACTGCGAAGCGTCTCGCCGTCCTCGTCGAAGAGCTCGGTCGGGAACGGACCCTCGCCCACGCGCGTCGTGTAGAGCTTGAGCACGCCGATGACGCGGTCGATGGAGCGCGGCCCCACTCCGGAGCCGGTGCAGGCTCCGCCCGCAGTCGGGTTGGAGGACGTCACGAACGGATACGTACCGAAGTCGATGTCGAGCATCGTCGCCTGCGCGCCTTCGAAAAGTATGGACTTCTTCTCGTCGAGGTTCTCGTGGAGGAACTGGACGGTGTCCGTCACGTACGGCATGAGGGCCTTCACCATCGGCGCGTACAGGCGCACCATCTCCTCCGAGTCGAGGGGTTGCGCACCAAGCGCCTTCAGCGCGACGTTCGCCTCCGCGACCTGGGCGCGGACGAGGTCCGAAAAGTCGGGTTTCAGTATGTCGCCGACGCGCATTCCGCGCCGTCCGACCTTCGCCGCGTAGGCGGGCCCGATGCCGCGTCCCGTCGTGCCGATCTTAGCTCCCTCGGGGCGCGCGGCCTCCTCGGCCCTGTCGATGGCGCGGTGCCACTGCATGACCATCTGCGCGCGCTCGGAGATGTGGAAGCGTCCCTTCAGCTCGAATCCCCAGCTCTCGACATGGTCGAGCTCCTTCATGAGGTCGAACGGGTCCATCACGACGCCGTTCCCGATAACGCAGTGCTTGCCCTCGTGCAGGATGCCGGACGGCACGAGGTGGAGGACGTACTTCTTGTCCCCCACGACGACCGTGTGCCCGGCGTTCGACCCGCCCTGGAAGCGGACGACGACGTCCGCCTCCTCGGTCAGGAAGTCGATTACCTTGCCCTTGCCCTCGTCGCCCCACTGGGCGCCGACCAATACAGTGTTCATGTCTTTGTCCTGTGTGCTTGCGCTATTCCACGATTGTCCGTCCCGTCTTGCGCGACTCCTCGGCGAGGAACGCGATGCGGTGCGATTCGAGCGCGGCGTCCAGCACCGCCGAGTAGCGGTCCGGCGACGCGGTCCTGACGAGCTTGACGAACTCCGTCATTATCTCCCTGTCGCCGCCGCCGTGGTGGCCGTACTGCTGCGGGATGATCGTCGTGGAGTCGCCGAGGAACGGCATGATCTCGATCTTGCGCTCGTCGGCGATGATCTCGCCGCGCGTGCCGTAGAAGTGCGTGACGCGGTTGCGCTGCTGGGAGTAGCTCTCCATCTCGAGGATGATCGTGAGCCCGCCGTCGTACTCCATGAGCACCGTCTGGTGGTCAACGGAGTCGTTGCCGCAGGCGTACACGCAGCGTCCGTACGGGGACTTCTCGATCATCTTGAGGATCGCCTCGTCCGACTCGTCCGCGAAGTGGTAGCGGAGGTCCGTGCGGTCGTAGTAGATCTTGTACGCGTCGTACGGGCACTGCTCGCGGACCGCCTCGGGGCAGTCCTTGCAGCGGTCCGCCGCGCCCTGGGGGCGGTTCTCGGGACGCCAGTGCATGAGCGAGCCGAAGCTCGAGATCTTCTTGCAGCGCTTGCCCTTGGTCCACCACTCGATGAGGTCGAAGTCGTGGGTGCACTTGTTGACGAGCATGCCCGTGCCCTTCTCCTCGACGGACCAGTTGCCGCGGCAGTAGGCGTGCGCCGCCTTGCCGTAGGAGATGGCCGCGAGGTGGTGGACGCTCGTGAGCTCGCCGATCGACCCGGAGGCGATGACCTCGCGGAGCTTCTTGTAGAACGGCGCGTACCTGAGGACGTATCCCGTCAGCACGAGCTTCCTCGCGCGCTTCTGCGCCGCCGTGATGTCCACGCACTCCTGCCACGTGCAGCCGATGGGCTTCTCGAGGAGGACGTGGTAGCCCTTCTCGAGAGCCTTGATGCACGCGCCGTGGTGGAGCCTGTCGGGGAGCGAGATGACGACGGCGTCGGCATCGACCCCGGCGTCGATCGCCGCCTCCCAGCTCTTCCACGTCGGGCACCCGGCGTCCGCCGGGAACTCGGCGACGGGGTCGGCGAGCCCGGCGATCTCGAACTCGTCCGGGTGCGTGGCGGCGTACGCGGCGTACGCGCGCCCGCGAATCCCGTATCCGAGTATGATGGCCCTTACCGGCTTCATCGTCAGACCTCGATGTCCCAGCCGTTCCTGTAGTGGTCGCGGCAGATCGAGAGCGTCTTCGCCTTCTCGCCGACGACCTCCATCTTGACGGGATCCCAGTCGAAGCCCGTGTCATATACGTAGGACATGTTGCAGAGGAGGCACAGCGTGCCGCTCCTGCCGCCGACGGCGGCGGGCGAGATCGTGACCTTGCGGGAGTCGATGCACTCGCAGAAGTTCTGGATCTGGTTGTTGCTCACGTAGAGGCCGGCCTTCGCGATCTCGGCGGAGAACTTCTTCTCGAGCGTGTCGAGCGCGCGGTCGAGGCGGTTGTCCTTCTTGACGGCGGCGTCGGTGCCGTAGTCCTTGCCGACGGACTCCGCGACGATCTTGTCCTTCATGTACGTGACGTCCTGGAGACCCTTCCTGATGGCCTCGTCCGGCTTCGCGGCGGTCGCGTCGAAACCAGTCCAGACCGCGATCTTGCCGCGGTTCACCGCGACGATGCCGTTCGTGCCGTAGAACACAGTCCCCCACACGCCGAACGGCCCGTGGTAGAGCTCGATGGCCTTGCCGTCCTTCTTCGACTTGAAGAGCATCTTCATTCCGAACTGGCGGCGTCCGCCGTGGAAGAGGTCGGTCGAGTACGGCTCGTCAGAGCGGATGATCTTGTACGGACCGGAGTCGTCCATGTCAATGCCCCACTGTGCGATGTCGAGGTGATGCGCACCCCAGTCGCCGT
>JAEEGL016653052.1_pt1 | contig 15225 bp, 10 predicted proteins | sample 9134231 | NCBI WGS metagenome assembly JAEEGL01 (sample SAMN16246548, study PRJNA631951) | gut metagenome | biome: gut microbiome; feature: rumen; material: fiber-attached | host: Bos | place: Iran: Karaj | collected 2018-10 | reverse complement strand
GATTTCATCAGGCTTTTCTGTGCAGTTTTTCATGTCCTTAGGAGGTTCTTTATCCTCTATGGTCATCACATTGATTTTATTCCACCTTATAAAACCGAGCATCTATGCTACAAGTGCTCTATCTGCCTTAGGACATAGTCTTGGTCAGTTATTTGTCTATTCTTTATTCTTCTATTCTTTCTATATCTTCTCTTATCTTCTGATCCTTGGTCCTCTTAGTCTTTTTACCGGTTGTATCATGGCCTTATTATGTTCTATTTTAATCAAACGAATTCCCGCAAGTTTTCGTCAGGATGAAAAAGTAAGGCGCTAAGAAAAGAGGGTGATAATTAACCATTTGTAAGGTTATTATTTTTTGGTTACTTTCGTAACCGATTTCATGGCAAAAAGCCTTTACTTATGGGCTTTTTGTTGTTATAAAAAGAGGCTTTAGAAATCAGGTCCTACTATGAAAAAATATCTTTATATCCTCGTCAGTGGTTTTGTCTCCGGTCTACTTATTGCCATTGGTGCAACTGTCTATCTGTCTATCCTTTCTCTTGCGCAAGGGGAATACCTTGGCAAGATCATCGGCTCTCTCTTCTTTGGTTTAGGTTTATATGGCATCATCATCTTTGATACCTGGCTATATACGGGAAAAGTAGGAAATTTCTTAAATGAAAAACCATCCTTTATTCTTGATTTACTCGTCTGTGTTCTTGGTAATCTAGTCGGTGTGATTCTTCTTTCCTTTATCATCTCCTTAAGCCGATATGGAGCTAGTCTTGAAGAAATAGCACAAAGCCTAGTCAACCAGAAGCAGAATGACTCTTGGTATTCTATTCTGATTCTATCCTTCATGTGTGGCATGATGATTTACATCGCTTGTAAAGGACATGCGCTTTGTTCTAATCCTGTTGGCAAGGTGATCTTATGTTTCCTTGCTGTCGCTGTCTTTATTCTTTGTGGATTTGAACATGTCGTGGCTAATGCTTCTTATTACACTTTTGCGAAAACATTTGATGTGATATCCTTCCTATATTTCATCCTGATGGCCATTGGTAATGGCCTTGGTGCAATTTGTCTTGATGGCTTATTGAAACTTGTCCATCTCTTAAAGAACTCTCTCTAGGCCCAATAGGGCCTTTTTCATTATTTTTCCAGCAAACATGAAAGCCCTTACGGAAATTACGAAAATTTATTAAATTTTTCGTATTTCTTTTTGTTGAAATCGGTTACAATATACTTAACTAGCAAGAAGGAGCTATAGAAAAATGGTAAACATTAGAATTGCGAGGGTGCAAAACCCAGAAGACCTGAAGTTGAAGGCTGAGCCTTACATGATCAAAGGAAGAATGAAAGTCAGCTTCATCAACGAGAAGTGGAACTATGAAATCATCAACTTCCCTAAGGTCGTTCAGGATGAAGTTCAGCCTGTCGATTATGATTTTGAAAAATATGCTACCAAATACCTCATTCTTGGTGCGTATTGTGATGACAAATGTGTCGGCTTCGCCTTAGTCGAAAAAGAATCTCGTACCCGTTATCTATATGTAAAAGAAGTCAGAACTGACAAAGATTATGTAAATATGGGTATCGGAACCAAGCTCCTTCAGCGTTGTTTCGATGAAGCCCAGAAGTTAGGTTATCGCGGTTTATATACCGTTACACCAGGTAACCATATCGATTCCATTCAATTCTATTTATTCAATGGCTTCAGAATCGGTGGTTTAGATACCGAATTCTACATGGGCACAGCAAACGAGGGTAAGAAAGACGTTATCCTCTATCGCGGTTAAATTACTGCAAATTAAAAGCGCAGGTGATAAAACCTGCGTTTTTGATTGTCATAATTTAACGAGTAACAATTTCAATTGGTACGTTAAGAATCTCTGCGACCTTCTTTAATGTCTCAATATGTCTACCGATGGCGGCAGCCATATGATGAGTTGGGCCAGTTTGAGACCAACGATTGACAAATTCACGAGCACCACAACTGAACTTGGTGCGCATATTGGTATCACCAAAGGTGAAAATTGGACCAGGCTGATTTTCGCCTTCTGCAACCACAAACTTGAAATGTCCATCCTTATCCTGAGTGATAGCAAGATAAGTGACAGGGCCAATTGGAGGATAGAACTGAGTCAGATATCCGCCGCCGGTTTTGCCATGGAAGACTGGAACAATCTTCATGGTAGGCTTATGAGCAAGAGAGATATCGGCATCACCAGAACCAGAATGACCGATGATACAGATGTCTTCGTTAAAATCGATGGAATACATCTCCGATAACTGACCCGTTCCTGAAATCGTCTTTAAAATGGACATGGCCATAGCGACTTTCATATCGCCTTCCACAGCGCAGGCTGTTCCTTGCTTGATGAGCATGGAGAAAGCAGGAATCAACATCGAATCAAGAACACCGGCCTGGCCTTTAGCAAAGCCATCATAGTGAGAAGCAATAAGACCGATATGTTCATCCTTGACCCACTTTTCAAAGGCAACGACGTATCTAGCCATATCCCAGACCTTTTCTTCACTTCCACCGCCTTCGATTTCAAAGGTAGCAAGAATATCTTTGGCTTTTGCCCTAATGGTTTCTTCATCCTTGATATCATCGGCAATCGCCCACATCTTTTCCCAATCAAACTGCTTGGTATATAAAAACATGCGGTTATAGAGATTGGTTTCATCAATATAAAGATCCATCATACCTGGATATGGTCTACCGATCTGAGCAATATTGGTATCGAGGAATCTTCTTCTGACCTGGGCAGCCTTGCACCAGTCTCCAATCTGATCCTGCACTTCCTTATCGCCACCTTCCACAACACCGGTGATGACAGCATGTCTTTTACCAGCTCTTTCTAAATCAGCGACTGCTTCTCCGGTAGCACCACAGGCATATAATTCTCCAAGCCAGGTAGGAATATCGGTATGTTCATAATCCGGAGCTTTCTTCTTCTGAACATTGACCACAACTACAGGAACATCCAAGTCACGAATGGCAGGAAGCATGTTATAGCTTGTGGCATAGGTAAGCATCTGAAGAATGACCAAATCAACATCGGCGGCACGGAATTTATCTCCAGCAACCATTGATTGTTCTTTGCTGGTAACAATACCACCATCGATGAGTTCAACACTATCGGGAAGTGTCTTTTTAAAAGCTTCGTACTGTTCGTCAAATTCCTTGACGAGCTGAGGGAACTGAGGTAGATAGGCCTTCAAGGCGATAGCAAAGACACCGATTCTTGCTTTGGTTTCAACTAGCATTATTTTTCCTCCTATATACTGGATAAAAATCTATTTCCATTATATAACGGTGGTAGTGCTTTCATTTAGTGTTTTTTGCTTATTTACGCTCACTTTTATAAATTATGAGCAGACTTGATTATATCTTGTGGTGAATCATGACAATTATTCACAAAAACAATCAAATCATCAATCATGAACTAAGCTATCCAACAAGGCTAAACATCCTTTCAGAATATCCTGATAGGCTTTCTCGAAGTTTCTCGTATACCAGGGATCCTCAATCTCTTCCATAGGCGAATTAGTATACTCTAAAAGGTAATGAACTTTATGTTTTAAATCTTGATCAAAGAGGCGCTTTAAGTTATACATATTTTCCTCATCCATAGCGATGATATAGTCAAAATCATCATATTCCTTTTTCATGACCTGCCTTGCATGATGATTTAAAATTGGTATCTCATGAGAGACAAGTGTTCTTCTCATCGGAGGATAGATTTCATTACCGATTTCTTCTCTCGAGGTTGCTGCAGAGTCCACATAAAAGGAGGATTCTAAATTTCTTCTTTTTAGCAATTCCTTGAAGATATATTGCGCAGAAACGGAACGGCAGATATTGCCGTGGCAGATAAATAGTATCTTTATCATATCGATTCTCCTTGTTTTATCATAGGTTTACTTCATCAATGATTCGAGCATTTTTTCTTTTCTAACACCAACCCAATCAATCGATCCATATCTTATCCTCCATCACACTTTTATTATAGTTTTAGTGTATCATTTTCACATTATTATGATATTCTGTGCAAGCAATGAAACACAAACACTAATCACATATTTATACCGAATTTACATCGGGTAAATCACACTTTTATTAAATTTTTGTTTTCTAAGATATGTATTTTGTTACAATCAAAATAAGTCCTATACCCTTTATTTGCTACTTTATCCGCCACTGAGTTGTTTCTTCCTTTTTGACATTAAATCTATCCTAATTTCTTTTCATTCCAGCCTTGGAATTCAAGTTTCAAAAAACTGTTGAAATTGAATGAAATCAGTCTAAAAAATCAAAAAATCGTCTGAAATATATCAATTTTGACCTGTTTTTCTTAGAAAGCGTTATCAAGAAAATGAATGTAACCACTTACTTTATTTGACTGATGTAGAACATGATATATTTTATCCGGCTAAAGAAATAGCCCACTATTAAAGGATCGTATCAGAATGAATATATTTGAAATTATCGGCTTTGTCGCCACTACCTTAACCACTGCTTGCTCCCTTCCTCAGTTAGTCAAAATCATCAAGACCAAAGACTCCAAATCCGTCTCTTTCTTGATGTATTTCATGATGACTATCGGTTATGCTTTATGGATTGTCTATGGCGTTTATTCCTCCTCTTTACAGATCATCCTTGGCAACGCCATCGGTTCTCTTATCTTAGGTACCATCATGACTATCAAGTTGATGAATATGATCAAGGGTGTCGATGAAAAAGAATTCCCATTCATCAAGAAGAAGCATCCTTTAGATTTCTCTCATATCGAGAATACCAAGAAAGAGGAAGTCAAAGAAGTTCTCGTTGAGAATGAAGAACCAAGTGTTCAAATCGTCCATAAGGAAGAAGAAATCTCTTCTTTAGTCGAACGTCTCAAGAATCTATAAATCACAAAATCATAGACCAGTTTCCAAGTCAAAGAAACTGGTTTTTCTTTTTACGGTGTTATATTTTGCCCTCTTTTATCTATAAAAGATAAACCAATGATTCCTTTTTGAAAGGAAGAAAGAAAAACAACAAAATTTTATACTCATGGAAAAGATTCTTTGATAGAATCTTACATAAGTGAAACAAAAACTAAGGACCTAACCATGAAACATATTCATAAATTTCTTCTGATGCCGTTATTTCTTACTCTTTCTTTAAGTGGTTGTAATACTGAAACCTCCACTTTAATTGATAACTCTATTTCTACCACTGATTCAACTTCTATTGATACTAACGAACCAAGTATCTCTTCTTCGACAAGAGAATTTGTCGATCACGCCATAGTGAAAACCATTGCAGAAATCCGTGAAATCGAAAGCATCTTAAAGAAGAATGAAAAAAGTCCACAAAGATATCTGGTAACCGCGTATATCAACTCAGTCACCGGTCCAACCGCCTATATCTTAGCAGATGATTTAGAAACAACTAGCAATCTCATTCCTATCATCGATACCAAGAACACACTTCCTTCTTTGCATAAAAAAGATAAAGCCACTTTCGATGTTGCCATCAGAAGAAACGGTCAGGGTGTCCTACAGTTACTTGATTGCACCGAAGTGACAAACATAGAAACATCCCTCTACCAAGTCACCTTTAAAGGCGAACATGGAAGACTATCTTCTGATAAAGCCAACTACGAATATGGTCAGACTGCTACCATCACCATTTCACCAGAAGAAGGTTATAAACTATCTCATTTCACCTATAAGGAAAATAGAGTAGAAGCCTTCATGGTCAAAGACAACAAGTACACCTTATTCATGGAAGAAGATATCGATATTTCCTTATTCTTCGTTGAGGATTACATTCCTCTTGAATATCAAGATGAATACGCCTTGAAGAATTATTACTCAGGAACATCTTATGACCTTTCTGGTAAGACAATCAATGAAGGCTACACTTCTATTTCCTTTGAAGGTAATGCTGCCTGGTATGCCAATACCGAAGGTATCCGTTGCTATCCTGGAGATATACTCACGTTTTCTATCAATGCGGAAAACTGCTACTTCCTATCTATGGAACTTGTCTTCTCAAGTTCTTCTAACTGCCCTGTTGATGATGATGCCTATTCTAGCGGTAGCTATACTTCTCAACCCTGTGATGGTAAAACCTTCTCAAGCACCAACATCTTCCAGACCTGGACACCAACTGAGGGAGAAAAAGTCAACCAAGTCACTTTGACAGTCAAAGGCATGAAGGAATCTGGTGATGGCACTCGTCGTCACAATCTTAAAAACGTCGTGATGCATTTTACTTTTTAACGATAAAAGGCTATTGGTAATCAAGAGATTATCAATAGCCAATTTTTTCTAAGGTCGATAAATGCCTAAACCCGGGTTTAGGCATTTACCGGTAAATTACAGGGGAAATAACTTACAGAGTATAATCGAATGGCAAATCGCTCTTCGCGCATGGCTTAAGACCTTTTAAGGTCTTGTTAGAGCACCACTGCCACTGATTTTCAGAATCGATACCATCGACAACAGCCTTCAAAGCGATAGAGGATGCATCATCGCTCAAGGTGTAGGAAAGTTTGAGCTTTTCATTGTGGACACCCTGATATTCAAACTGCCAGATAACAAAGACGGTTTCTGGATCGCTAGCAAAGATGACAAAGGAATCCGTGCTCTGAGAATATGGATTCATCTTGGTGGAAGAACGATAGAACTTTTCGCTGGTGAGAGCTAATTCGTGGCTCTCGTTTTCTTCCATACCGAAGGAAACAGGTAAAGCAGCGATCAATTCATCTTCACCAGAGATCTTCTCTCCGACATTGATGGTAGCTAAACCCTTAGTACCAGTAAGGGTGACTTTGAAGGTGGCAGTCTTACCATCACAGGTGACCTTAGCAGTGGTAAGAGAAGTAAGAACAATGCTTGCTTCCTTATCATTGATGGTGGTGTGAATGGTGTTGCTGGCTTCCGAAGTATCAAACGTGACGGCTAAGTTTTCTTTCTTGCCGTTGGTGAGATCAAAGACGATGTTGCCATTTTCGAAATCGAAGTGATAAGCAATCTTGCTCATCTCCATTTCTTTGGTGACATCAGCGCCATCCTTGGTGACGGTTCTTCTGACTGTGATGCCAGTAGGATCAAACAAATCGACATAACGATAGTTCTTCTTTACGCCATCGGCATAAGAGAAATTGTAGACGCCCTTATCTTCACCGACATTGACCATGACACTATCGGTGAACGCTTCTTCCTGATCGGCATATTCTTTCCAGGAAGCGGTGACTTTCTGATCACCGACTAACATGTTATCAATATCCTGCCACTGAATCTGATCTGGATTGAGAATGGCAGAATAACGAAGGTCATTTCTGACTTCCATGACTTTCCAGGAAGAACGATTCAAATCATCCATGAAATCGACTTTCTGATCTTCAGAACTGCCAGTATCGATATAGATACCGATTGCTGGAGTATATAAGAAGCCGTTCATCTTACAGGCACGACCACCATTTAAGGAAGTCTTCAAGTCAGTGAAGTAATCATAGTATTTATCACCCTTGGAGGCTTCACAGACCATATCATTGCCATCAGTGGCCTTCATGACGAGGCATGGTTCACCTTCGGCATTGCGGTTGTACCAATAACCATAGATGGTGCTACCATTAGCAGAACCGTTGTAAAGACCGTCTTCCCAAAGATAGATATAGGAATAGGTGTAGGTGAAGTTACCCTGATAGGCTTCGTTATACTTACCTTCAAATTCATAGACCTTGTAATGGTTGAAACGATGTAAGTCATTAGAAACGTTAGCCTGAATCTGAGCTGGGGTAGCCTTCAAGTATGGATGAGTATCTTCCTTGTAGATGACACTCTTTGGATCAAAGGTGTAATTCTTATCGACTTTATCAGCAAATTTCTTCTGAATATCATCTAATTCGACAACTGGATCCTTAGCAACAAAGGATGGATGAGAAGAAGCATTACCTAAAGAGATACCAGCGATTAAAGCAATGACGGCGACAGCACCGGCAGAGCAACCGATTTTGATATAGTCCTTCTTGGTAGGAACCAAGCCTTCTTCTTCCACTTCTTTTTCCTTTTCTTTGGTGTATAAGCCTAAGAAGATAGCAACAACACCAGAAATGGTGATCAAAAGAAGAGAGATGAGATAGAAGAGGTTAGTGCCAAAGTCACCACCCTGATAGTGAACATCATTGACCATATCAGCAATGAGGTTAGGAATCAAATAGACTTCATGAGCCAAAGCCACACAATAAGCGGCTAAAGCCAAGATATGAACGAATTTGTATTTGGCTAAAACGATTGTGACAACATCCAAAACTGCACCGATGAAGACAAACCAACCGATGAGTTCTGGAACCTGACCAGCAGCATTGTTGGCCATACTGTTCTGATAGGTGGCAAAGAAGACAATACCTAAGACGATGGCAAGAAGAATATCACAAACGACGATGTAGAAACCAATCGACTTATTCTTCAAATATTCTTTCAGCTGATTCATATTAGTTTTCCCCCTTTGTCTTAAGGATGAAATCAAAGGTGACATATAAGCCTAAAGCGGCTAAGGTGAAGATGCCTGCGACGACATCAATAGCGATGATCAGATTCTTCCACCATGGATGTTCGCTAGCAGCGATGTCATCTTCATTGATGGCGCCAGCATCACCCATCCAGGAATGGACAAGAGAATACATGATGTAACGGTTGCTCGTCTGCATGATCTTGAGCATGTTACCATCATCGTTTTCTTCAACATAGCTGATAAGCTGAGAACCGCGGTTACCATCAAGACAGAAGATGTTGGTACCGGCGGCAGTCATGGCTGGACCATTGGAATAAGTGGAATAGTTGGATCCACCTAAGGCATCATCGATGATCTGACCCTTGTAGCCCCATTCGGTACGAAGAATCTGGTTCATCAAAGTGGAATGGCAAGCAGCATAAGTCAAACCGATACGGTTATAGGAAGTCATGATGCCAAGACCCTTACCTTTGGTCAAAGCGCCTTCAAATGGACGTAAATAGATTTCACGGATGGACTGTTCGTTAGCAAAAGTGGCAACACCCTGACGGTTGGTTTCCTGGTTGTTTAAGAAGCAGTGCTTGACGTTCATTATCAAGCCCTTCTTACCAGCTTCAGAGATGATGTTAGAAGCGACAAGATAGTTCATGACGCCATCTTCAGACATATATTCACTGGCTCTGGAACCATATGGAGTACGGTTGATGTTGGCACCTGGAGCGTTGACGCAGGCAACACCAGCAAACAAAGCTTCTTCACCATAGAAGAAACCGAACTTCTTCTGCATGTTATGATCCCAGGTAGCAGTGTAGATAGGACCAGTAGCAAAACCAGTGGCAGAACGCTTATCACCATACTGGAAGGTGGCAAGTAAGCCTTCAGGACCTTCGGCGATGGAGTTGGTTGTTTTACCAATGCTGACAACGGCACCAATACCACGGTTATCGGTCATAGAGACAGATAAATCCTTTAAGGACATCTGTTTGATGAAAGCATCCCAAGCCTGTTTACCAGTCAAACCTTTCAAAAGGCCAGATTCGATGACGTTATCATCATATTCAATACCAGCCATCTGGCTGAACTTGATCTTGATATTGTTACCTTCAGCATCTTTAGCCTGAACGGAATAAAGAGTACCCTTACCCCCACTATAGCTTGGCGCATCAGCAGGCTTCTTGTAGGTATCCATCTTCATAGCCTCTTTCATACGGCTATTGATGGTCAAGGTTTCCTGCTTGGTTGGGAAGGTTTCTTCCCAGTTGGTTCTGGTAAGATAGACGATTTTTTCCTCATCGTTGCACCAGTAGTTGACATCGGCATCGTCAAACTGATTGGTGACAGTGACTTTGCTATCATAATGAGATTTCTTGTAAGCGTCTTTATCAGCGGCGGTGATTTCCACGCTGGTAGCACCATCATCATTGGCGGTGAAAGCAGCACCAAGATGATCATATAAAGAAGCCGTTGGAGCCTTCTTATGAAGGATGTTATTTAACGCTTCATGGGCACCATTACCGATACCGAAGTAATATTTACCTGGTTCAAGAATGTAGCCTTTTTCACCCTTGTGATCATAAGAAGCCATGAAATAGCGATCAAAAGAAACACTAGTTTCGACTGTTTCACCAGCCTTGACAGCGACTTTCTCATAACCCATTAGGGCGACAGCGCTCTTTTCCACTGGGTGAGAAGGATCCTTGTCATAGTCGGTAAATGGTGACTGGACATAGACTTCGACAGGCGTCATACCATCCACCTGGGAAGTGTTCTTGACAGAAACATTGATGGTGTAGGTGTCTTTTTCGGCATCATAGACAGGTTCACCAAGAATCTTTTGTTCGAAAGTAGAATAACTTAAACCATAACCGAATGGATATGCGACTTCTTGCGCATAATCCCAGTTTGTCTCTCCGTTGAATGTACCAGCAGCACCATTGGCATGGCCCTGGTTGAGAACGACATCTTCATATCTGGTTTCATAATACTTGTAACCGACATAGATGCCTTCCTTGTAGACGACATAACCATTGGCGTTATCAAGTCCGCTCTTGTCGCCAGCTAATGGGTTATTACCGAAGTTCTGATAAGCGGCAGAAGAACGAGAATGGGAAGCAAAAGTATCTGGTGTATGACCAGATGGATTGGCTTGGCCAGTCAAAATATGGACAACACCTGGAAGAGAATAATAGCCAGGAACACCAAACCATAAAATGGCATCAACACCATATTTTGGATCATCGGCCCAGTCTAAGCCCATTGGCATAGCGCCATTGAGTAAGACAACCGTTTTCTTGAACTTGCCAGACTTATGAATCATTTCCAGCAAAGCTCTTTCCTGATCGGTGATATCAAGAATCTTATCCGCTGGGTCAGAGTTTTCCGTACCGACACGGACAAAGGTGACAATGGCGACATCGCTGTAATAATCAAATGTCGCTTTGACATTGTCAGTGTAGATTTCTACTTCACTTTCATTGATGGATCTGACAGATGGATCAGAACCGCCCTGATATAAATTCCAGACGGTTTTGTTGTATTCAAATCCGTCCTGTTCAAACGCATCGTTTAAATTGATGACATATTCCTGATTTGGTGCGGCACCACCAGCGCCAGAACGCAAACATAAGTGTGCGCTGTTGCGACCAAATAAGGTGACATGTCTTTCACTTTCCGTTAATGGTAAAACTGGAGTACCATTTTTGAGATTGTTTTTCAGTAAGACAGCACCTTGTTCTTCTTCCTTAACACAGAAGTCTAAGGAATCAGAAATCATTTTTGCATAGCCTTCATCGGTCAAATTTCCTTCCTCATCGGCATAAGCAGAACGCTTATTGTTAGAAATTTTGGTACCGTTGAGATGCAAAGCGTCGTTGATCAACATTTCATTGACCCAGGCAACTCTTGTACCGGCAGCCAAGATAGATGAAGTCAAGACACCTACGGAGAAAAGACCCAACCACAGTTTTCCTCTTTTCATATTTAGCCCCTTTCGTTAAATGGCAAATAAGTCACGTATTCCCTTGCTGGCCAGAACATGGGTCAGTGAATTACAAGCGCTTACATTGTCCTTCAAAATCAAAATTGAAAAATTGCTATTGTTACACTTTTTCAAGGATTAAATTACGAAAAAAAGTTGTTTAACATACGTATAACAACCTAAAAATTTAATAAATTTTTAAAATTTTCCAATTAAAAAACTCAATTTTGAATATTTTCTTGTAAATCCCTTTTTCTAACTTTGATGCAGTTAAAATGGTCATAAAGGTGTTTCAATCTTATTTTAAAGAACCTGGAACATTTTACAACCGTTTTCATAAGAAGAAAAGATGTATTTGAACCACCACACATACATCGTTGCGAAATCATACAATTGTCAATAAATTATTTTAAAGTTTTCCTTTTCTATTGGTCGCCATGTCAATTTTCTTAATTTTTCATTTACAAATTGAAAATTTGCTAGTATCCTTAAAAAGAAATAGGAGTCTTGAAACGTTATGATTCATAGTGAACAACAAAAATATGAATTTGTGCAATACCCAAAGATGAAGCATGTTCGCATCATCGTAAATCAAATCAACTATAAACACACCCACATGCACCCTGACCTTGAGTTAGCAATCCTTCTGAGCGGCAATGGTCAGATCAACGTTGAAGAGAAACCTTTTATTATGGATCCTGGCGATGTCTTGTTCATCAACTCCTCCACTCCACATTCTTATTCCTCCAGTTCAAAAGATGAACAAGGACTTAACGTTCAAAACAGTCCAACCTTCCTGATCATTCAGATTTCCAATTCTTTCTTAAGCGAATATTGTCCTGAAATATCCACTACCATCTTCCAGTCCACCTTATTTAAGAAGAGCGAAAACACTTTGATGCATGTCTTTGGTCTTCAGTATCTCATTGAATTGGCTTTGGTTTATTTCCAGGGAAGAGAACATTATCATCTGATTCTTCTTTCTGAATTATCTAGACTGATATATCACATCTATTGCATCACGCCTCATCAGGTCGTCTCTAAAGAAGAAAGTGAAAAAATCAAACTCAGAAAGAACAGACTTGAAAGAATTATTGATACCATCAAAAAGAATTTCGAGTCACAAATCAAATTATCCGATATCGCAGAACAGGAAAACCTCACCAGAACTTATGTCTCTCATCTCTTCAAATCCTCGTTAGGTATCACCTTCCAGGATTATGTCAACAACCTCCGTCTTGAACAAGCCATCCGTTTGATGTCAGAAGGTAAGAAGTCTTTATTGGAAATCTCCTTTGAATCTGGCTTTTCTGATCCTAAATACATGTTCAAGATGTTTGAAAAGAACTTGCACTGCACACCAAGAGAATATCGTAAGAACTTATCCGTTTCCTCTAATTTCACAAACAAGGATTTGTCTGCAAGAGAAACCATTTTCTCGGAAGCAAGGTCTATTGAGTATCTCAAATCCTGTCCGTTCTACTCTCCTCAAAACAGCATCGGCATCGATAACAATTACGCTTCCTAGACCTGTGAAATGTTATTTAAAGACACCGACCTTTCTTCGTTTACAGGAAAATAAAGAATACATTTAAAAATCTCTCATGGGTAACCACGAGAGATTTTTTGATTCGTTAATTAAGTTCCGGTAGTTTCGGTATCAAGCGTGTGAAGACCATCCTGACAATGAACGTAAAGTAGATTAGAACCACTTCTCCAATAATCGTCTTTTTGAATTTGCAAGAATTGTTCATAGGTACCTGAGTAGGTAAGAGTTTCAAGTGGGTTATTGCTAAAAGCATAATTTCCAATCGACTGAACAGAATCATCGATGCTAAGGAAGTTTAGTTTAGATATCGTATTGCCATTTTGCGAGCCGATATAATCCGCAAAGGCGTATTCGCCAATGCTATTGACATTCTTTAAAGTGATAGTTTCAACATAGTATAATCCGCGCATGGCTGAATCTAAGACTTCACCTCCATTGATACTAATCTCTTTAAGCGTTTGAGGTATCAGGTTTTTCGCGCCACCATAGTTAGTTAAATCGACCCAATAACATGGATCATATCCGCCATAACCAGCTTCCCCAAAGATATAGCCAAAGAAATGAGATTTGCTTACATCATCAGGATTGAGGTTTTCTCCGACAAACGGAAGAGACATACTAACTAAAGAGGAGCAACCATAGAACGTCTGGTAACTGATATGGGTAAAGCTATTTGGAATCGTGACATTTTCAACGCCACCATTGGTAAAGATTTTTTCAGCGATATCGACAACTGGCTTATTGTCATACTCGGATGGCAAATCTAAGTTGGTATAATTCCAGGATACACTGGATTTGATACCCGTGATCTTTAAAGCATCTTGTGTCTCAAGTTCTACAAGCTCCCATGCGGTTTGACCACAGATACACATACCAGAAGAATCATATTCATGAGTGTCCATGCCGCCCTTTATTTCTTCATATCCTTCATCCGTACAATAATGCCAGTGAGTTGAAGAATCATAGGCCCAATCTTCAGAGAAGTGATGGGTCAAGGCAGGAATACCTTCTCGATAACTATAATCGCAGACAGAACACTTATGAATGATATAACCTTCCATTTCATATGTCGGTTCTACCGAGGTTTCAATCACCCACTGGTGTTCTTCTAAATCAGTGATACCTGCATCACCATCATGCCAGTGATAGTTTTCATCCCAATACCAGGTCTTTGTTGGTTCAGGATCAGGTGTATCTGGATTTTCAGGTGTGATAGGATCATCAGGGTTTTCTGGATCATCTGGTACTTCTGGATCATCAGGAGTGACTTCTTGATAGAATGTCTCAAAATAGCATACGTAACCATTGATGGAGATTTGACAACTCAGTGTTTTCTTTTCAGGGCAAGAAACACTAAAATGCTCCTTTGTCTTTCCTTCATAGAAATAGATAGATTTTGCTAATTCATCAAGCACTTCCACCGTGACAAAGGAAATATCTTTTCCTTGATAGGCCACATCAAAATCAAGAACGTCACCTTCCCATTTCACGTCAGCAAGATAGACGGAATAATCGTCATGTGCTTTGGTGAGATAGGTAGCCTGATAGATTCTTTTTTCTTCTTGATTCAAATCAAAAATGTTTAAGGTATAGATGGTATTAGGAAGTAATTCCATGAAGATGCATTGATTGGTTTCTTTGACTTCTTTACTTTGATGATAATCCTCGTAAGTCAAAGTAAAAAGATAGTTGTTCTGAGGATTTTCTTCAATCTCAAAACCGAGTTGAGTACTTCTGTTGAGGAAGTTTCTCACATGATTTAAACCGGATTGAGGAAGAAGCATATTGGCACCACCACCCACAGCTACGCTAGCTACGACAGTAACAGCAAGCATGGGAACAGACATAACAGAACTGATGCTATGAGATGCACTTTGAGAAGAGACATCGTTTTGTGTCTCTTCTTTTTTCATTTCTTTACGAGGTGAATCGTTATGATTGTCTTCCGATTACGAGTCATTTTCCTCTGAAGTCAGAGTCTGTTCTTCAGACGTGAACTCTTCCTTTCCTAGCTGGGCATGATTTTCTTCATCCGCCAAGAAAACACCATCTTCGTTTTCTATAGGAATGTTGTTAAATTCCATATCCATAAGTTTTTAGATCTTATTGACTTCTTCCATGCCCTGGCTGGCTTCCTTTTGTTCCTCGATGAACTTCTTGGCTTTCTTGACTTCCTTCGCAGAAGCTTTTTCAAATTCCGTC
>JAEEGL014541269.1_pt1 | contig 15225 bp, 12 predicted proteins | sample 9134231 | NCBI WGS metagenome assembly JAEEGL01 (sample SAMN16246548, study PRJNA631951) | gut metagenome | biome: gut microbiome; feature: rumen; material: fiber-attached | host: Bos | place: Iran: Karaj | collected 2018-10 | reverse complement strand
GAGCTGTAAGATCAGGAAGAAGACAACTGCAGTCACAGCGTGCGGGATGAGGTTCTTGATAAAGATGAGAAACGACTTCTTGCCGTTCTCCTTACGGTTCTTGAACACGTGAGCGAATGAGATTGTCGCATAAAGAACGCAAGCCGTGATGAAAGGCTCATAAACAGTCATCGATTCGTAGTAGAAAAATAAGCTTAAGATGATCCTTATGATGTTTCTTTTCTTGCCTAAGTTACAAAGCCAGCCGTCGTAGAAGAACAGACCTAATGCCATAAGGCTCATGCCGTACATAAAGTCGAACGGATAGCAGTTCATGAGGTTGTGGTTGGTGTCGATCTGAACGAAAGCTGCGTAGAAAGCGGCGAACATTATGCCGTAAACTGGGCGGGACTTCTTGCCAACCATATATCCGATAAGGCCTACTGTAAGCCAGATCGGAACCTGCTGCAAAAGCCAGATGGCAGTGTAGTTTCCCGTGCTTAATACGAAGAAACGGAATGTGATTACAAATGAAGAAAGAAAGCCCACTCTTCCCCTCGCGAGATTGAACTCGAGGTTGTGGTTGAACCACTCGGGGAAGGAATGCATTCTTGCGAACATGAACTCCTCGAAGGAGTCGTGACAGCCGATTACCGCATCTTTAAGGAAATGACAAACCAGGACTACGAGTCCTAATGTGAAAAGACCTGACAGTAAGGTCCATAAAGCTTTGTTATCAAGCTTTGTCTTCAGACTCATCGAAGTTTATCCTCTCCTCTTCTACAACCAAAGGTCTGTTCATGATGCGCTCGTTTATGTTAAGTATGTACTCTCCAAGGAAGCCGATGAAGAACAGCTGCATTGAACCTAATAAGAACATACCGATAGTTACCGGCGCCATACCTGCAGGGAAGTCATTCCAGTTGCAAAGCTTCAATATAAGGTAAATGATAGCAACGATTATGCTTAAAGCAGCAACGATACCGCCTCCGATGGTCGCGATACGAAGACCGATCTTCGTGTAGGACGTAATTGAGAGCATAGCCGTGTCATAAAGCGTATAAAAGTTGTTGTGTGTCTTGCCCGCTCTTCTTTGAGGCTGCTCGAAGGGAATCGTCTTGATCTTGAATCCGAGCTCGCCGACGATGCCTCTTAAGAAAGGCTTGGGGTCCTTAAGGTCTCTCATGACGTTAACGAAGCTTCGATCGTAAAGACCTGCACCCGTGAAGTGCTCGATCTGCTCTACGTCGGAGAACTTCTTAATGATCTTGTAGTAGACGCTTCTCAAGAAGTAAACGAAGCCGTTCTCCTTGGAAGAAGTCTTAACTCCGACTACGATCTTATAGCCGTTCTCCCACTCGTGTACGTACTTGGGGATCATCTCGACAGGATCCTGGAAGTCACACGCCATGGAGATCGTGCAGTCGCCCGTCGTCTGTAAGATTCCGTAGTACGGGGAGTTATTCTGACCGAAGTTTCTTGCATTGAAGATAGCCTTGATCTTGCTGTTCTCTGCGCAGATCTGGCGGAGCTTCGGGCGTGTCAGATCAGAAGAATCGTTATCGATGAATACGATCTCGTAATCGTAGTTCGGAAGGTCCTCGCCAAACATCTTAACGAGTGCCTCCGACATAGGTCCGACATTTTCCTCCTCGTTATAACAAGGGATAAGCACGCTTATCTTCTTCATACGGAAAACTCCTCTCTATACCAATCAACCGTCTCTTGTATACCCTGCTCGAAAGTGTAGTCAGGGGTAAAGCCCGTGTCTTCTTCAAGTGAAGTCGTATCTGCACAAAGATACATAACCTGACCCGGGTAGTAATCGACCTCGCCAAAGCCAATGGGAAGCTTCGGGTTGATCGCATCTCTTATCGCTTCAATGTATTCCTTCAAAGGTCTTACCTTGCCGGAACCTATAGGATATATTGCTCCGTCCTTGCCCTTTGTCGCTGCCAGGAAGAAAGCCTTAGCCGCATCCTTGCAGTAAAGGTAATCCCACATCTGCTCGCCCTTGGTGTAAGAAGCTTTCTTACCCTCAAGCATAATGCCAATGCCGCTCATTACCATGGTGTGAGCGCCGTCGTAAGGACCGTATACACTTAATATCCTGCACCATACATGTCTTAAGCCAAGTTTCTTCGCTTCAACTCTTGTCATCTGACCTGCGCAAAGCTTGCCGATGCCGTAACCGTTAACAGGGAAACATGCCGTGTCAGGTGCTACCTTCACGCCGTCCTTAAGCTGGCCGCATTCAGCCTGCGAACCTGCACCCAAGAAGACTTCGCACTTTAATGCTGCGGCAGCTCTTACTGCATCAAGTGATGCCTTGATGTTCTCCATCTGAAGATCCATGTCATCTCTTGATGCGCCGTGTGTTCCGTCCCATGAGAAGTGGAAGAACAGATCAGCTGAATCTACACCAGTTGCTGCAAGCACCTCAGGAAGAGTGATGATCTCCTTAAGGTCGAGCTCCACGATGGAGACATTATCGTCTTCAGGGATATTCATAAGTCTTGAAGATCCCGGACGGGCTACCGCGATAACCTCGTATCCCTCCTTAAGAAGGTACTCGATCGTCGCCACTGCGAGCATTCCTGTTGAACCTGTTACAATTGCACGCATCACTGTTCCTTCTTTCCAGGCATGGATGCCTTGATAGCATCGAACTCTTCTCTGTCTAAGAACGGGAACATGTCGTCGATCGGCGGCGATACCATGCTTCCGTCAGGAAGAGCCTTGCTGCTCAACTTCGGTTCGAAGTTCTGTGCATAATCTACGAATACTTCGCACAATACGGGATCGTTACCGTCAAGTGCTTCTTTCACCTTGCTCTCGATCTCATCTCTATTCTCGATCTTTACATATCTCATGCCGTAAGCGGGTGCGAGCTTTGAAAGATCCGGGAACGACAGACCGTTACCGTCGCATACGCCTACGAGCGGCGGATTAAATCTCGCGGTCTGGGACTGTCTTATGGAGTGATATCCGTTATTGTTGATGATGAACGTCTTAAGATTCATGTTGTTGTAGATGACTGTCTGCATCTCCTGGATATTCATCTGGAAGGAGCCGTCACCGTCAACACAGATTGTTCTCTTGTCGCCTCTTGCTACTGCACATCCCAATGCTGCGGGGAAACCGTAACCCATTGCTGCGCATCCTGAGTTCGTGAACAATCTCGTCTCGCTTTTAACGTGCATTCCCTGGAATGTGATTACGCAAGCTGAACCATTGCCGCAGATAACCGCATCATCCTCGGCAAGAACCTTCGAGAAACGGTCGATGAATACATAAGGATTAATCGGGTTATTCTTCTCCTCATAAGAAGGAAGACAAGCAGGATATTTCTCGTTTACGTTCCTGCTCCACTTAAGCCACTCCTCATGTGTGTCGCCGCCGTCAAAACCTGATGCGATGATGGAATCAAGAACGTCAGCAACATCGGCATGCACCTTCATGTCGATGTCGATCGTAGGCTTGTTAAGCTCTGCATCATCGATGTCGACCATGATCTTATATGCCTCAGGCGACCACTCCTTGTAGTTGTAGCTTATCTGTCTGATGTTAAGTCTGCATCCTAATGAGATAACAAGGTCGCTTCCCTGCATTACGAAGTTACCGCCTCTTGTTCCTACTGAGCCCGGTCTTCCTGCGTAGTAAGGGTTATCGTCTGCTACAAGATCGTGTGCATTCCATGCGGTAACAACAGGAATCTTAAGCATATCCATTACCTTAAGAAGCTTCTCTCTTACCCCGGCAAATCTGATGCCCTCGCCCACGATGATTACGGGGCGCTCGGCCTCACTTATCTTGCTTAAGATCTTCTCTGTCAAAGCCTCGTCGTAAACAGGCTTCTCCTGTACTGCAAGAGCAACAAGCTCCTGGCTTCCCTCAAAGTGACGAAGGTTCTCCTCGTCCACGGGTGCAGCCTGAACGTCGATCGGAATGTCGAGCCAAACGGGACCCTTACGGCCGTTGTTAGCCAGGAACCAAGCCTTTTCGAGGTGGTACATGATGTCGTTAGGTTCCGTTACCATTACGGCATACTTTGTCATGCAAGAAACGGACTCAACTATCGGGAACTCCTGGTCACCGAGCTGTCTTAGCTTAAGCTCGGGCACGGACCATACTGTGGTAGCGCGCTTTACCTGACCTGAAACGACGAACATGGGAACGGAATCGAGGTAGCCTCCCATTACACCCGTGATGGCGTTGGTGCCGCCGGGGCCGGAAGTAACGCATACAGCTGCGATCTTTCCTGTAAGCCTCGCGTATCCTTCTGCAGCGATGGAGCATGCCTGCTCGTGGTGATTATATGTGCTTCTAAGCTTAGGGTGGTGACCTAAAGCATCGTTAAGGAACATCGCGCCTCCGCCCGTTACGGTAAAGACGTCGGTTACACCCTTATCTGCAAGGAAATCGGCTATTATGTGAGCTACCGTCTTCATCTTATCCCTCCTCGAAAAGCGCCTTTAAGTCCAACGCATTATCCGCATAGAATACGTGGTCGTATTCGTTGATGTCCTCGCCTCCGAACTTACCAAATCCGAAGCCGTAAGACACACCTGCAAAAGGTGCGCCGGCAAGCTTGGCGCCGCCCGCATCGTGGCATGAATCGCCTACCATGAGAACATTCTCGGGAGAGTCCACGCCCAATGACTTGATGCAAAGATTAATGATGTCCACCTTAAGAAGCTTGCCCTCGTAATCGGAGCCGAACATGTGATCCGTATATTTGTCGAATCCCTTGGCGCGAAGGAGCTTCTCGGCGTAGTCCTGCTTCTTGTAAGTAGCGATGCCGATCGGTATGTTTCTCTCCTTAAGAAAGTCGAGGAACTCGTAGATACCGTCGTATGCTGTTGCCATAAGCAGGTTGTGGTTGCTGTATCTGTCTCTGAAGTAATTGCAGACTTCACGAAGCTTGTCGCCGTGTACGTCGCATCTTCCCTCGAACGACCACTCGATCGGCGGTCCTATGAATCTTAGAAGATCCTCCTCGGGACATGTGAGGCCATAATGTTCTATTGTCTCTTTAACGGACTTAACGATACCTTCCGATGTATCGAGCAATGTTCCGTCAAGGTCAAACAATACTGCTTTATACTTCATTCTTTCTCCTGTTATGTCACGTCGTATCTTGTCGAGGTCAGGAAGTTGACCTTGATGTCGTTCTTGTGTGAACGGATGAAACCTGACATGTAATTATTAAGATAATCCGCTTTCTTCTTAGCGAATTCATATTCTTTACCTACATCGAGGTAGTTGTCGTCTGTGCCGGAATAACCGTCGAAGCCTGCGAGGTTAACTTCCTTAACGCCGCTTCTCATGAGAACCTTAAGGAGCATCATGAGGGAGTTATCGGCATACTCGGAATCCCTGTCGAGAAGGTCGCTTATGTTGACCACATGCTCGAACGGCTTGTCCGTCGGTGTAAGGTTCGAAGTTGCGATGATCGGGATCTTCTCCTTCGACAGAATAGTTGCTACCTGGATATATCTTTTGCTGTTGGTAAGGAAGATATAGTTCGGCATGAATACTCTCGAAGCATAGTTAATCGAGATGATGACCGGGTTCCTGCTCATTACGAAGTCGCCGACCTTGCCGCCTTCCGTTTCCATAGTCTTACCGGGACCTGTGACGAGAATAGTCTTGCCCTGAAGTTCCTTCGCAAGAGCCTCAATCGACTGCTCGTCATTGATCTCCATATCCTGGAATTCAAGGTAGAGCTTCTCCATATAGTTCTTGTCGTAAAGAAGCTTCTTCTCACCCTCGAGTCTTCCGAGAAGTTCGTTCATCTGCTTTATCGACAGTGTGTGCTTGTTGGTAAGCTGCTTAACGTAATCGGGGTGACAGTCGTTGCTTGCTGCGATAAAGAAGAACATGCTGTAGCCCCATGTCGCGGGCTGGTAGAACTCCATAATGTTCGCATCGATAGCCTCGAGATACTGGCTTAGATGATAGCTCTTGCCGTACTCGTTATTCATGTGCATGGCAACAAGCTCGATAGGCGCATTGCCCGCACTCTTACCCATACCGTAAAGAGTACCGTCTACGAGAAGATCTCTTTCAGTCTCCTTCGAGTAAGCAAGGATCATCTGGCAGTTCGCATAACCCATCTGGAAGTTGTTATGTCCGTGGTAACCGATCGCGATATCCTTCGCAAGATTACTATCGAGAATCTCAAGGATGTGTCTTAGATCCTTCTGGTGTGTAAGGCCGTAAGTATCTACCATCGATACTGCGTCGGGCTTCTTCTCATTCGCGAGATTACAAAGATCAACGAGCTCCTCGTCAGTGTAAGCCGTAACGCTTACAAGCTGCGCGAAGACGATATAACCGAGCTTCTTAAGTTCAGCGCAGAACTCGAGTGCTTCCTGTCTTAAGTGCTTCTTGAAGATGACTCTTATACCATCGAGATAGCACTCGGCGCAGGGCTTAATGTGATCAAGAGAACATGTGCCGTAATCGATCATGCCGAAGACCTTGGTGTTCTTTCTGTTAAGGTCACCGAATATCTTCTCGACGCAGTCAGTATCGGGCATGATACTTCTATTATAGTCGTACGGCCTTCTGTCGTCTAAGAAACCTACTTCTATGATGTCTGTTCCGGCATCAACAACGCGCTCGAATATCGAGACCATATTGTCATGACCGAATTTCCAGTCATTAACGTAACCGCCGTCTCTAAGCGTACAATCAAGCAGACTGATCTTCGTCACTCTCGTTGTTTCCTTTCTTTTGTCTGTAAGCCCAGAACTTGTTGATCAGGAAGTTGATAGGTATCGTGATGACCATGTTAAGGAACGGTGCAAGCGATACCGAGAAGTCGTAAGTATTCTTGAATGTAATGATGCCGAAGCTGTTCACCCATTCCATAAAGGGACCGTCAAAGTTCTGTATGCAAACCAGATTGAGCCATACTAAGAGCAGAAGCTCCGTGAGAAGCAGACCTGTGAATGAATAGGAGATATAAGTCTTGATGAGCACCTGCCACCAGACTCTCTTCTCCTTGGTCTCGTCCTCTTTAAATACAAATTTGCTCTGCCAAATCCACGCATTAAATACGCTGATGACAAAACCCATTACGTTGGCAACATGTTCATTGGTTCCGAGAACATAGTAAAAGAAGGTGTATACGGCATAGGATACGGCGGTATTAACCACACCGACGAGTCCGAACTTGATCGCCTGTCCTAACCAGCTGCCGCTTTTCTTGCTGCCTTCAAGATTCTCTTTTTGTTCAGCCATTGATTACTGTACCAAAGCTTCCTTTATAGTCTTGATCATGTAGTCGATCATCTCATCTGTCATGCCGGGATATACGCCGATCCAGAATGTGTCGTTCATGATTCTGTCTGTGTTTGTAAGCTCACCTACTACCCTGTATCCTTCGCCGGACTCTCTCATCTCGTCGAAGCAGGGGTGCTTTGTAAGATTGCCTGCGAAGAGGTTTCTTGTCTGAACGCCGTGTTCCTCGATGTACTTAACGACCTTAACTCTGTCTACGCCTTCCTTGACTGTCATCATGAAGCCGAACCATGAAGGTCTGGAGTTAGGTGCTGCCTCAGGAAGGATGAGCTTATCCTGGCAATCCTGAAGTCCTGCTTTAAGTCTGTCGAAGTTGTGTCTTCTTCTTTCTACGAATGAAGGGAACTTAACGATCTGAGCGCAGCCTACTGCAGCCTGAAGGTCTGTAGCCTTCAAGTTATAACCGAAGTGAGAGTAAACATACTTGTGATCATAACCTGCAGGGAGAAGTCCGTACTGTCCGTCGAATCTGTGTCCGCAGAAATTATCCTTACCGGAAGGACATACGCAGTCTCTTCCCCAGTCTCTCATGGATCTGATGCACTTGTTGAGGAGAGGGTTGTTAGTGTAGATGGCACCGCCCTCACCCATTGTCATGTGGTGCGGAGGATAGAACGAAGATGTTCCGATATCACCGATAGTACCTGTGAACTTCTCCTCACCGTCGATAATGTACTTGGAACCCAAAGCATCGCAGTTATCTTCCACAAGCCAGAGGTTGTGCTTAGTACAGAATTCCTTAACTGCCTTAAGATCGAACGGATTACCCAATGTATGAGCGATCATGACTGCTTTTGTCTTATCGGATAATGCTTCCTCGAGACGAGTTACGTCGATGTTGTACTGAGGAATAGTAACGTCTACGAATACGGGAACTGCACCGTACTGGATAACAGGTGCAACCGTTGTAGGGAATCCTGCAGCAACAGTGATAACCTCATCGCCTCTCTTAATTCTTCTGTCCTTGAGAAGAGGGCTTGTAAGTGCCATGAATGCACCGAGGTTAGCGGATGATCCGGAGTTAACGAGAGAGCAGAACTTTACGCCCAAGTAATCTGCGAACTTCTTCTCGAACTCATCTGTATATCTTCCTGCAGTAAGCCAGAACTCAAGTGAAGAGTCTACGAGATTTACCATCTCTTCGGATCCGTATACACGTCTTGCGTAAGGGATTCTGTCGCCTTCCTCATAAGGCTTTACCGCATGGAACTTATCTGCATACTCCTTAACCTGCTCGAGTATCTTAGCGCGTGCTTCCTGCTCATTCATGTTCTCAAACATTATCTTTGTTCATCCTTTCGATATGTAATCGTTAATCTGCTTATCCATGATCGCGGGGATATCTCCGCCCGCCTCATATACCTTTGTCCACTCGACTACTCTCTCGATAGCCTCATCGATGTGCCATATGGGAGTCCATCCGAATGTAGTCTTAAGCTTGCTTGAATCAAGCTTAAGGAAGTTCGCCTCGTGAGGTGCGTTAGCTTCAGCCTGATCGACTCTTCTTACGCTTCCCCACTTACTTACGAACATGTCAACGATGTCGCCTGTGCATACACAGTCGCAGTCATCGGGTCCTACGTTATACCAACCCTGAAGAGTCTTATCCTCATACTGAGCCTTCGCGATCATAAGGTATGCGAACACGGGCTCAAATACATGCTGATAAGGTCTTGTGGAATAAGGATTTCTTACGATGATGTCCTTACCTGACATAGCTGCTCTTACGCAGTCGGGAATGATTCTGTCATTCGCGAAGTCACCGCCTCCGATAACATTACCTGCTCTTGCAGTGGAGATGGCGGGAGCATCTTCTGTCATGAAGAAAGAATTCTTGTAGCTGTGAGTAACGAGCTCGCTGCAGGACTTACTATTCGAATAAGGATCGAAACCGTCCAACGGCTCATTCTCCCTGTAGCCCCAAAGCCACTCGTTATTCTGATATACCTTGTCGGTAGTTACGTTAACGAAAGACTTAACGTTCCCCGATGCTCTTACGCATTCAAGGATGTTAACTGTTCCCATAACGTTTGTCTCATATGTGTATCTCGGATCCTTGTAGGAATCTCTTACGATAGGCTGTGCTGCCATGTGGATGACGATCTCGGGATCAGCCTCATCGAAAGCCTTCTTCATGCTCTGAAGATCTCTGATATCGCCGATAACTGATGTCATCTTGCCTTCCAAGCCTGCGAGGCTGAACAGATTGGGATCTGTAGGTGCCTCAAGTGAGTATCCCGTGAGGATAGCTCCGTTAGTTACGAGGATTCTGCTCATCCAGGTTCCCTTGAAACCTGTGTGACCTGTAAGGAAAACCTTCTTACCGCTCCAGAAACTTAAGTCCTTCACTTAATCAGTCCTCCCACTTGATCCACGGAGCCTTGCCGTCTCTGATAAGACCTTCAAGCAAATCCTTGTCACGCTTAGTATCCATGCACTGCCAGAAACCGTCGTGCATGAAAGCATTAAGCTGACCTTCTGCTGCAAGTCTTTCAAGAGGTGCCTTCTCGAAAGGCACATCATCACCGTCGATATAATCGATAACCTTGGGATCGAGGACCATGAAGCCTGCGTTAACAACAGTACCGTCCTGATCGTTCTTCTCTCTGAACTTATTTACCGTGCCTGTCTCGTCGATATCAACACAGCCGAATCTCTGGCCTACCTTGGCAACCGTGATAGTTGCAAGCTGGCCCTTGCTCTGGTGGAAATCGAAGAGAGCCTTAAGATCTACATCACTTACGCCGTCACCGTATGTAAGCATGAAAGGCTCGTCGCCAATATAATCTCTTACTCTCTTGATACGGCCGCCTGTCATTGTGTTAAGACCTGTATCAACGAGTGTGACCTTCCAAGGCTCTGTATGAGTCGTGTGGACGATCATCTTATTCTCGGCTGTAAAGTCGAATGTAACATCGGATGTATGGAGATAGTAATCTGCGAACCACTCCTTGATAACGTACTGCTTATATCCGCAGCAGATAACGAAGTCGTTAAATCCGTAGGAAGAATAGTACTTCATGATATGCCAAAGAATAGGCATACCGCATATCTCAACCATTGGCTTGGGCCTATAAACACTCTCTTCGGAAATTCTCGTTCCGAATCCGCCCGCAAGCAAAACTACCTTCATGGTCAGTCCTCCGCACATAGTTATTCATTATAATTATACTATAAGGGAGAAATTAGTCTTTAAGATAGTTGTTGCACTCTTTTACAAAATTATTAAAATCGGCAGCATTCTTATATATGCTGTTTATCCTTACGTTAGGCGTATACCTCTCATTATCGATAAGAGTCTGGTAGTCAGCCCCCGTCCTTCTGATATCCTCTGCAAGCGCTTCTCTTAATACCGGGCGGTACATGATATCAAGACATCTGGAGTTGATTCCGAGCATCAGCTCTTCGGAACCTTTGACGATTCTCATGGAAGATGTCGCTCTTACGTCCTCGGATGAGAATGCAAGATAGATGTTGTAGATACCGTCCTCGATGAGGAACTTACCAAGATCATCACTGAATGAGCCGATATCTCTGATATCGAACTCCAATGTGATATCCTTGCTCTCTCCCGCCTCAAGATAATACTTGCCGAAAGCTCTTAACTCCTTAACCGGCTTTCTTTGTACAGACACGGGATCTCCGACATAAAGCTGAACGACCTCGGCTCCTGCCCTGTCGCCCGTATTAGTAAGCGTGAATCCTACCGTAACCTTATCGTCGAGTTCATACTCGTCCTTGTCGATCCTCATATCCGTGATCTCGAATGTCGTATACGACAGACCGAATCCGAACGGGAACATCGGCTTGATCTTTCTTATCTCATATCCTCTGTAACCTACGAAGATTCCCTCGCCGTAGTTACATGTGAAGCCATCAGGGTAATTAAGGAACGCAGGTGTATCCTCATATCTTTCAGGGAATGTGACCGTAAGTCTTCCCGAAGGATTTACCTTGCCGCTCATGATGTCATAAAGCGCAGTCGCACCTTCCATACCGGGATAATAAATAAGGAATACTGCGTCGACATCATCGATGAATTCAGATAATTCGACAGGTCCCGGAACATTCAATACGAGTACGACCTTACGGCTCTTGTCATCGATAAGCCCTCTTAAGACTCTTACATACTCATCGGGTATCTTAAGATCATCTCTGTCAGTTCCCTCGGCAGACGGCATGGATATAACTACTACAGCTACGTCGCCGTCCTTATTATCACCGAATACTTCCTTAAGCGACTTTGCTCTGTCCGTAATTACCTGTGCGCTTCCGCTTCCGTAGATGCGAAGCTCTGAACTTCCGTAAAGCGTAACTCTTCTCATGTCCTCAAGCGGGAAAAGACTATCCTTATTCTTGAGCATGACGATACCTTCAGCATTCGCATCGTAGCACGCCTTTCTTCCGATCTCCTTATACTCCTCATAAGAGATCGGGAATGCCTTATCAGAGCAGTTATACTTGGCTGATAATTCGATCACTCTGCCGGCAGCAGTCTCGAATTCTTCACGGCTTAATCTTCCGTCATTAAGAGCTGCAAGGATCTCGTCTTCCTTGTTCCATGGACCCGGCATAAGAAGATCGATACCTGACTCTACAGATTCACCGGAATCGCCAACGCATGCACCCCAGTCGGTCATGCACAATCCTTCGAATCCCCAACGCTCTCTTAATACGTCTCTTAAGAGCCACTTGTTCTCTGTGCAATGTGCGCCGTTGATCTTAGGATAAGCCGCCATTACGGTTGCCGTTCCTGCCTTAATGCATTTCTCGAATGCGGGAAGATACATCTCCTCGAGTGCTCTTTGTGATATATGCTGGTCGATACCGGATCTGTTGATCTCAAGGTTATTAGCCGCGAAGTGCTTAACGTCGGCAGCCACTCCCTGTGACTCAACGCCCCTGACCATCTCACGGCCCAATAATCCTCCGACCAGCGGGTCTTCCGAATACCCTTCGAAGAATCTTCCGTTTCTCGGCTCTCTTAACAGGTTAACGTTCGGTGTTCCGAGAAGACATGATATCTTATACATCAAAGCCTCAAGCCCCAAGGCCTTACCGTTATCAAATACAACATCGGGATTCCATGTAGAGCCCAGTAATATTCCCGGAGGATAACATCCCGGATGCGGCTCGAATCCGCCTGTATATTCGGTCATCTTCTTGAAGAGTTCTTCTCTTAATGTCTTCTCCTCTTCGGTCAGATTATCAAGCTTATAGAAGTTATGGATTACATGGTCGAGCTGCTCTCTGGTATAGCCTTCTTTGACTACCTCGTCGACAAAGATATCGTTGAACAGCTGCTCGAAGTTCATTCCCGTACCGCCGTCCAGGAACTGCATACGTCTTATTCCGTATTCACTTATCTCTCTTGTGGAAAAAAAACCGGCACCGCATATTAGCGATGCCTTCTGCTCATCAGTCAACTTATCAAGAATTTCCTTAGTAGTCATAGTTATCACCACCGCGATTAATCGTTACTGCAATGATAACATCTACCGGGTTTTCAATCTATAACTCCGGATCCGTCATTCGTGTAGACCATTTGTCGTCAATTACGACCTATCCGACAATTCTCGGTCTACTTTTTATCGTTTTACGTTCGAAAGTAGACCACAATCGTACAAATACTATCTATCCGTAAATTTTGGGTCTACAAAGCACCGATTAACGCATAAAAGTAGACCACGAAGCTGCCAAACACCCCCCTGCGGCAACAACGTGGTCTACACCAAGCCCAATTGTTAATTAACAATCAGACCATGATAGCGAATTTAAGTGTGCACTGTACGGCTACCTGGCCGTCAACTGTAGCAACTGCCTCACCGACACCCATAGGGCCTCTAACCTGAGTGATCTTAGTCTCTAATCTGATCGTATCGCCGGGAACAACCTGTCTTCTGAACTTACACTTGTCGATTCCTGCGAATACAGCGATCTTACCCTTGAACTCTTCCTGTGAAAGGATAGCTACAGCGCCTGTCTGAGCCAAAGCCTCTACCATGAGTACGCCCGGCATGATCGGATACTCAGGGAAGTGTCCTCTGAAGAATGACTCATCGTAAGTTACATTCTTATAAGCAATGCAGTATTCACCCGGTACATAATCCTCTACCTTATCGATGAGAAGGAAGGGATGACGATGAGGGATGATCTCCATGATCTGCTGTGTGTTAAGTGAATTTGCCATGTCGGTATTCTCCTTATAATTAGTCAGCGTACTTCTTAAGAAGCAGTGTAGCGTTGTGTCCGCCGAAGCCTAACGAGTTGCTCATTGCATAGTTGATCTCACGTGTCTTGCCTTCGCCAATTGTGTAATCGAGATCGCACTCCTCATCGGGCTCAGTGAGACCTGATGTAACGTGTACGAAGGAATCGAGAATTGACTTAACGCATACGATGAACTCTACTCCGCCTGCGCCTCCGAGGAGGTGTCCGATCATGGACTTTGTGGAGTTGATGGAAACGTTCTTCGCAGCATCGCCGAATGCGTACTTGATAGCACGTGTCTCGAACAAATCGTTGTGGTGTGTGGATGTTCCGTGAGCGTTGATGTACTCAACCTGAGAAGGCTCGATTCCAGCTTCCTTCATTGCAGCCTTCATAGCCTCACCTGCACCGGAACCGTCCTCTGCGGGTGATGTGATGTGGAATGCATCGTTAGTGGAACCGTAACCTACAACCTCAGCGTAGATCTTAGCGCCTCTTGCCTTAGCATGCTCGAGCTCCTCGAGAACTACTACACCTGCACCCTCACCCATTACGAAACCGTCTCTGTTCTTATCGAACGGTCTTGAACATGTATCAGGATCAAGGTTAGTGGAAAGAGCTGTCATGTTTGTAAAGCCGGATACGCCCAAGGGGCAGATAGCAGCTTCAGTACCGCCTGCGACCATAACGTCTGCATCGTCGAACTTGATTGCTCTATAGGCATCACCGATGGAGTGAGATCCGGAAGCACAAGCTGTTACGATAGCTACGTTCTTACCCTTCATGCCGTACATAATGGAGATGTTAGCGGAAGCCATGTTAGCGATCATTACAGGGATGTAAAGAGGGCTTACCTTCTTGCCTTCCATGAACTTTGTGTGCTCTCTCTCGTTAGCCTGCATGGAACCGATACCGGAACTTACGATTACACCTACGCGGTAAGGATTCTCGTTCTCCATGTTAAGACCGGAATCCTCAACAGCTTCCTTAGCTGCTACGCATGCGAACTGTGAGAATCTTTCCATTCTCTTAGCAGTCTTAAAGTCCATGTACTTAGCAGGATCGAAGTCCTTAACCTCAGCACACATCTTAGCCTTGTAGTCTGTAGCATCGAATGCAGTGATCTCGCCGAAAGCTCTCTTGCCTTCCTTAAGACCGTTCCAGAATGACTCTACATTCTCTCCGAGGGGAGTAACTGCTCCCATTCCTGTTACAACAACTCTTCTACCGTTCATTATCTATTCTCCGATTATTCTCTTTGTAAATTACATGTGCATTCCGCCGTCAACGGAAAGAACCTGACCTGTGATGTAAGAAGCATCATCAGATACGAGGAATCCAACTGCATTAGCGATATCTTCTACCTGACCGTATCTCTTAAGAGGGATACCTGCGAGCATCTGCTCCTTAACCTTCTCAGGGAGTACGTCAGTCATAGGTGTCTGAACGAATCCGGGAGCGATTGCATTACATGTGATGTTCTTGCCTGCATACTCTCTTGCAGCACTCTTTGTGATACCGATAACACCTGCTTTAGAAGCAGAGTAGTTAACCTGGCAAGCATTGCCCTCGAGACCTACGATGGATGAGATGGAAACGATTCTGCCGTACTTCTGCTTGCTCATTACGGGAACTACTTCACGGAAGAAGTTGTATGTACCCTTGAGGTTTACAGCGATAACTGCATCGAAGTCCTCTTCCTTCATTCTTACGAGGAAGCCGTCT
>JAEEGL011584814.1_pt1 | contig 15225 bp, 17 predicted proteins | sample 9134231 | NCBI WGS metagenome assembly JAEEGL01 (sample SAMN16246548, study PRJNA631951) | gut metagenome | biome: gut microbiome; feature: rumen; material: fiber-attached | host: Bos | place: Iran: Karaj | collected 2018-10 | reverse complement strand
TATAAAATCTTTATCAACTGATGCTTTTCGAAACCTGCCTTTTTCTATTTTCCTTGAAGAAGAAAAACTTGGCATAGCTCCATATACTGGTGATACAGATATTATTATGTATGGTTCATCTCGAGCTCTCGATACTATGCTTAAACAGCTTGGCTGTATGACTATTTCTTACAAAGATGATCCGCCACCGCCTCCGCCACCACCTGAAATAGATCCTAATGAAAAACATATAACAGCTTATACAGATTCAGACATTATTACTAGCACTTATGTTTATTCTGCACAAGGTTTTCCACGTCAAAGTAGATCTCCTTACACAGGCGAAGACGAAGGTGCAAAATCTAATTGCCTTGCAGGAAACTTATGTGATGTTACGTGGAATGTAGATGGTGCAAGATACTATCAATCCATTGTAATACCAGAAGGTGGTGATGCTTTATCATGGGTTAAATGGCACACGCCATCTAAACCTTGTGAAGTTATCATAACTATACAAACAGAATCTGGCTCAACTCCAAGATACAATAAAATATACTACGACATAATTGACTACAGAGGAAAGCAAGAACCACCAAATCCAGATGCAGATGATCGAAATGATACATTTAAAAATAATCCTGCTATCGAAGATAAGACTGGTGGAGTAGATAGACTCACATGGATAACTTATGATTACTGGTGGGAAGAATACTGGGTGGAAGTAGTAATTGGCTATGATGAAGATGGTGATCCTATTACCGAGCTCCAGGACTGGGGCTGTGTTCATTATCCAGAAGTAAATCATTATGCTTCACTAAAAGTTAATAATATAAAATTATCACACGATCCATTAAATCCTACAGCAACTAACGAATCTGCTAAATCAGGATACGGCTTTGAAATTAATGCAGACACAGTAGTCTCAACTGATTTACCATCTGCCGTAACAGGAATCCAATTTGCAGAAACTCGTTTTTGTGAATTTGATTTTGAAACATATTATCGAAGACTCGAGCGCAAAAGATCTGGCTTTAATACTAACCTCACGTTCTATAAAAACGATTACTCACAATTTGGATCAAAAGTCCACTTCACGCCTGTATGGTTCCCTGACGGCAGATATACAATAAAGCTAAGAATTGATTATGCTTATACTCCTGTTGGTATTTTATCGTATGAGTGTGGCCTTGGATATAACATATATGGCTCAGTCTATGACGACTGGCATATAGCAAACTACGATGATTGATAATATTTAGCTTATTTGCTATTATATAATTCATGATTTTAGGGAGAAATTAATAATGTTTTTTGATAACTTTGCAAAATTAAATAATGCTAATCTTGATAGACATTTGTTTTGGGAATATACAATAAATGATGAATCGGATTGGAATAATATTCTAAAAAACAAAAGACTTGTAGTAAAAAGAGTGATAGAGCTTGGAAGAATAGAAGACTTTTATGCTATTTTTAATTTATATGGTGGGGTTGAAAACGTAAAAAGTATTATTAGAGAAATAGAGTTTTTAAATAAAAAAGATATGAATTTTGTCTCAATAATATTTAAAATTAAATTGGAGGAATTAAGATGCTACAAAAAAATGCAGTTGATGAAAAAACCTATTCTTTATTAAAAAAAATTATGAACGATGAGGTTTTCAATGACTTTAATTTAGTTGGTGGGACATCACTTGCTCTAAGAATCGGACATAGAAAAAGTGAAGATTTAGATTTGTTTACTCAAAGTGATTTTGATACAGAAAAATTAAAAAAATATTTAATTGATAATTATAACTTTGAAGTAAGATTTCAAGAAAAGAATACGTTAAAAGGCTTTGTCGGTGGAATATTAGTTGATTGTATTAAATTTGGATACAAAAATTTATATCCTATTGAAAAAATAGACGATATAAGAATGCTATCAATAGAAGATATTATTGCTATGAAATTAGTGGCAATTTATCAAGACGGGACAAGAATTAAGGATTTTATAGATATTGCTTATTTATCTAATTACTATTCTTTAAACAAAATGATAAAGTTTTGTAACGAAAAATTTGATTGCGATAATTCATTAAGCATTTTAAAGGGTTTAACTTATTTTGATAACATTGATCTTACTGAAAAAATAAATATTTACGATAAAAATTTTAGTTTTGAAACAGTTAAAGAACATTTAATTAAAATGGTAGATAATCCTGACAGTATTATTAAATATTCAACATTAGATATATCAAATATCGAAAACAATGAGAAACAATCTCATAGAAAAAAGGATGATATTGAGTGGTAAAACATTGTTTACTGTATAAATTATAACTAAAAGCAAGCATTATGCTTGCTTTTTTATTTAAGGAGATTTATGAAGACACTATATTATATTACAGATGATAACTTTTCAAATCTACTCGATTTTATGTCATCTGAGCAATTATCGATTAAAAAGGCTGAGGGTGAAGGCGACTTCGATATAGAGCGTTTTGTTAAGACTAGAATAGACATATTGAACCAATTCGACTTTCTTGTTTTTAATCGATTTGCATTTAATAATTCAGATACTGAATTTTATACCTATATCAATTCGCTAACAAAACTTATCAAAGATAATATAAGACTAATAATAGTATGGCAAGGCCTCGAAGATAGCAAAGAAGTCTCTTTAAGATCATTTAACAATATAGGTATTGGCAACATCTGCATATCTAAAGATTTAAAGCTTCTAAAAGAAGAATTAAAAGAATGCTTATCTGATAAAGGAATGCAACGATATGCTGTTAAAAATGTAAATGGTGTAAGAAACTATAACTTTACTTGCAATGCAGAAAACCCTGTGGCAATCGTATTTCTTGGTCTAACTAAAAAGGCTGGTTGCACCATGTTTTCTTTTTCGTTTGCAAACTACTTGCAAAATTCAGGAGCATCTGTAACTTATATAAATGAAAAAGAATACGAACTGCTGTGCGATGTTAAAGATTTGTCTGTCATAACTACAGACATTAGCGATGGTGTTCCAACTTGGGGAACTCTAAAAAATGGACTAAACCTCATTTCTAGGCCTATGAACCTTAAATCTAATTTTTATATATTTGATTTTGGATCAGTAAACAATACTAATAATATGCAGGACATAACTTCTTTTCTTCAACAAATAGAAAACATTAAGCCAGATATGATTGTTATGCTTGGTTCTATTATGCCACTTTGTGATTCACTTCTAAAATCAAATTATAAATTTTTTGATACATTTAAAAATAAAATGTTAATAATTAATGAAGACCACTTCGTTATCGATGTTGAACGAAATGAAGCTTTTCTTGCTGAAATAGATAACATCAAATACTGTAAAAACAATACTTGTTTAATTGACACTAAATCAAATTCACAAATTTATGAAGAAATAATATCTAATTATAAAATCTAAAGGAGAGTATTATGAAAACCCAAAAACAAAGTGTTCCTAGCTACTATGATTTAAAAGTAGCTTTTTCCCAGTCTAAACATCTTGGTAGGACCGCTAAGATTATAGCTGAACTTTTACTACAATACAGATCTAAAGAAACTGGTATTTGCTATCCATCAATAGCAACTCTAGCTCGAAAGTCAAAAAGATCTGAGAGAACAGTTCAGCGTGCCCTTCGAGAACTCGAGGTTTTTGGGTTTTTAATTATCGAACATTATTTTGATAATTCAGATACTGGACATGGAAGACAAACATCTAATAGATATACTCTTGTTATTCCTAAAAAAGATATCGTTTCTTTGAAAGAAAAGAAGAGTTTACTAAAGTTTAAATCTAGGGAAAATACTGTAATCAAGGAGAAGAAATATATGGTAAAAGACAAATCTTCAAAGGTTAAAGTAATTAACAAGGCTAAAAACAATACTGTTTTAATTGGTTCTCGTCTAAATCCTTATATTGAGCAAATAAAGGCTCAGGCAAGGCTAAAAAACAAGGATTTAGCCATTATTCATGGCATAAGATATATAAACCATGGAAACGACATAGAAGTCGATTATGAGCTCAAAAACAGCCTTAACGGCGTTATTAAATCGTTTATAAACCGAATTAGATAATAGATCTTCTTTCGTTTTATATCTTTTTTGTAAAATGCTTGTTTTTTGAGTGGTTTTGTTTTTTTTCTTAAGATTTGTCACCCCCTACCCTTATTTTTGTCACCCCTTGAACCCTATAGATTAACCCTATTTAGTAAACGAAAAGAAAAGTAGTGAGTATTATATATACACTATGTTCAGTCATAACTGGCTGATTTTTTATTTTGTCTTAGAATTTCACAAAATGCCTTTTTTGGTCAAATTCTTTTTGTTTTTTGATTTTGTGAAATCTATATAAAAATCATAAAAGGAGATTAATATGTCTTATTTTTTGTTGCGAAAAAAACTTGGTTTACATAAGTCGTTTTGGCTTGTGTGCTTCATCTTTTTTCTTTTTTCGTTGTCTAACTTAAGCTTTGCGTTTGGCTTGGTTCGTCATAACGGTGGTATATATTTCGATCTGGACAACGGAAAATTTATATCTAATCGCTGGGTGTGGTTAGATAACAATGGTGATGGCTGGCACGAACTTTATTGCTTTGATACATCTGGGAAGCTATTAATCTCAACAGTTACTCCAGATGGGTATTACGTCAATGAATATGGAGCTTTATATCAACCTCAATCTGGTCGTGTATATGTTTTTAAAGACGATGGTCTTTATTTAATTCCGCTTTCAACCTCAGCAGATTCACTGACTAATATTCCTGCCTTACCTACGCTAAGTTCACAAATTGCAACACAAGAAACAAAGCCTGTGATAATTATGCAAAATAGTTCTTCTGGGTCTATTGATACTTCAAGCATAAAAGAAACTTCTTCAGGCGTTTCTTCAGCAAATACTAGTTCTGCTTATTTAAAAAATAATATCGTCTCAAAAGACTCTGCAACTGAAGATGTTACTACTGCATATATCTATGGTGGATCTTCCTGGAAGAATGTTATGGCAATAAATAAAGACGGTGGGTCTATTACGTTTAATAAACCTGATGCATATAATTCAATTTCGTTATCTGTTGCACATACTAAAAACTATAGCAATTCTGCTTCATATTGCATTTTTAATATTTATGCAGATGATGATTTAATTGGATCCTATGAAGATTTTAATAATTCTTCACCTCAACAAATAGAGGTGTCGTTTAGTAAGTCTACACAAAGAATTAGGTTTGAATTAGAAATGGCATCAGATGAAGATGAAGAAGAAGACGATAATATTAAAACTAAAACTATATATTTTAAAGACGCCAGATATAGAAATATCAAAGGTGCCTTTGATGAATAAAAGGAGAATATTTTAAATGTTTAATAATTTACTTAAAACTATTAAAGAAAAAGTTAGTCTTTTTATTACTACTCTTGCTGTATTTTTTAGCTCATGTAATACAAAAGCTTATGCTTCTGGTCTTATGGGAACTAAATTATATACAGGAACGCTTTCTTTACTCAAGGACGGAACTACGGCAATGCTTGTAATAGTTCCTGTTGCTGGAATTCTGTGGTATGCCTTTTTAGAGTTTAAAAAGACTACAGCAGAAATGCAAGAACAAGCTCAATTTGGAAAACAACAAAAGCAAATTATTGTTGGAATCCTTATAGCCGAGCTTCTTGCTGGGATACTTACTGCTATATTTTCTCATTACTATGGTGTTTCACTTAATATCGAATAATTTTTTTAAAAGGAGAAATAATATGAATTTTTTAATTTTGAAATCAAGACAAATTGTAAATCGTGTAAAAACAAAATTGACTGATTGTTGTGGCGGTGGTGACACTTTTCATACAAATGAAGCCTCAACTATTGTTGTTGGTCTTGTTATAGCTGGAATTTTACTTGGATTCTTCACAAACTTCTTTCAGAATCAATTTCTGCTAGCTGTAGCGGATAGGGTAATGAGCTGGTTTAATACTTCACCATAATTTTTAATTAAAATTTTTTTAGGAGATTAAAATGAAAGATTTAAATACATGCTTTTTTAAAGGCAACATCTGCTCAGATTTTATTGAGAAGAAATTTACTAATAAAACATCTGGAAAAGATTTTCGCTATATTGATTTTAATATAGCTAATAATGCTGGTAAAAATAGCTCGGGAGAAGCCCTTGTAAATTTTATAAATATAAGAGCTTATAATTCTGTTGCTGATTTTATTCAAAAATATTTCAAAAAGGGAAACTCTGTTTTAATTACTGGCACATTTAAACAAGACCGCTGGGTTGATGAAAATGGAAATAAAAAACAGCGTTCCTTTTTTATTGTGATATCTATCCAGCATGCAGGCTACACTAAAAAAGAGTTAGAAGAGTATGCTTCATTAAAAGAATCAAATGAAAATAGCGAAGTTGTAAATAGCCTAAATGAATCTATAAATGAATTAGATCAGGTTGGAGAACTTTCACTTTTTGGAGAAGAATCAGATAATTTTATAGAGGGATAGTTATGAAAATTCACCACTTTCTATTTACTTTTGCAATTCTTCTTTTTTCTTTTTCGTTTACTAATATTTCTTTTGCAACTAATTACAAAGATATGGCTCAGTATTATGCTGAGCAATACGGACAAGAAATAAATGAAGATTTTGACTGGGATTCTGTGGACTCTGATTCAGATTCAAAGTCCTCTGGTGGGTTTTTTGATCTGTCTGGAATTAAAGATGCTATTGAAAAGGCCGTTGAAAATGTGCTCGATTTAATGCTTGCTGGAATAATTAATTTATTTATTGCTCTAGTTGATTTTTTAAAGAATTTTGTAACAGGTATATTCAATACTTTGTTTTCAATAGATTCTTCTTCCCTTGTTGACTACGGCCTCCATATGGAAAATAGCAATAGTTTTTTTAATTCTTTTTATGAATCATTATATAAAGTATTGCAAAGTATTGCTTTATCCATTGTTGTAATTCTATCTTTAAAAAAGGGATTTATGACATATATTTTATGGCGAGATGGATCACCAGATGAGAATCCTGTAGAAATAATATTTCGGGTGGCACTTTGTGTTGCAATGATCTTAACTTTTAAAGATGTATACGATGTGTTATTTCCTATTGTCGAAAATGGAATTAGACTTGTGCTATCAAAAATAGAACATATGACAATTGATTTCCGCTCAAGTGTTGCTGTTACAAATATTCCTTCGTTTGAAGCGTTAGTTAAAGATGATGGCTTTCTAAAAGAAACACAAAAAGCTTTTGCTAACTTAATTGGTGCTATATTTTCTCTGATTGTTTTATTCTACTTTATTAAATATTCAATAATTGCATTATTTCATATTTTACAAAACGGAATAGAGTTCTTATTTGTCCGTGCTGCATTCCCTATTATTAGTCTTGGATTGTTAAGTGTAAATGGTGGAAGCTTTAGCGGGTATTGTATTCAGATTGTTAAAAATTCTATTTCTATTGCTATTAATATAGTGTTTTTAAAGCTTTCATATATGATGGTTTCTAATTTACATTTTACGATAGATGAAAATAATATTGTTAATTTTATGTTCGGGATACTTCTTGCTAAAATGGCTTCTGGTTCTAATGCAATTATTAGTCAGCTCCTTGGCAATGCAGGTTCAAGTGTAGCTAGTGGCGATGGAGCTTTAGCAACAGGAAATGCGATTAAAGGTGGTTTTGATAGTGCTGTTAATATTTTTAAACCAAAAGGATAATGGTGACCTATATGAATAATTATGACTATGGCGGTATTATTACCGCTCTTTTAATACTTATTAATACTGGTGGAATTTTTAGAATCATCTATAGCCTTTTTCTAATAATGACAAATTCTTCACAACATCAGATGGAAATAGACCGTCTTAAAAAAAGACTAAGATATACTGTCTTGTTTTTACTTGTTGCTAATTCTTTGGTAGCTCTTACATCTATATTTACAAATTTATTTGGTTAATGGAGATATTATGTCTAATCAAAATAATAATGAAAATGAAAAATTAAAACTATATATTCCAATGAATGTAAGAAATCGTGTTGATTTCTTTCCTGGCTTTGGAGCAAAAGAAGCTAGAGAGGCCCTTACTATATTTGCGTTTTTTATTCCTGTAGCAATAATTGCTTATATAATTACTGGTCAGTCACTTCCTGTAGTTATTGCTCTTTTTGGTGGTGGCTTTCTTGGAGTAACATTTACAACTAAAGATGCTCTAAATTTATCTGTTTTGGACTATCTAAAAGACAGTATAAATTTTATGAACTCTCAGAAAAATTATAAATATAAACCAAAGAATGAATATGAATAACTTAAATATAATTTTTTTAATTTTGTTTATAGCAACCTTGCAAGATATTTTTTATCGCTCAATCTCAAATTTTTTGCCATTGGCTATTATTATTGTATCTTTATTTGAGCTTGATTTTTATTTTGTACTAATTTCGATCTCCCTTACTATTAGTACCTTTGTCTTGCTTGTTGTTGTTTATAATAATCTGGGCGGTGGCGATTTAAAAATGATGGCTTCCTTAACACCGCTCTTTTTTCATAAAAACATTACAATAGAAAATTTTTGTATTTTTTACCTACTTTTATCAAGTTTCTTATTAATTCATTACTCTGCATATAGAGTGGGCCTATTAAAACAAAAATCTTTTATTTTTATGCCAGTAATTTTTATATCTTATTTTATAGCTTTTATTGGCATTACTATATAACTAAAAAGGATAAATACGATGAATAAACTTTTTTCTTTTTTTCAAAGTGAGAGTTTTCAATATAAACTAGAAGAAGCTAAAAGAAATAGAGCGACTATCGGTGCTATTACTATTATTGTTGCTATTATCATGGGTTTTGTAATTATTCCTATGATTTCAGATTCTCTTAAAAATCGAACAAGAGTAATATGTATTAAATCTGATATAGAAGAAGGCGAACTAATTACAGCTGATAAATTGAATACTATTGTGGTTGGTGGTTTTGGCCTTCCGTCTAATGTCATTAAAGACATAAAGCTCGTGGAAAACTCTTATGCTGTTGTTAATTTAAAGGCTGGAACAATTTTACTTAATAATATGTTTCAAAGTACATTTATTCAAAAAGACTCTAAGCTTTATTCTCTAGATGGTTTTCAAAGAGCAATTTCTTTTACAAATGAAACTTTATCAAAATCTCTTTCAGATAAGCTTCTTGTTGGTGATATTATTAGTATTTATGCAACTCATAAAGAAGAAAAAACAACTAGATTACCAGATGAGCTTAAATATGTTGAAGTAATTGGATTGTCAACAAACCAAGGTAATGATTTTTCACAAGAAGATAAGCAATCAACTAAAAAAGGAGAATCAAAAGATAAAATTTCTATAGATACAATAACTGTTTTAACACAAAGAGAAGAACAGGCCTTAATGGTTGCCTTTCTAGAACAAAGCTCAACTCTTCACAGTGCTCTTGTATATCGTGGAAACGATACAAAAATTAAAAATTATTTTTTAGATGCGCAGCTTGACCTTCTAAAAGGTAAATATGTTTTTGCTACACAAAGTATTATTGATATTGATAAAGCTTTTGGTCGATATATAGAGCCTAAAAAATTTATATTTAATTTTGGTCTAAATACTAATAAAAATACTGAAAAAATTACATATGCTTGGACTAAACCAAAAGTTAAGTTTAAAACCAAAATTGTTGATGACGGTATTTCTCAAGTAAACATAGAAGAACCTACATTTGAGTCTGACGGATCAATTACTTGGAAAACAATCGAAGTTAATAAATATACATACGATTGGAAAAAATATAAAGAAAATATTGATAAGGCTTCAATGATTGAAGAAAGCAAAGAACGTGAGGCCTTTGGAGACGAAATTATTGATATGAGACATAAGCTTAAAAATATTAATTCTTCAATACAGTCTTTAGTTCTTGATTCAAGAGCAGACTATGATAAAGAACTGCTTAATATGCTTTCTAGTGGTTCTTTAATTAAAGACCGTTCTTACTCATCACAAAAAAATGATTTGATATCAGATATTAAATCAAGACGTTTCGTTGACTATCCACTAATTCAAGATGATGGCTCTATTACATGGGAAACCAAGTCAATCGATGAATCATTTGATTTTGATGCATATTTTGATCATCTTGATAACGTCAATGAATATATTAAAAATAATTAATAGGAGAACACAATGAATAAACTAAACAAATTTTTTATTCTGTCAATAATAATATCTACTTGTTTTTCTTTCTCGGTATCTGCTTCATCTATAATTGTAGCTGGCGCTCAAAATCAAACAACAAATTTTTCTTATGAAAAAGTTGAAAATCTTGCTACAGAAACTTTACCATCAATAAATACTCCTGTAATACCTGGAGTTGGAATGGATACAGCATATCCTGTACAAAAACAATCATACACGGCATATGAAACTACTAAAGCTAAAAACCCTGATACATATGCCGAGACAGACTATACATATGAGGACTATATTAACGAAAGTATAGAAGCAGATGATAATTATTATAAAACAACAAATTTAACAGATGAAACAATACTTGATACTATTGATAATAAAACACATCTGTCAATTATCTCTAAAAAAATTAATGAGTTTTTTGATGATATCGCTGTTATATATTACATCACAGATGATTATAAGAAACTAAAGGCAATTTATGATGATAAATATATAACTCAAGGAAGTATTTTAAAACTTGATTATATTAATTCTAGTAAAAAATCTTGGTATTGTATAATTTTTGGAGTCCATGTTAAAAATAATGGTAAGGTTCTAACTGCACTAAGACGAGATAACGTTATTTTCCAGTTCCCAGTCAATGTTAATGGAGACAAAAATCAAAACATAATTCTTAATGATGAATATAAATTTTTAGGAGTTGATGATACAAGTGTTTTTGAAAGAATTGAGACCTTAGTTAATAAGTATGAAACTTCACTAATTCCTTCTAAGCCTAAAATTTCCACTGTTTCTGTTATAAAAGAAGTTGCTACACAAGAAACTAAACCAGCAGAAGAAAAAGTAACTAAACAAACTGGTGGCTCAATACCTATTTTTGTAATTATCCCAGTTGTTGTAATTTTTCTTTGTGGTGGATTATTGCTGTTCCAAAAGCTTGCTAATAAAGAAGATGGAGAAGATTAATTATGGCTCAAACCGTTGCAATTATTGGAGAAAATGGTGTGGGCAAGACTCATCTTGCCCTTGCACTTGCTGATAAAATTGAATCTTCTGGTAAGTCTGTAATTATAGTAAATTTTGACGTTAAAACTCCAGCTTCGTCCTACCTTGTTAAGGACAGCACTAAATATAAAACTTCTCTCGGGTTTTTACTAACCAAAGAATCTGTTCCAACTAAAAATGAAATAATTAATGCTTTAATACCTTTATCTGAAAACATTGCTCTACTTTCGTTTGTATATGGCGATTATTATAAAAAATATCCTGCATTTGTTGAACACCGTGTAACTGAACTGTTTGACACTTTATATGATATTGCAGATTATATTATCCTTGATTGTCAAAGCAATGTTAAATTTGTGACAACAAGAAAAGCCATCTCTTTTTCAGATAAAGTTATATATGTTGCAGAACCTGGCTTAAAAGGATTATCGTTTTTTGATACTTTCTCAAGGCTTACTATAGACCAAAATAAGTTTGATAAGGCTAAATATACTCTCGTTTTTAACAAAACAAAATACTATCATCATTTAGATATTATTGCATCTAAAATGGGATATGATAGTTTTTATTCTTTGCCATATCTAGATGAAATTTCAAAAAATGAATATGCTTTAGAGTTGTTTAACCCACTTATAAAAATTGATTATGACACAAAGCTATATAAGGTTCAACTCTATGCTCTGATTAATAGCTTGTTTCATATCGATATTGAAGAAGACGAGACATTTGCAGATAATTTTGCATCACAGCTAGAAGAAGAGGAAAAGTTGCAAAACAATCAACCTCTACCCGTCCCAGAAGAATCAACTACAAAAAAGAAAAAACACGGGTTTTTAGCAAATTTATTTAATTTTAAAAAGGAGCAAAAATGACAATTGAAGAAGCTGTAAATAAAACACAATCTCATATTACGCAAATGTATTCATCTTTAATTGAAAAGGACTGTAAAAATGATGATTATAACGCACAACAATTAAAGTCTTATATTAAAAAATTCATAACAGATGAAAATATAACAGTAAACGATCAGTCTGGTATAGGAATAATAGATACAGATAATTTGGTTAATATTATATATCAAGAAATGACAGGCTTTTCGGTGCTAGATGAGCTTCTGGGCAGAAACGACATTGAAGAAATAAACATACTTTCTTATAAAGATATAAATGTTAATTATGATAACGGCCAAATGAAACGCTATAAAAGACATTTCTTTTCGCCAGAACATCTAATTGACGTTACAAAAAGAATGTTGCGTGAATCGGGTAAAATATTAGATCTTGCAACGCCTGTTGTTGTGGGTAACCTAAATAACAGAGTACGTATTACTGTATTTTGTTCACCAATTGTTGACAAAAATCTTGGTCTTGGAGCTTCAATAAGAATAATTAACCCAAAGCAATTAAAAGAAGAAGATTTTGTGCGTAACGGAACAGCCACAAAAGAAATATTGGATTTTCTTAAATACACATATAAGTTTGGAGTTTCGGTCTGTATTGGCGGATCAACAGGTTCAGGTAAAACAACAATTATGAGCTTCCTGTTATCTGTAATAGATAATCACAAACGTTTAATCACTATAGAACAAGACACAAGAGAATATAACCTAATTAAATATGATAAAGATGGATATATGTTAAACAATGTAATTCATATGGTTACAAGGAAATCTAAAGACGAAGACCAAAATGTAGATCAATCAAAGCTTCTTGAAATAGCACTTACATCAAATCCTGATTATATTTGTGTAAACGAAATGAAAGGCGAAGAGTCAATTACTGCTGTTTCTTCAGCAAATACTGGTCATGCTGTAATGACTACTATTCACACTAATTCTTGCACAGATATGCCATATAGAATTTTATCTCTGTGTAAGTTAAAATCTGATATTTCAGATTCTGTTCTTATGCCTATGCTTACACAGGCCTTTCCAATTATGGTCTATATAGAAAAGCTTCCAGATGGCTCAAGGCGTATACAGGAAATTACTGAAACGATTGGAATTAAAGATGGTGTGCCTCAGATGAATACTCTTTATCGCTTTGCTACAGATAAATCTGTTTCATATGAAGCAGAAAATGATGATGGAGAAAAATACACTAAATATGAAATTAAAGGTCATTATGAAAAAGTAAATAAGCCATCAGAAAAAATAAAGGAATTGTATAAAAAGAATGCAATGTTAAATACAGATGCTTATAAATCAATTTTTGGAGATTAATATGTTCTGGTTTCAATTATTTTTTACACTTGTAATAATTTTTGCTGTCTTTTTTGCTCTTGAAATAGATCCAAGAAAAGAATTTCTAGACAGGTTTAATAAAGAAGAAGAGAAAAACTCAGTGTTATCCCTTAAAGATAGAATTAATAATAAAAAGGGATCTATAAAATTTAAGAGCGTTCAAAGACTGGCATCAGATACAAAGCAAATTCTTTTTGCTACAGGAAAAAAAGATCTTTTTGCAAAACTTTGCTTTTTATCGGTTGTACTTGCTCTTGTTGGAATTTTTCTTGGCTTAATTATTGGTAACGTTTTTATGTCACCTGCTCTTGCTATTATTTTTGCCCTATGTCCTTTTTACTGGGCTCAGTTTTCTGCACAAAAGCATACTAAAATTATTAATTCTGAGCTTGAAAATGCTCTTGCTAATATAACTGGATCATATTTACGTTCTAACGAACCTTTTGAAATTGCTGTAAAAGAAAACCTTGGCTATATTAAAGAGCCACTAAAAAGTGTGTTTAATGATTTTATGATTAAAGTAACAAATGTTTCTCCAAATATGAGAAAAAATTTGTATGAGCTTAGAGACAAAATTGATAATTCTTTGTTCCATGAATGGATAGACACAATACTTCTTTGTATCGAAGATAGAAATATGAAAAGTCTTCTTCCTAATATTATTACAAAATTTGCAGATGAAAGAATTCTTAATAATGAGCTCGATACAATGATTATGGTCCCTTTAAAAGGTTTCTTTCAAATGGAAGCAATGGTTGTAGCCCTTCCACTTATTTTTTATATGATAAATGATGAGTGGTTTAATATCTTGTGGAATACAACTCCTGGTAGAGTTATTTGTGCCGTCTCTCTGCTGGTGCTTGTTTTTACTACAATCAAGGTTTTATCTTTAATTAAACCTGTAGAATATAATAAATAGGATAAAATTATGTTAATACTATTTTTTTCAGTTTTTCTTTTCGTTTCCTTAATTTCGTATGGCGTATATAATATTTTGCTTGAAATTGCTAAAACTCCAAACAAAAAATATGAAACTATGTTTTCTTCATTTGGTTGGTCTGAAGAAAAACAAAAACTTAAAAAACAACAATTCACAATAAACCTTGCTACTAAACTTGCAAAGTTTATAAATATTGATGATTATACTAAATCTAGCATTCGTGAAAAGCTATATGCAGTTGGAGATAATATAACACCAGAGTTTTATATAGCAAGGTCTATTGTTGCTAACTGGCAGTTCTTGGTTATTGCTTTTATCGGTTATTTTATAAATCCTATAATCACCCTGGTCTGCGTAGGTATATATATTTCTCAAACAATATCTACATATAAATATCTTGATGTCCTTGTGGAACAAAAGAAAAAAGCAATAGAGGCTGAAATTCCAAAATTTCTTTCTTATCTGACACAAGGTCTTGTTTATAACAAAAATATAATAGATTTGTTCGAAAGATATAAAAATGTAGCTGGTGATATCCTTAAAAATGAGCTTCAAATAACTATTGCTGGAATGAATACTGGTAATCAAGAAGATGCCTTACTTAAGTTTAGTAGTAGGATTAACAGCTCAGATCTAGATAAAGTATTAAAAACATTAATAAATGTAGTAAAAGGTGATAATACAATAGAATACTTAAAGGATTTGTCCAAAGAAATGAAAGCAAAAGAAAATGAAATTTTAAAACGTAGAGCAAATGAAATACCAGATAAAATGAATAAGTATATGACAATTCTTTTGTTTTTAATTGTTGTAATTGCTTTATTTACTATGATTTATTCAATAATAATTAATTCAAGTCAGTTT
>JAEEGL010549671.1_pt1 | contig 15225 bp, 12 predicted proteins | sample 9134231 | NCBI WGS metagenome assembly JAEEGL01 (sample SAMN16246548, study PRJNA631951) | gut metagenome | biome: gut microbiome; feature: rumen; material: fiber-attached | host: Bos | place: Iran: Karaj | collected 2018-10 | reverse complement strand
TCGGCGACCTTCTCGATCTCCTCCATGGACTCGGGCTTCAGCGTGGCCTTGCCGGTCTCGTAGAGAATGTTGTTCGTCACGAACTTACCGGGCTCGGCGATGGCCTTCTCGACGGCGGTCATGGACTGTTCGTTCCGGTCATACAGTTCAACAGCGCCCTTTGCAATCACGACATTGCGGATAAAAGTCAGGTTCGAATAATCGAAAGGAACCTGGAAAGACATCCATGTCGGCTGCTTGACCTTCGGCAGATTGATCACCCGGTTCCCGTCAAAGTAAACCTTCAATGCGCGCTTGTTGAACGAGAGCGCCACATGGTGCCAGCCCTGCTTGAATTGGTAGTTAAAGCTCACGTCCCGGGTATCCGTGCTGCCCGAGTCATTATTATAATTGGCGTGATGGTCCCACGTATCGCACACACCATGGACCAAGCAAAAAGCGCAGCCATCGCCATAATAACCGCTCCATTCGGAACGGTCCGTGTTATCGGCCAGACAGAGTTTCAGGTCATTCAAGCCGACATCATCCTTCGTGTCCCAATAATAGAAATCATACTCGATGGTGAATTCTTCAGGCAAGTAGGCTCCCTGTTCCTTGATCAGAGGCGTGATGACACCGTTGTTGGTGATCTCGACGGCCTTGATTCCGCCCAGGGTCTTGATCTCGGCGCCGCCGTCCAGCAGGTCCCATTTGGAAGGGAACTCGCCCACCACCTCGGCCGTGAAGTCATCCTCGAACAGAATGACTTCGCCCCGCTTGAAGTCGGTCGATGTGGCTGCCTGCGGAGTCTCCTCCACGTCAGCCTTCCGGTCTTTCTTGTCCTTTTTCTTACCGTCGAGGAGGTCGTTCACGCCCTTCTCGATCTTTTCGCCGACTTTGTTTTCGACGGCCTGCTTGGCCCGCTCGCCCAGACGTCCCAACAGATTCTGGGCAGATGCCGAACCGCATACCAGCGCGAGGACGGCAAAGGAAAGGATGTGTTTTTTCATCGTGTTCAGATTATGTTGTTTTGATACAAAGTTCACGTAAATCGAGGGCAAAAACACCACCCAAAAGGGGGGAATTCAACGTTGTTCCGCGGTATTTCCCGCATTTTTCCTATCTTTATCCCGATGAAACGGCTATTCCTGATCCTGCTGCTCCTTCCGGCACCCTTCCTTTCCGCCGGAGCCTACATCGACCATCGGGGCCACAACGTGGACTCGCTGGAGCGCGTCGTCGCACGCTGGACGCCCGACGCCGTGGACGCTGCCAGCCCTGAAGAACTGAAGGGACTGGACCGCGCCTACCGCGACCTGATGCTCGGCTACGAGCTCATGAACGGCGAGAAGTCTTATTTCTACGCCCGGAAGGCGCTTGCCCTCAGTCGACGGATGGGCTGGGACGAAGCCATCGGCGACGCCGCCCGGCACATCGGCCAGCGTTTTTATGCGATGGAACAGTACGACAGCGCCCTGGTCTATTATGGAGAAGCCCTTGACTGCGTGGACCGGATGGCCGCAGGCGATTTTCCGGAAAAAAGCGTGGACGACGCACGGTCGGCCCTGCTCGGCACCCTGGGCAATCTGTACAACATGATGGGTGACCTTCCCAAGGCCATGGACTATTACCGCCAGGCGGGGGAAATCTTCGACAAATACGAATGGAACGAAAGCAATTCCATCCTGTACTACAACATCGGCGAAACCTGGTTGGACGAGAAGGGTTACAAGCAAGCCCTTCCCGCTTATGAGAAAGCCCTTTCCTATGCGAAGGCCGCCGGTGATTCCCTCCTTACCGCCAACGCGCTCAAGGGGTTGGGCGGACTGTACCTGAGCACCGGAAAGACCGGAAAGGCCCTCCGCTATCTTCGGGAGGCCGACCAGTACTACTCCCTGCACGACGACCAGGAATTCCGGGCCAGGTTGGAGAACCTGGACTTCATGAGCCAGGTGCTTTCCGTTCAGAAACGCGTTCTCGCGTGGGGAATCGTCCTGCTGGCAGCATTGCTCGTCCTGCTGGGAATCGCGGCCTTCATCCTGCTCCGGCTTCGCCGTCTGCGCAGGGAGCAGGCCGAAACGGCGGACGTCATGGACGAGACGCTGGAGGAACTCCCACCGGTCCCTGCCGGCGAAGCCCCGGCCTTGTCCACGCGTGAAACCGACATCCTCTCCCTGCTCACCAAAGGTTACACCGCCCCGCAGATCGCCGACACGCTTCACCTCAGCGGCGAAACCATCAAGTGGTACCGGAAGAAACTGCTGGTGAAGTTCGATGCGTCCAACACGCCGGAACTCATCTCCAAGGCAAAAGACTTACACCTGATATGATGGGCAGGCTCTGGGATGACGTTTGCCGGAATATACCAAACTGAACTTCACCCGGTGTGACACGAATGCCTGCCGGATGAAGCTCAGCGTTAAAGAATGATCCGACTTATTCGAGGCCGGCCAGGAAGCTGGTGATCGCGGCCATCGAATCGGAAACCCCCTTCGTAGAAGTAGAGATCTCCGGATCCGAGCCCTTCGCCGCAAAGGATGCGGCGGTGGAAAGGGCCGAGGTGTCTATGTTGGACAGGTTCTGCAGTCCTGTCAGCACCTTGGCCAGGTTGGAACTGTTGACCAGGTTGTTGGAACCCTTGATCAGGCCGGAAGCGAAATCATCGACATAGGAGGTCGTCGCATTGGCCAGCGTGTTCGCACCGGTGAGGATCTTGCCGATATTGATGAGGTTCGTCAGGTCGGAAAGGTCGATGGAGCCGGTGGCCTTGAGGATCTGGTACAGGCCGGCGATGGCGGAACCGGTGCTGGCTCCCGAATTGTTTCCATTGGACATCACGTTCTGCAGAATGGAGCAGGAGGAAACGAGAAGAACAGCGGTGCAAGCCGCCACGATGCGTTTGAAGGCGTTCATATCATTGGGTCAGTTTAGTGTTTTCCGGCGTAAATATAAACATTTCCGAAAAAAAAGACATCAGAACGTGTAAAAAATGTTGTAGCCCGAATTCCAGGTGACATCGCTGTTGGCAAGCCGGATCGAGTACTCGGACCGGGACTGGAGATTGGTTGACGCGTCAGGCAGCCAGAGGGCCAGTTTGTCACCGGCGACGATGTCCTGCGGCAGGGTTACCGTGACCGTAAAGGTCTTGGATGCCTGAGAGGCGACCAGGCGGATTTCCCCCACCTGGTCCTCCAGTACGGTTGCCGAACCGTTGCGCAGGAGCACCAGCTTCATGGGACGCCCGTTCATCACCGGCGCCGCACCGTTGTTGTGAAGGGTCATGGATATGCTCACGGCGGATCCCGTGGACAGGCCCTCGCCCGAAATCCTGACGCTATCCAGATACAGCCTGTAACCCAGCAGCTTCTTGATGTCGGGCATCCACCCCTGCTCATGCCAGTATTTCATCATCCGGCTCCCGCCGCTGTTTCCGGTATGGTAAGCCGTGTCGTGGTGCAGATAGGAATAATGATAGTCGCAGAGGGCGGCGCGCACCTCGTCGAACGTATCACCGTAATCCAGGCTGTAGGAGGATCCGTAAGGCGCTTCTCCACCGCAGATGAGACAGGCCGACTGCTGTTTCCACATGGGCCGGTCATCACTGTGGTGGTATGTGCCCATATCATCGCTCCCGGCCAGGAAAGCGTCATTGTGGAACGCAAGGCGGGCATTGGCGTCCGTCCCGCCCGGAGCGGAAAGCGGCGTCCAGGAGGAGATGCTGCCGGGACTCAGGTAATAGCGCTTGTAGAACGGGGTGCGGAGCGCAATCTGCCGGCTGGCGGGAACGGCGGCGAGAAGGGCATCCAGCACGGCAGCCCTGTCCCCGTAGCCCGTGACCGTATTCCCGGACACCGTGAAATCCCTGTACTCCTTATTCCCTTCAAAACGGCTGAAATTCGTCGTGTAGTACCATTCCCCGTACGTGCCGATGAACCCGGCCTGGACGACATAGATGATGTCCTCGAAGTCGGATAGAACCGGCTGAAGGTCCCCCAGATGACTGAGGATCTGGTCTTTCGTGGGTTCCTGGTGATAATCCGACGGATGCTCGTTGTTGTAGGCGAAACGGACGATGGCTTTCTTGCCCTCCTTCCGGACGTTGGCCAGGACGTTCCTGACATACTGCAGCCCGTCCGAAGAGATGTGGTCCGAATCCACGAAGTCGTACAGGTAGAACAGCGTCATGACCAGCGTACTTTCGCTGTTGTACGAATCCGTCAGGCTGGACGTCACGGACGTAAAGGAGCCGTCCCGTTTGTGATAGAAGTATTCCACCATCTTATAAAGGCCCCGTTCAGGGTTCTTGACGTCCGTGGAAGACTCATGAAAAGTCAGGTCCACGTTCACGCCCCCCGCCGAACCCTTCATGGGAAGGTCCACCGGATACAGGGCGGACCCGGAAGAGGGAATGACACCGCATGGAACGTCCGACTGCAGGTGTGCGTAATGGCTCTGTCCCTCCGGAACGGTCTCGATGTAGTACGTGTCGTCCAGGACAACGCCGATGCCTACCCTTCCGGGCTCTTCCAGGAGAGCGCTCGTCTTGGCATGGGTCCGGGAAAACCGGACTTCGTAGTACCAGGTGCTCTCGCAGGACAGCAGGTTGCAGGTGGAAAGGGCGGAATCAAAGTCCTCGAAGGCGATCTTGCCCCCTACGACGGCCCAAGCCGACGATCCGACCTTGGTAACATGGCCGGCGTCGCTCCACCAGCTGTGGTCGCTTCCGCTTTCGTTCGCCGCATACACCTTGATGTAATGGGCATAGGCTTTCGTCAGGGTGAGCGCCGACGGGTCTACTTCCAGGTAGAGGTACAGATAGTCCTCATCGGCGGTGGCTTTCATTGTCCGGATGGCCGGATGGGTCCCGTCCGTATTGACCGCGGCTTCCTGGACATCCCAGTCGATGCCGTATTTCGACGTGAACTCCACCTGGGCGCCCTGGACCGTCTGTGTGGGGAGGACGGCGATCTGGTTCTTGTTGATGTGGATGCTCCTCACGCTCTCGTTGGAGTACAGCACTTCGCCGGTGCCGGCATCCGTCAGCGTCAGCGTGCTCGGACCGTCGATATCCCCGGACACGTACGGGAGATAGAATACGGCTTTCCCGTCGGAGACATCGGCATAATACGTCACGGTTTTCTCCGTAGCGTCCGCAGCCTCGGCCGGGTTCCACCGGATATTGGAGGCGTCGTCGATATGGACCTGGGCATCTCCGGCATAGTACAGCTTGAAGTCGCCGTTGAGCTTGTGACGGGCAGCTGTGAACTGGAATTTCACGGAGGAGCAGGAAATGCCGGCGAAGGTAAACTTGGCAGCCCCGGTCATATTGGAGAAGCGGTAGACTTCATCGGCCGTTCCCCAGGCGAACATGGGGACATCGGCGGAAGGATGTCCTCCGCTGTCGGCGCGGAAATCCCTTTCTGCCGGGATATGGAACTTGATGTCCCACGATGCCGCATACTGATGACCGTCACTGGCCGGGAACATGGCCAGACGGTAGCCGGAAGAACTCTTCGGCCCCAGGCTCACGTTTACAGGTACAGTAGCTGTGAACTCTGAAGTGGCTGCGGCCGTAGTGGCCGTAAAGGTCTGGAGAAAGTCGCTGGTCCCGTCGTTGCACAGGACGGAGATCTTGTCACCGACGCTCCAGGAAAAGCTCTTTTCGCCCGCATAGGAGGTTCTTGTGCCCACATCCCCCCGTGAAGCCTGGATGGTCAGCACTTTGCATCCGTCGGCAGGTTCTGCCGGCACCTCCTCCTTGACGGAGCAGGAAACGAACATCGCGGCGACAGCCGCCCAAAACAAATATCTCTTCATGGCCGGCCTCCTTTAAAATGGATTCTGCGTATCATCCGGGTCGTCCATGTCGGACCCCAGTCCCGTTCCGGCCGCGCTTCCTCCCGACTGGAGGAAACTGCTTTCAAAGTATAAGTCAATGGCCCTCGCCTCGGGCCGCAGATACGTTTTTTGCATAGGGATACCTGTCAATTTTCCGTTGTTTTGGATTGGTTTCCGGCAAATATAAGCATTCGTGGATAATAAACGAAAGCAACGCATGCCTCAAAGGGATCATACGAGCTGTTTTACCCGCTTTTACTTCCCAAAACGAAACCAAACGAAACAATTTTTGTAACAGTTTATTATGCACATAAATCGTTATACGTCAATGATTTCTGTATTTTTAAACCGCTAATAGATCCACTAAGAAGTTGAAATCTATTAAGAGAATCATTACTTTTACGGTTGCAACAAAAGGCGACAACTATTAAAAATACAGCATGAAAAAGTATTATGTAACCCCAGAGGCAGAAGCCTTGCTTGTCCGTCTGGAAGAGAATATTCTTTCAGGCGAAGTCCAGAATTCTTCCGGAGAAGATCTCACTCAGGACAGTGAATATGATCCCTGGTAATCGATGGAGGAACGAATCATGAAAAAACACATGCTTTTATTCGCCGCTTTCGGCGCTTTCCTTGCCTTGTCCTGCAACAAGGAAGTCTCTCCTGACACCCCTTCTGAGAACGGAATGAAGAAGGTGACGATTTCCGCCACCATCAACGACGAACTTACGAAGACATCTTACGAGAACGGAACTACCTTCTCCTGGACCGCAGGCGATGAGATTTCTGTCCTTTGCTCAGATGGCAACTTTTACACTTTTACCGCGGATAAAACCGGTGCTACCTCAACGTTTTCCGGAAGTATTCCTGCGGATGAGCATCTCGGGGCTTATGCCTTTTTCCCGGCTGACGACGCGCATGCATATTCCGGACTGAAATTCAACATCCCCGAGTATAAGGATTTAACAAGCCATCCTTCCGCCGATATGCCTATGGTAGGAGACAAAGGAGATGACGATAACTATTCCTTCATGCACTGTTGCGGAGCGTCCCTCTTCACTTTGACTAACATTCCGGACAAGATTAAATCTGTTACTGTTTCCTTCGTCTCTGCCAGTTTAAAGTTAAGCGGCTTATTTGGAGTCTTCACTTCCAGTGGAGAATGGAGATGGAACGCCGATGGTGGTTCCAACGATTCGGAAAAGACTTTTTCTAGAAAAGTGTCCGTTAAGAATGGTAATGCAGAAGTTTATCTTCCCTATGCATGGGGCGCTCAAATGTGGGCTAACAACACGGTGAACGTCATTGGACATGATGCCTCCAATAAAGAATATGCCCTCATTACAGACAAGAAAATGAAAGGAAGCAGTTCCTATACCTATGCACGAGCTCATGTACAGCCCCTAAAACCTTTGATTATCGGACAGCTTAACTTCATCGATTGGTCTGCTAATGAAATAGTGACCTCTACGCTAGATGAATGGCAAACCGCGACGGTTGCATTGACTGAACTGAAAGTCACGGCCGACGATTATTATATGTATGTTCGTGTAAAAGGACCGTCCTCCGCCATAACCCAAGATAATTATTTAGACATTGATCTCTCCGACGGAAAAGACGGTGAATATGTTTGGGGAGATTATTGGCGTACCACCGGCTCTGTCATTTACAGAAAAGAGCACAAGGGGCCTGTCACTGCTTCCAGTTTTACCATGACCTTCAACGGTATCAGCGTAGATACAGCTTTTGAGACATCTGGCGATGACATTTATTGGTATATGGCCATTCCACGTAGCGCGCATGAACTTCTCTCTTCTAGTGGAACCATTTATGTCGGTGCCTGTTTATGGGAAGGATGGGGCATCACTGGATGCATTCCCTCAAAGAGGACTTGGGATCACGAATCTTATCTGATGTCTGTTTCTCTTCCTTAGTTCTAGCTATTGATACAAAAACCTTCCAACTACGGCAACGCCACCTCGAGTGCGGCGCCCCAGGTGGTTGGAGCAAAACCTATCTGGGTAGCATCTCCCAACCAGGTATCGCCTATCACATACTCCTTATCAATTTCCATGGCAACGGTGCAAGCGTTACCGGCAAGCGGAGCGTAACCCGACCGAGCCAGGGCGATTTCATAGTAAACATAGCCGGCGTGCTCGACCGCAGCGGGCTTTTCACAGTTGTCGTCCCAGTTCTTGAAGCAAGGAGCGTTATTGACCATCATCCAACTGGACAACTTCTTCGTATAGTTCCCTTCCCACTGCCAGCTGTAAGCCGTCGTGCTGGAAGCATCGCCCAGGTAGATGTGGCAATAGTTGGCATATGAGTATTCGCTGTTGTCGTAAAGGGCGTCTTTCTTGACCTCGAAATACAGGTACAGTTTGCTGGCGTCGGCCTGAGCCTTCATGACGCGGATGGCGTCATACGGGGAGTCGGAACGGCCGGCGGCAGATGCGCTGGCGGTAGACCAGTCAATGCCGAAGGAAGACTCAAACTTCCATGCGACAGCACCTTGGACGGGGATTTCGGGGGTAACGACAAGGCGGGTCAGGAGACATTCCGGGAAAGCAGCCTTTGCTGTGGCGCTGTACAGTGTAGCATCCGTTTCCGCATCGGTAAGCTTCAATTCAGGCTGGAAAGTCTTGTCCCAAGCCGCAAAAGGAACATAGAAAACAGCGGTTTCGTTTTCAACGTTGGCAACGAAGGAAATCCTGTTGGCAGGAGAGTCAATCTCACCCCACTTCGGCGACCAATAGAGCACGTATCCGCCCTCCTTCATCGCGAATGCGCCGGAGAGTTTGTGGGTAGATCCGATCTGATTCACCGTGAAACGAACCTTGTTTGCGTCCTTGATACCGACGAACGTGAATTTGAAGGCTCCGGCGGCCGGTTTGAATGTAAAGGCATTATCAGCATCGCCTTCCGCAGCCAACGGGATGTTGGCAGAGTAATGGGATGCCGTGAAATCTGTCTCGGCAGGGATGTAATAAGTAACAATCCCATTTGCATAGGAATGCTCTGCAGCCGGATACAAGGCCCATTTCTTACCTGTATCAGAAGCGCCGATTTCCCAGCCATCTGTGACCGCGCCACGGAATGTGGCCGTATTTCCATTGACGGAAGACGTGGTCAATGTGAAGAACTGGTTCTCGTCTCCCTTGTGGAACAGGACCGAAATCTGGTCTCCGTCGGACCAGGAGAACGTAACGTCGTTCGCGTAGGCGGTACGCGTCACAGTGCCGTCCATGGACATAGAAGCCTCCAGAACGAACTCGTGGGTGCCGGACTCAATCGGGTCCGCATTCTTGGAGCAAGCGGCAACTGCGGCCACTGCTGCAAAAAGAATCAGATAAAGACGACGTACCATAAGCTAGAAGAGATTATTGTAATCGTCATCGGACATGTCCAGCGGACTTTCCAGGTCAGACCCCGTTCCTGTACCGGCGGCGGAAGCGAGTAACACGTTCTCGAGATAAAACTCGATGAAACGGCATAGAGGTTCTGTATAGGTTTTCATAAGAACAAGATTATGCTTACAATTCCAAAGTTCTGGTTTTCAGCCATGTAAGTTGCAAAGTTATAAAAAACTTTTCTTAAATCAACCATTAGCCGTTATTCTCGCCAACCAGCTGCCTGGTTTTAGTGAAAAAGTCTATCATTTCACGGTCTCATTCTGCACAATTAAGACAGTAAATGCATAATAAAAACCGCCGCTTTCCCAAACGACGGTTAAAAAATGAAAGGTAATACAAGAACCCGTTTACTCCTTGGTATCCCTTGGCTGCTCCGTCTTGGGGGCACGATGGAAGTAGTAGGTTGCACGCTCGCTGGCACCATAACCGGCAATCTCGAGTCCGGCTTCGGGCTGGCGGAGAATCATGTTGTTTCCTTCCAGGATGACGTCATAAATACCCAGGAGGACGATGGCCTTTCCGTTGTCACCTTTGTCGAGTCCCTCCTTGAAGAAAATCTGACCTTTCGCCTTGTCATAGGAGAACGTCTCGAAGTCCGGAACTTCAAGATTGAACCAGAGGGTCGCGATGTTGGAGGTGTCCAGTCTCAGACGGCAGTACTCGGAGGAGAAATCCGTCGTATTCGTAGTGCTCGTTTTGTTCCCGTTGATGGTTACGGAGGCTTCGACTTCCAGTTTGTCGACCACCCAGAAGCCATAGGGAGTGCCGCTGAAATCCTTGTCAGGATCCATCGTTTCGCAGGAGCAGAAAGCGAAAGCGGCGAAGATGCCGACCAAAAGAATGTTGAAAAACTTTTTCATAGCGCATAAATTTCAAATATGTAAAGGTAAAGCCACAAGAACCGTGCTATAACAAATAATAATGTATCGTTTGCATTTACCATGTGATTTCAGTACTTTTACAATATTCTTAAAAAGATAACCAATTAATCGCTTTGTCTATGCATAAGAAAAGCTACGAAGAACCGGAGTCCGAACTTGTCCTGATCGACCTCGAAGGCAATTTCATGTTCTCGAATCTCCAAACGGGGGAATCATTTAACAACCAGACCGGGTCAGATGATGACGAGGATTGGGAATAAAGGAGGAATGGATATGAAAAGAAGCATTTATCTCCTGATGGCCGTGTCCATCCTCACCGCCATCACCGCCTGCTCCAAGGAAGAGGATTTCGCAACCCCCGAGAAAAAAGGACGGGAAATCGTCCTGACCGCCTATGCCGACCAGGGTGCCGACTCCCGGACTTCACTGGACGGGGTGAATGTAAAATGGAGCGATAAAGACCAGATCATGGCCTTTGCCCCCACCGGTTGGGGTGGCGAGTATCACGCAGAGTGGGTATATCCCATCAGTGTCAGCGACGATGGTTTGGTCGCCGTATTCCGGACAACTGCCTTTGATGAAGATGAAGAAATCAAATATGCGGTTTATGCGCCTTACAGTACCAACGTGGTGACCGGAGATGACATTTCGCTGGATATTCCCACCTCGCAGCATGGGCGTAACGGCAGTTTCGGGGACGGCGCCAACGTAGCTGTCGCCCGTGTAACCGATTATTCCAAGCTACATTTCAAGAATGTGGGCGGTCTCCTGGCCGTGAAACTGAAAGGCGCAGGCTCGCATCAGGTCTCGTCGATAACCATCGCCGGCGAAGAAGTGAACGGTGGTAAGATGACCGGAAAGACCGTGATTCAAATCGATGAGGACGAGAACGTTACATCCGTCTGTACGGGCAGGGACCATGTGACCATCGGAGACGTGGCGAATGCGGAAACCGGTTCTACCTTCTATGCTGTCGTCGCTCCCGGCACCTATAGGAACGTAACCATTACCTTCACCGACACGGAGGGCGCTAAAGCTACTTACACGAAGAAGACGAATCTGGAAGTGGTCCGCAACAGCAACCAGTTGATCGGCGGATTCGATATCCCGGAGGAAAAATGGACCCGAATCAATTCCGACGACCCCATTGAGTTTGAGGATCCACTGGTCAAGGCTGCCCTTGTCGCAGGTAAGGACGGCCTCCTCATCGACACGAACCATGATGGGGAGATTTCCTACGCAGAAGCGGCTTCGGTCTCATCGTTGGGGCAACTCTTTTCTGCTCTCGAGGACTATCAGAATGAGTACGCCCAGATTACGACCTTTGATGAGTTCCAGTATTTTACCGGGATCGAAACCATCGAGGCGGACTTTGTCAGATGTCAGAATCTGACCTCCATCATCCTTCCGCCGAGCGTGACGAGCATCATTTCCGGTTTTGCCATGTGCACCAGCCTGACTTCGATCGACGTCCCCGAGGGCGTGACAAGGATCGATGCCGCTTTTGCATACTGCTGGAATATGACATCCGTATCGCTTCCGGAGAGTCTGACCGACATCGGCGCCGGGAGTTTCTATCTGTGTGCCAATCTGACATCCATCGATATCCCCCAGAGTGTCGAGTCCATCGGTGAAATGGCCTTTTCCGGTTGTACAAACATTACCTCCATTGAACTGCCGGACCATATTACCGCCATTCCGAAGGATGCATTCGCCGTGTGTGAGAAGTTGCAGGACATCCATATCCCGGCAGATTTGGTGACGATCGGAGAGGGTGCCTTCCGTGGTTGTAAAGCCCTTGTGTCCATCGATCTTCCCGATAATGTGGTCCATATCGGCGAAAATGCCTTCTCAGGCTGCGAGAGCCTTGAAAGCATTACGCTTCCCTCCGGACTTGAAACCATCGAAGCCGGAACCTTCTCCAGATGCTCGTCCCTTCTCTCCATCGATCTCCCGGATACGGTAACCAGTATCGGGGCGGAAGCATTTTCCGGATGCAGCAGCTTGACGAGCTTCACTTTCCCGTCTTCCGGTATCGAAACCATTGAAGCCTCTACTTTCAACGGGTGCCGTTCTCTCTCCTCCATCGAGATTCCTGAAACGGTTACCAGCATCGGGGAAAGTGCATTCAGCAAAACCGGACTGACGAGCATTTCCTTACCTTCCGGCATTTCTTCCATCGAGGCCACCACCTTCGAGGGATGCAGTGCGCTCACCTCCATCGAGATTCCGGAATACGTGTCAAGCATTGGAGAAAGCGCCTTCGCCGAAACCGGCCTTACGTCCGTCGTGCTGCCTGATGATCTGGAGTCGCTGGGACCCAAAGCATTCTACAGCTGCCGATCCCTTGAATCCGTGACGCTTCCGGAATCTTTGTCGAACATTGAAAAGCAGACGTTCTATTATTGCAACAAGCTTAAATCCGTTCAGTTGCCGGATTATCTGACGGTCATCGCAGAAAAGGCTTTCGCGAACAGCGGCCTGGAATCGATATCCCTTCCTGTTTATTTGACAACCATTGAAGCAAGCGCCTTTGAAGGCTGCTCTTCCCTGAAATCAGTTTCCTACGTCGAAGTGGATGATCAAGGGGATAATCTGATAATCGGCGAGAGGGCTTTCATGGGTTGCCGTAACCTGGCTTCCGTCCAGCTTCCTCCAACAACCTCCATAATCGGCAACGAGGCCTTTGCGAGCTGCACCAACAGGAATTTCGTTTCCATCAGTATTCCCGAGAAGGTGGAAGAAATCGGGGATGAGGCATTCTGTGGTTGCTATTACCTGCACGACGTGTTATTTGCCGAGGAAGCGTGGTTGGGCACCATCGGTGAAGCGGCTTTCTACAATTGTAGCAGTATTGTTTCCATCCGGATTCCGGCAGGGGTCTGGGAAATACGTGCAAGTGCTTTCCAGAACTGCAGCAGACTGGCTTCGGTCTACGTCTTGGCCGAATGGCCGCCTCAATTGCCGGAGGATAATGACCAGGTCTTTGCGGGCACTAGTTCGAACCTCCGCATCGGAGTTCCGGCGGTTTACTTCGAAGAATACCAGGTAGCAGAGGGCTGGTGCAACTATGCTGACAAACTTTTCGCCCTGGACGAGTAGTCCACCAGTATCGTCAACCTGTTTGATAAGGGACTCCTTCGGGAGACCACATGATTTGATTATTTGATTGGATTGTTGTACCTTTACCAAACACAAAACACTATCCACTAAAAACCAACGAACTTTGGGAAACTCGACAGGACTCACTTCATCGTGGGTCCTGTCTCTTTTCATGAGGTCTGGAAGAAATAAGGACAAAAAAAACCGCCGCTTGCAAGGCGCCGGAGGATATAGTGAGGTTGTTTCAGGTGCAAGGGACGTCGTACTTGTCCGCTTGCGTATGTCGTGTTTCGTAGCGGGAGTGGGTCACGATCCCACGACCTCCGGATTATGAATCCGACGCTCTAACCAGTTGAGCTACCCCGCCGTCCAGTTCCTTGCGGAACCCTAGGCTACTTGTCAAAAAAACAACCGGACGCACCGGTTGCCGACTTGTTGAGATAGAAGGATTCGAACCCTCACTGACAGAGCCAGAATCTGTAGTGCTACCATTACACCATATCTCAATGTAAAATGTCAACCCCGCTCAAAACGGGACTGCAAAAGTACAACACTTTTAATTAATTGCAAAAAAAAACCGCGCTTTTGCCCGAAAAAGATGTTTTTTTGTTTCAGTCTGCGACCAGCAGTGCCACCGCCCAGACCTCGCAGCCCTCGCCGCGCCCGACAAAGCCGAGCCGCTCGGTCGTGGTGGCCTTGACCGACACACGGTCGACGGACAGGCCCATCACGCCGGCCAGGCATTCCCGCATCTGCGGGACGAACCGTCCGATCTTGGGCGCCTGCAGCGCGATCGTGATGTCCACGTTGGAGACGCGATAGCCCCGCGATGCGGTCAGTTCGCACACCTTCCGCAGCAGCAGCTTGCTGTCCACGCCCTTCCATTCGTCGGACGTATCCGGGAAATGGTGACCGATGTCGCCCAGCGCCAACGCGCCCAGCAGCGCGTCGCAGAGCGCGTGGATCGCCACATCGCCGTCGCTGTGCGCGACGAATCCCACCTCGGAGGGAATCTGCACGCCCCCCAGCCACATCGGCAGCCCCGCCTGCAGGGCATGCACGTCGTATCCTTGTCCGATCCGGATGTCCATAAGCCTCAACGCGTCAGTCGCCCACGACGGACAGGATGTATTTGCACTTCTCCGGATTGCCCAGCGTCTTGCCTTTGTCGCAGGACAGCTTGATGCAATCGTGCCATTCGCGCAGCTCCGTGATGCGGCCGCGGGTCAGCTTGACGACGATGTTCATCGGCTTGACGCCCACGATGTCGCAGGTGATATGCGTTCCGACGCCGTAGGAGTCCTGTACCCGGCCCGCGCACATCTTGTGGATCTCGATCGCCTTGTCGATGTCCAGGCCGTTGGAATAAACCACCTGCTTGGTCGCCGGATCGATGCCCAGCGACTTGTACTTGGCGATGATCTTCTCCGTCTGCTCGGTCTCGTCGCCGCTGTCCACGCGCAGGCCCTTGTACATCATCGCCATGCGCTTCGACAGGTTGCTGAAGAAGACCTTGTCGCCGAAGCAGTCGTAGAGGTAGATGCCGTTGTCACCGTCATAGACGTCGCTGAACTTGCGCATCACGTTGAAGTTACACTCGAACACACCGCTGACGATCTCCTCGAAGGAAATCAGCTGGTGGGACATCGTGCCCAGGCACTTGGTCCCGTGCTTCATCGCCAGCCAGACGTTGCTGGTGCCGGTGAAGACGCCGGGCCACTGCCGGGACTCGTAAACCTCCTTCATGGCACCGATCACCATGTCCTGGTGCTCGAAGGAGAAACGCCTCCGGGTACCCATATCGCCGAATACCAGGCCGTTCCCGAAGATGCGCTCGGACTTCTCGACGGCCCGCTTGCGCTCCAGGACCGGATCGTATTTCTCGAAATCGCCCAACAGCTGATGCATCAGCTCGGAAATGGTCGAAAGGATGGGCATCTCCCACATGCTCGTCGAGAACCATTTGCCCCGCACCGTGATCTCCAGGTGCCCCGCCTCATCCTGATGGATGG
>JAEEGL010417120.1_pt1 | contig 15225 bp, 12 predicted proteins | sample 9134231 | NCBI WGS metagenome assembly JAEEGL01 (sample SAMN16246548, study PRJNA631951) | gut metagenome | biome: gut microbiome; feature: rumen; material: fiber-attached | host: Bos | place: Iran: Karaj | collected 2018-10 | reverse complement strand
GGTTATATTTAGCCATTCTATCAGTTCTTGATAATGAACCAGTCTTGATTTGACCAGCATTTGTACCAACAACGATATCAGCAATTGTTGTATCTTCTGTTTCACCAGATCTATGAGAAACGATTGCAGTATATCCAGCTCTCTTAGCCATTTCAATAGCTTCGAAAGTTTCAGTTAAAGTACCAATTTGGTTAACCTTAATTAAGATTGCATTTGCAACGCCCATTTCGATACCTTTAGCTAATCTCTTAGTATTAGTAACGAATAAGTCATCACCAACTAATTGAACCTTGTCGCCAAGTTGTTCAGTTAAATATTTCCAACCTTCCCAATCGTCTTCTGCAAGACCATCTTCGATAGTGATGATAGGGAATTCTTTAATTAAATTTGTATAATATTTATCAACCATTTCTTTAGAAGTGAATTGACCCTTATCAGCCTTTAATGTATAAAGACCAGTCTTCTTGTCATAGAATTCGCTTGAAGCAACATCGATACCTAAGCAAATATCTTTGCCAGGAACATATCCTGCAGCTTTAATAGCTTCTACAACTCTTTCGAAAGCTTCAGTATTTGAACCAAGCTTAGGTGCATAACCACCTTCATCACCAACTGATGTAGCATAACCATTCTTCTTTAAAATTGCTTTTAAAGCATGGAATACTTCAGCACCCATTTGAACTGCTTCTTTAATATTCTTTGCAGAAACAGGTAAAATCATGATTTCTTGGAAATCAATACAGAAATCAGCATGAGCACCACCATTTAAGATGTTCATCATTGGTAAAGGTAATTGCTTTGCATTGAAACCACCAAAATAGTTATATAGAGGGATTCCATAATAATTAGCTGCAGCTCTAGCACAAGCCATAGAAACAGCTAAAATAGCATTTGCACCAAGTTTACCCTTATTTTCAGTTCCATCTAATTCAATCATCATATGATCGATTGCAACTTGATTATAAACTTCCTTACCTAAAAGCTTTGGTGCAATAATGTCATTAACATTTTTAACAGCTTTTAAAGTTCCTTTTCCATTAAATCTTTCTTTATCACCGTCTCTTAATTCAACAGCTTCATGTTCACCAGTAGATGCTCCAGAAGGTACTAGGGCACGTCCGAATGCGCCTGATTCAGTTTGAACTTCAACCTCAACTGTAGGATTGCCTCTTGAATCAAGGACTTCTCTTGCGTATACGCTTGTAATAAATGGCATAATTTTTTATCTCCTTAATTTAGTTTTTAAAACACAATGATTATATACTAAAAATTTATAAAATTTAATATCATTTGGAATGAAAACGTTTTAAATGATTATATATTTTTAATATATAACCCTTATTTCCAAATAGCTAGATATAAAATCAAGAAAATTATACATAATGAAAAGAAATGAATTACAAATCCTAATGATGTTCCTTTTTTATAACTTTTCTTCTTAAATAAGCCAATAATAAAGCCTACAAGACCAGTTAATGAACCTAATAATAAACCTTTTTTAAATTCATTATTTTCATCATATTCCGAAATAGCTTTTTCAGCAATTTCTTCTTCAGTTAATTTTTTTTCATCTTCTTCATCTTCTTTATCAATGTAATCATATAATACTTTAATTCTTCCATGAACTAAGGCAGTAAAGCCTACAACAAATGAAGCTAATAATAAATTGAATGGAATTATCGCAAATAGAATATAATTTGCCATAAAATTATCTTTAGTTACAGTAACATTATGGAATGTAATATTATATACAGCTGTATTAACCATATTAACTAAGACAGGATGTACACCTTCTTTATAATAATTTGATTTAAAATAGAAATTGTTATACCAAGGAATATTAATGAAAATATTAGATAAAATACCCATTACTACCCAAGATAAAATTGCAGTTAAAAATGCAATTAATGTCTTATGCTTTAAACCAGTATTATGGTATATTAAGCCTGCTGGAATTACAGTTCCAAGGCCTATAACAAGATCTGCAACTTCACCAACATATCCTGTTCCAGAACCAACAATTGCCCATTTTAATAAACATCTAATAATGACAATACCTGCAGCATCCCATGGACCAAACATGAATGCACAAATAATTACAGGAATCATCGAAATATTGATGTCAAGAAATGATGGGAAAATTGAAGGAGCAGGAATCTTTGCAAAGTTATACAAGATAACAGTTAATGCAGCAAATACTGCATCAAAACAAAGTCTTTTGATATTTAATTTATTACTCATATTATCCTCCTTAAAAAAATAAATATCCCCATATTTCTTTGGGGATATTATCTATATAAAAAAGATAATAATTCTACTTCTACCATCCAGACTCTACTGTCGGTTAAGGAATTACACCTTATCATGCCCTAAGGCTCGCGGACTATACCGCCGGTATGGAATTTCACCATGCCCCGAAGTAATATGTACATTTTTTATTATACTTATATTATTCTTATTTACAATAATTATTTTTCAATTCTATTAAATTTCTTTAATAAATAATAATTTAATACACTTTCATGGCCAATCCATTTAATCATGGCACTTTCTTCTTCAACATATGTATTATAGCCCCAAGATTCTTTATGATCCCATAATCCATGAGGTGCAATAGCTGAAATAATATAATCAAGATTTTTATCAAGCATTTCTTTTATATCTTTATCATTTAAGCTATAACAATCAATTGGATGAGCTTTAGAAAAATCTTCAAAATCAAGACTTACCATTTCTTTAGCATAATTAATTAATTTATTTTCAAATTCTTTAATTTTATCATTAAATAAATTTTCTTCTTTTATCTTTGATAAAAAAATATTAAATGATTTTAATTCATATAATGTAATATTATTTGAATTTATAACATCATCAATGATCTTTTCAGCCATTACATAAGCCTTTTTATAATAAGCCTTTGTTTCAGGTAATAAATGTAATATTAATCCTACAATTGCGGCAGTTGGATGATAACCAAGTAAGGCTTTATTTTCATCATTAAATGTATATATTTTCGCATGAGCAAAATCATTATTTGTTAATGTATTACCATTCCATTTATTATCTTTTGTTTCACATCTATTAAATAAATAATTACCTAATTTATCTATTATTGGCTTATATAATTCTTCCTTAGAATTCTTATCAAATCCAGCAATATCAAGCATTTTTAATGCTTCCAAGCATTGAAAAATAGATGAATTTGTATTGTAGTTATCTATATCAAGACCACCTGCAAAACCACCATCCTTATTTTGATACATCATAAGACAATCAAGGATATATTCCTTTGGTAATGTTTCATCTAATGCACCCATTAAACAAACATCAATATCTCTTGATTTTAAAGGCATTTGTCTTGAAATATCTTCTTGCATACTTTTAGTTAACATTAACATATAATAAAAGTCCTTTCTTTAATCATTATAATTAATTATAATTATATATGAGGTTAGTTTATGAATAGAATTATTATTAAATATTATTTCTTTAAAGATTTATTAACAAAACTAAATAATAATTTAATAATTAAATTTAATTATAATAATGATGATTTATTTAATTATTCTTCTTTTATTGATTTACCATCATATTATAATTTTTATAAAAAATCTAAACCATTTTTTAATAAAAATGTATTTAATAATGACAATGATATATTCTTATCATTTATAAGAGAATTAGTATTAAATATTGATAGAAAAAATGATTTTGATAATTTATTATTCATTTATGGATTATTATCTTCTTTTATCTTAGATAAAAATCTAGATAAATATTATGAATCAAATGAAATTGAAGATAAAAATATTATAGATAATATGCTAGATTATCATTTAATGAAAACAAATGATAATATAGATTTATCTTCTAATTATTTATTTAAATTATTTAAAAATATAAATTATACAAATAAAATGAAACAATTAGTTCATTATCCATTTGTTAAAATATATAATCAATTTGGTGAAGTACAATTTATTAATAATTGTTATAAAAAAAGAAAATCATTTTATAAACATTATGCAATAAAGAATATCTTCTCACCTAAATTTATCTTTAAGAATAAAAAATATAAATTAAAATATAGATATATTAAATATGAATCTATTGATGAAAAATTATTATCAGATTTAGATTATATTATTAATAAATCTATATATGAAGTAAATGAATATATAGATACAATTAATTTATATTTATTTGAAAATAAAGATAAAGATTTTAGAAAATTATTTAAGATTAATGACGACTATAAATTTTAGTCGTCAATTTTTTTTGATGGATAATCATTATATAATTTATCTATTTCAATTCTTTGTCTTTCTTGTGGAGTAAATACAGATACAATTGCGGAACCAAGATCAACTAATACCCAAGGTGAATCTGCTCCTTCAACACCTTTAATAATAACTCCTTCATCCTCGTGGCCTTTTAAATAAGTTAAAAAGGCACTTGCTTGACGTTCAGAATCACATGATGCAACTACAATCATGTCAAAGAATGGTGAACGTTCCTTTAAATCATATATAACAATATCTTTTCCTTTTACTTTTTGAATAGAATCTATAATTCTCTCTTCTAAATTCATTTATTTAACCTCTTTTTATATTCATTAAATACTAATAATTGTCTTGGATGAGGATTATCTCCTTCTTCCATAACATGATTAATTGTATATAATAAAGATTTATATATTGCTTCATCTAAATTGCCATCAAGAAGTATTTTTCTACATTCTATACAGCTTTCATATGTTCTATTTTTTTCTGTATAATCAGAAATCATTATAATTGCTTCAAGCATTGACATATTAGGTCTACCAAAGACATGATTTCTTATCGCATTATATATATCTATATCATTACCAACATATTTTTTATAAGCTAATGCAGATAAATAAGCATGGTATAAAAATGGATACTTTTCACATTCAGCTCTATCTTCTTCATTTAATAAATATTTTAATTTATCAAAATCATCATATTTACAATAATCATGCATATATGCTGCAATACCTGCCTTATATGGATCTATACCATATTTAGGGGCAAGTTCCATAGCCATTTCAGCTACACCATAGATATGAGTTAAACGATGTTTTTTTGAATCATCAAAATGATTATCAACAGTCTTTTTAGCTAATTCTAATTCTTCCTTAAATGATTGAATCACTTGCGTATAACTCCGTTCCAAAAATATATCTTACAGTTAATTGACATCTACCTGATACTACTACAAAGCCATATCCAGGGAACCAAATTTGTTTTTTCTTATTACCATCAAAAACAAATTTCTTTTCTTGATAAGCTATTAATTTCTTTTCTTCCTCTAAAGGTGGAGTTAAGAATGTTCCTAAACGATTTTGGAATAAATCTTTAACCTTAGAATCATTTGTTCTATGTATATTTAAATCATTAGATACATAAAATATCATTGATGCATTATTTTTACATCTAATAGATATAGATGTTAAACCACCAACAAAGAAAGCTTCCTTATCTCTTATTTGAAATGTAATAGGCTTAATTTCATGCTTAGGAATAATCTTTTTATAACTAAATGGTAATAATTTTAATAATACATCCTTATCATTAATTAAACCTGGAGTATCAATTAAATAATTATTTTTAGAGAAAAATGGTATTTTAATTTCATCTAATGTTGTTCCAGGTATCATTGATGATGTTACTTCATCTTGTCCTGGTCCATCATGCTTTAAAATAGCATTAATTAATGATGATTTACCTACATTTGCAACACCAACAACTGATACATCACGACCAAATCTAAATGTTTCAATTGTATTAATTAAATCATCAATATACATATTTTTTAAAGATGAAACAATATGAGTTGCTAAAATTTTTAAATCAAATTTTTTAGTTTCTTTAATAATATAATTTAATACCTTAGTTATATTAGTACTCTTAGGTAGTACATCATATTTATTAGCAACAATAATTACATCTTTATCCTTAAGACGTCTTGTCATATCTTTAATTAATGTTGTTTTTAAAGAAAATATATCAACTACATATAATACTAAATCATTTCTTCTTAATGTATTTGTAATTACTTTTTCATAATCCTGTTGAGATGCAACAATTTTAGGTAATTCATTATAATGAATTAATCTAAAGCATCTTCTACAATATTTACTTTCTTCTTTAATTTCAGGTATAAACCCTGGCTTGTTTTCATCATCTCTTTGTAATGATGCACCACAACCAACGCATTTCTTACTCATAAGAATTAAACTCCTTAAAATAGATATTATAAATATCATTCTTTTTCTTTTTAATTCTCTTTAAAAAGAATCTTTCTATTTTTCTATTAAATGATGTAGGAAAATGTTCTGATTCACGCTTAATAGGCTTAATTAAACAAGAATTAATCTTAGATCTATTTGCGCCCATAATATCAGTCATAACCTGATCACCAAATAATATAATTTCATTATTATTATATTTATTTTTTGCAACCTTTTTAATTGCTTTTTTAATACCACGCTTTAAAGGCTTAGTTGCAAATTTAACACATGGAACATCTATTTTTTGTGCAAAATTTGATGCTCTATCTTTTTTAGAATTAGATACAATAATAAATTCAAAACCAAGCTCTTTGATTTTATTAATTAAAGCATATGTTTCTTCTCTAGGGTCTTTTTCATCATATGGAATTAATGTATTATCTAAATCAGATAATATTAATCTAATTCCTTTATCATATAACGCTTTAAAATCTATTTCATATATTGACTTTTCATACATTGTAGGAATAAATTTTTTATACATATTTCCCCTAAATAATTAATTATAAAATATTGATATAATTTACAAATGTTTCTTCTTCAAATGGTGAAGATAAACCAGCATAATCTAATACATCTAAATATTTTAATTCTTCTTCATAATCATAATGAATTAATTTTTCATATTTATTTTTAGCACTATTAAATGATTCTGTACAAATAGAATATAATTCTAATGAAGATACTAAGCTTGTTGCATATGAAATATAATATGATGGTGATCCTACAACAACTCTTTTCCAATATGTTTGAGGATCTGTACCAACTAATCTTTTAATATTTTCATATCCACCCATTCTATCACATACATCATACATAATTTGGTCAAATTGATCTGATGATAATGTATTTACATCTTTTTCATATACATCTTGTTCAAATTGATCAATAACTGTACAAAGTAAAATAGTTGATAAACAATCTTTTAATTTATAATTTTTAATATTATTTAATACATCTTTATCATAATCAGATTCATTATAAAAATAATCTAAAAACAAAAGTTCATTTGATTGAGAATGTGTTTCTGCAAGATCTAATGATAATAATGCATTACCATTACAGCTATAATAAAAATAATAATGACCAAATTCATGTACAACAGACATTATATTTTGATATTTAGGACCAAAATATAAAATTGGATCATCAAATTCAGAGCCAGGTAAATATGTAGTGAATGCACCTTGTTTTGAATTTAGTGATGTAGAATCTGCAAATACGAAATATCCTCTATTCCATAAATGCTTATATGTATCATTATATTTAGATGACATTTTATTCGCAAAAGCTTTAAAATATTTTTTATATAATGTATGATTTCCTTTAAAAAATGCTGCAAAATCATCATTTTTAAATAATTCATCTTTATCATCTAATCTATTTGTTACTTCTTCTAATTTATCATATATAATTTCTGATACATATGTAGAAAATAAATCAGATTCAGATGTTGTATAATCTCTATCATGTTCTTCATAATAGCCATAATCCATGTAATTATTATAATTATATTCTTGAGCTAATAATTGATTTTGTTTAACATAATCTACATAGAGTTCTCTTACTTGTTGTTCTAAATTAGATTTTTTAGTTTCATAATTTGTATCATCTTTAGATAAATTTTCATATTGAACCATAATATCATCATAATCTGATTCTAAATTAGATAATTGTAATCTTATTTCTTTTTCATCATCAGATTCAATATGAGGAATAAAATCATCTATTTCTTCTTCAGTTTTATCACCAAATACAAATGATTTATAGCTTGAATTTCTTGCATTAGTTAAAAATAATGCATACCAATTATATACTTCAGATACAATAGCTTGATATTTTTTATTTAAAGCTTTTGAGTTTGAATATTTAACATTATCAGTTGAATAATTTATATATTCAATTGTTCTATATGATGCAACATTATATAAGAAATTAATGACATATTCTATATCTTCATTAATAATACTTTTATTATTATTAGTTGGATTATCTTTATCAATGATATTATCTATTTCATTCATATATCTTACACATTTATTATATGATGAATCAGAATATGAATAACTTAATGGTAATCCTTTACCATTTCTTTGTTCTCTTTCAATGTTTAAAAACCAAGCACATGAGCTTAAGGCAAATAAAAAAATGAATGATAATATAAATAAAAAATATTTTCTTTTCATTTATTGCCTCCTTAATGTTATAAACATTAAGTATTATATCAAAAATATTGATTTATATCAATAAATGTAAAGATTATCATTATTTCACATAATTAAAATAAGACCCTTAAGAATCAACTTAAGGGTCAATATTTATTAATTAGATGGGATGTTTTCAATGAATTGTTTTAATGATCCATCTAAGAAGCATTCTTTTAATGCAAAAAGATATATTTCTTCTGAAATCATTACTGTTTTTCCATCAAGGGCAAGTGCGGCACCTTCAAAGAATGGAATCATTTTATTTGCATCCATTTCATTTAATTTTGAGAAATTTATAACTAATGGATTACCATTTTTAAGCTCAATGACTAAATCTCTTGCAAGATTATCATCATTTACCATTTCTTTAAAAATGATTTTATCCTTAGCTTTAATGTCTTGTTCTTCATTTTTCTTTTTTGAGAAAAGACCCATGATTAAGCCTCCTCATCTTCTTCATCTTCAAATTTGTTAGATGTATCTTTCTTTCTCTTAACAGGTAGAACTGTAGCTCTTGTATTTTGACGTACAAGGATTAATGTTGTATCTGCATATTCTTGTAAAAGATCCATCTTGTCATATGGACATGCGATTAAAACCTGAAGTGGCATTGATGAAATGAAGTTCATCATTGCTCTCATTCTGTTTCCGTCCATCTTATCAAATACCTCGTCGAATAATACTAAGCCGATAGGATCTGATTGAGAGAAACCATTTTGAGTGTATACACGTACAAATGATGCAACGATTGCAACATAGAATGGAACCTGAGTTTCACCACCTGATTTTTCTCTAAATACTTTAGAGTAGTTCATTGTACCATCTTGGTTCTTAATTTGGATATCATAATCCATATATGTACGGTAATCAGTAAATTTATTGATTGCGCCATTAGAATTAAGATCATCTACTGATAATGAATCAAATAAATCATTGATTTGTTCATTATATTTAGATTGGAAATCATATGTTAATAATCCTTCATCTTTATTAACTAAATCTGAAGTAACCATATCATAGAATTCTGCATATTCAGCTGATCTTGGGAAGATAAATTCATAAGTATCATTACCGAATTTAATATTAGATAATGTTTCATTAATCTTAGAAATTTCTTGTTCAGCTGTTAAGATATTATTTCTTAGTTTAGCAATGAAGTCTTCTTTGAATACTAATTCTGCCTTTTCTCTTGCATCACGAACTTCTTTTTCATATGAAATGAGCTCACTCTTTTCAAGCTTTTGTAATTCTTGTGTATATTTGCTCATTTCAGATAAGCCTGTTGCAAAATTAGATGCATAAGCATTAATATATTCGAATTGCTTTAATGATAATGAATCTAATAATGTTTGATAGCTCTTTTCATATTGGTCATATTCCAAATTGTAATTTTGTAGAGCTTTTGCAAAGGAAGATTCAGCCATAATTCTTGCATATTCAGCTTTAGCTTTTTCTGCAAAGATTGCATTATCTCCTTGAATAGTTTGTAATTCTTTTTCAAGTGTTGCAACAGTCTTAACATCATTATCAATTTGTTCAGTTAATGTTTGAATAGTATTGTCGATAGAACCAATTTCTTTTGAAATGTCCATCTTCTTTGCATCATTATCTTTAATTGTTTCAGAGATCTTATTGTAATCTTGTTCAAGCTCATCAGGAGTTTCCTTGCTTGTTCTTTCTTTTTGTTTCTTAAGATCTTGTAACATTGCTTTTTCTTTAGATAATTCTAATGCATCATCAACATCATTAATTAATTGTCTTACATTTAATGAATCAATTAAATTTGTTTCTTTAGTTAAATTATCTTCTTGGATATGTAATTTATTATATTTATCCTTTGCAGCTTTAGATCTGATTTCTAAATCAGCTAATGATTGCTTAACAGCATTCTTACCAATGAATGGTTTAGCAATATTTGGATTCATTTGTGTTACTGCATAAGAACGATAAATTAAATAATCATTTGTTACAGCAATTGAATAATTTTCAAGTTCTTCTGGCTTATCAACCATGATAACATTACCACATAGGAAGTTAACATAGCATCTAGCATCTTTATTTTCTGTTTCGATAATTGAAGCTAATGAATTATCATCAAATTTATCGAATTTAGAAATCATCTTAGTGTTAACTAAACCGATACCATATAATCTATATCTAGATCTTACACGGTTGAAAATTTGAAGTGCATTATCAAAATATCTTGGTTCAACAATTAACATGAATCTTCTATTAGCTAAGAATACTTCAACTGTATCAGCCCATTTTGGATTAGAGATTTCAAGTAAATCAGATAAAATATGAACAGATACTTTATAGTTATAAATTCTTGATAAGCCCTCTTCAATTTCGTTTTTAACACCCATTACATCAGCTGGGTAGTTTAATCTATTTTGTTGAGCATTTCTTTGATATTTAGTAATATCATTGATTTCATCAACTACAGATTGAATTTCACCATTAATTCTACCAAGTTCTTGGTTCTTTTTATTCTTTAAAATTTGAATTTGGTTATAGAAATCAGTAAGTCTAATCTTAGTATCTTCAACTTGCATTTGGTTAATTAAAGTTACATTAATATTAGATCCTACAGAATATAAATTCTCATTAGAAATCTTTCTTAAAGTAATTAATGTATCTTTAAATTCAGATGCACGTTTTAAGAAATCCTTTTGGTTATTTTCTAATGCTTGAATAGTATTCTTTGTTCTTTCGATTTCTGAATTAATATATTCTTCAGCTTTAAATTTATCATTAGTTCTAAGTAAGCTATATAATTCTCTTGAACGATCATTTAAAGCTTGATTTTCTTTTTCAATATCAACTATTTGTTTTTCTTTAGTTTCTTTTTGAACCTTATTCTTATCAATTAAAGATTTAGATTTTCTAATTCTACCTTTAACATCTTCAATATCAAATAAATGCTTTAAATATTCAATATAAGCTTTATCTTCATTAATCTTTTCAATTTCTTGATAAACATTATCAATTTCATGAAGCTTAGTAATCTTTTCTTGAGTTAATTTTAATTTAGCTTCTAAAGATTTAAATGCATGTACTGAACCTTTAATTGCAGATACATCAATTTCTTTTTCTTCAAGAATATTTTGATAAATAAATTCTTTAACATCAGAAATTGGTTTGAATGCTAAAGCTTTTGGAATTAAATGATAGAAATCTTCATTAATTGAACCAAAGGCAGTTCTAAAAGCTCTTTTAGCCTCTTTATTAGTTAAGAAATATTGGAAGAAAGAATTATGCTTTCTGAAATCTACAGTACCATAAACTCTCTTTCTTGCCTTACCAGTCTTTTTATCTGGTTCAAGTGGTTCAAAGAACATATCATCTTTGATACCTTCTTCAGACTTATAAAATAATGATTTTACAGGTGTTAAATCACCAAATGCATCAATTACAGCACCTACAGTGAAATTAGATCCTGTTCTTTCATCATGAAATTCAAGTGCAATATGACCTGTAATATCTCCATCACGAAGATATTCCTTGTCATTTCTTCCTAATTTACATTTTACATAACCTCTAAGGTCACGTTTAGATTTATCGTTTGCAGCCATGTTGAACTTAGTTTCACCAGCAGTTAAAACATAAGTGATGGCATCCATTATTGTTGATTTACCTGTTGCGTTTGCACCAGTAATTAATGTATTTCCTTCTAAGTTAATTGTTTCATCCCAAATATAATGCCAATTAACAAGTTTAATCTTAACTAACTTCTTCATTATTTATCTCCCCCGTCTTCTTTCTCATCCTGAGCAAGCTTTCTTAAAGTATTATATACTTCTGTAATATCTTCACTCTTTAATGCAAGTAAAATAGTTGGAAGTATAACTATCTTTGAAGATAATGTATTTAAGTCGCCTGTAATTTCAATTAAATTATAACGGCGGAATAATCTTAATGCAGAAATTAAATCTGTTTTATTAAGCTTCTTCTTAATTTCTAATAAATCATATTTATTATGAATATCAGCAATATCAATTACGATATTTTCATTTAAAGTAGTTTCCTTCATCTTTTCATGATATAAAAGTCTTAAAATGATTAAGATGATAGATTCATCTCTTTTAAGTTTCATAATCATTGAAGTTGGAGCACCCTTAAGCATTGCAGAGCCATTAGGTTGATCAAGCTCAATTTCATATCCTAGAATTGTAAAAAATTCATCAAAGATATCTTTATAACTCATAAGGAAATAATATGCTTCCTTATTATCTCTTTTATCTTTTGATAAATATGTTTGTGAAAGTAGCTTATTAGCTGTATCTCTAAATTGGTCTTTTTGACCTTGTGTCATTTTTTCTAAATTATCAAGCATATTAATCCTTCTTATCCATCCTTATAATAAAGTTTTTAATTACAAATTTATTTGTTTCAGCATATTCATTTAAGATCTCAACGCTATATCTACGTTCAGATGCTAAAATGATTGAATATATTACCATCATGAATTCTTTTTCACTCATATCATCAAATAAGTTATCTGATGCTTTATAAACACCATCAATCATATGTTCAAATAAATATGATTCAACATTCTTCTCGTTATATGAGCTTTTGAAGTTCGCGATGAAATTATCATCTAAATCAGAAATGTTGATTTGATAATCTTCAAAGATTTGATCATAATTTCTAATATAATTATTTCTTGGAGTAAATAAACTCTTTTCATTATCAAGTGATTTAATTTGAGGAAGATAATAAGTTGATGATGCTACAGTAACAGCTTTTTCAACCTTACCTTTCTTATTAGTAGTCTTAAAGTAATTTAATATTGTATTAAGCTTACCAACAATGTTATCTTCTTCATTAAGAAGGAATTCAACCTTACCAATAGTCTTATTAATGAAGTCACGATTCTTTCTATCAACATCAGTAACAAATTCCTCAAGCTGATTGAATGCATCTACTACTTCATCAATATCAGATACAGCTTTAGTCATTGCATCATCAAATGTTTTTGAATTTTGAATATAATTCATAGCAACCTGCTTAAGCTTATATTCACTCTTCTCAATACTTTCAAGATTAGTGACAATTGATAATCTATAACGATCGATGTTATCTGAAATTTTTAATTTAACATAACTCTTATCATAAATTTCATTCTTATATGCAACAAGCTTTTCCATTAAATCTTTAATGTCAGTATTATCAACTAATGATTGAATATAATCCTTCATTCTAGATTCAAGTCTTCTTATTGCTCTAATTAATGATCTTGTATTTGAATATACAAGTGAGAATGTAAGACCATAGTCTTGAATATCATCCTGATTTAACAATGTGAATATTGTATAAATGAATCCAGTGTATTCATTTGGATTAACATAATCAGGTGGTAATTCATCTTCATCATATATGAAGTCTGGATATGTTTTAGTTAAAGCTTCACAAATTGTGATGGCTGCATCACTGAAATTTAAAAGCTCAACATAATCATTTGTTACATCAACATAAATCCATCCACACTTTTCCATTTTTCTTAAAATTAGATTAGCTAATTCTCTATGTGTTAATGTGTGGTTTTCATCCTCTTCTTCATCTTCATTATCATCTTCATCTTTTTCATAAAAATAATTAGAATTTGAATCAAGGAAATTAACAAGATCATCTACGACAATCTTTTTGTCAATACCTAAGATTGACCCGGTTTCATAAACCTTGAAAACTTGTAAAATTCCTGCAAGATAAATCCTTTTGTTCTTTGCTGAAAGCAATGAAAAAAAGTTATCAGGAACCATATCAAAAAAATTCATCGACCCAATTTACCCCTTTATCACAAAATCTACTATAATTTTATCAAAAAGCGTTATCATATACAATGAATTTAGTCCCGTTTTTTGCACAAAAAACAACATTTTTTTGATTTTTTTGATAAATTAATTTAGTTATCAAAAACACATATATTTTCGCATAAAAATAATTAATAATTTTTAATTTTAAATCAAATATTTTTATAATTAAATGATGTAATATTAATAACCTTATAAATTTAAATTCTTTCTAAATATCTATATATCAATACTAAATGAAATAAATCAAAAAAATTGGAGATTTTTTCCTCCAATTTTTTTAATACTTCTTCTTTGAAATTATTTTTTATCTATTCAGCCATTTTTTTTGAATTATAAATATATTTTAATTACTTTCTTTGCTTGTCTATAACTCATATATATTATATATTTTTCATTTTTACAATAAAATTCAATATGAATATAATCATTGCCAAAAATAAATGGAATTAATCTAAACACTACAATATTAGAAAAATTATAAAATGAATAGTAATTAATAAGTTTGCCATCAACATATTCCGAGATATTATCATTATTTATAATATAGTATTAAGAGCTTTAAAAATAATAATTTTTAAAAAATAACGTGCAATTATGCAAAATGGAAAACATAACCATATTATAAGAATTTTTTCAAAATATTCCTAAACCTTTTTAAAGTAGATATAGTTAGAATATTTTTCCATTTTGAACTTTCAAAAGAAACAAAATCATTTAAATTCATCTCAAATTTTTTAGCAAATGCTTTTTTCTCTAGAAATCTTATTTTAGACAACTTCTCAAGGGCACACTCAGAAAAATAGTACTTACATTCCTCAAGAGGATTACCATAATAATTAGCATTCAACAAAACTCTTTTAAAAGATATATTAATCAAAAAAGCTGTAAG
>JAEEGL014468213.1_pt1 | contig 15226 bp, 15 predicted proteins | sample 9134231 | NCBI WGS metagenome assembly JAEEGL01 (sample SAMN16246548, study PRJNA631951) | gut metagenome | biome: gut microbiome; feature: rumen; material: fiber-attached | host: Bos | place: Iran: Karaj | collected 2018-10 | reverse complement strand
CTATGGGCCTGCCGGTCGTCCTGATATGGCGTACTTTGGTTTTACCAATAAGCTTTTGAAAGGCGAAACCATTCAGATTTATAACTACGGCAACTGCCGTCGCGACTTTACATATGTTGACGATATCGTAGAAGGCATTGTCCGTGTGATGGCCCGTGCTCCGGAGAAGAGAACTGGAGAAGACGGCCTGCCGATTCCACCTTATGCCATTTATAACATTGGTGGTGGCCAGCCCGAAAACTTGCTCGACTTTGTCCAGATCCTCCAAGAGGAGCTCCTCCATGCAGGAGTCCTTCCGCAAGACTATAACTTCGAAGCCCATAAGCAGCTGGTGCCTATGCAGCCCGGGGATGTTCCAACTACATATGCTGATGCAACTGCATTGGAACATGACTTCGGCTTTACTCCGAAGATTACGTTGCGTGAAGGATTAAGGCATTTCGCTGAATGGTATGCCGATTACTACGAGTGGCAAGGGTGAGATTTAATAATTAACCTTTTAATATTGGCCAACATGAGGCGGATAATCCTCGCCACTTCAGACACAGTTAGGACGAGTCCAACAGTGTCTTACTTATGAGAGTGGTGCAGTTCAGAGCGTCTGTTGCATTTTCGATCGTGAGTTAACCAAGCGGCAATTCCGCGAAACAATTAGTAATACGTCATTTTATATCGGAGTCTAAAGTCAAATTTCTTCTCATTACTGGCGGTAAAGGATCATTTAGGAATGCAGTGTTGAACCGCTTTATGAAGACGGACATTGGTGAGATACAAATCTTCTCATGGGATGTGAAGATGCATGATGATATGAGTCATAACTTCCTGGCACTTATGCCGGAAGTGGCTAATAATAATAAGCTCTGTATTGGTGATGTGCGCAACAAGAGTTCATTGAAGCAGGTTATGCGGGGGGGGGCGTTTTTCAAGCGGCATCTTTAAAACAAGTTCCTTCTTGCGACTTTTTCCCCTGGGAGTAGTTAAGACTAATGTTTTAGGGATGGATAGTGTCTGGTATGATGCAATTGATACAAGGGTTAAAAGTGTTATTTGATTAAGTACTGATATAGTTGCATGCCAAGTGAATGCAATGGGCAAAACTAAGGCTGATAAATGAAGTAACGACAGAAATACTGTTATGGCTTTTTTATATATAGGATACATTGTCTTAATTATTTCATAGGTTGCATTTTTGAGATCTCATGTATATTATTCCAATATTACTCGTTTTTCTCTCGTTTTTTTTGACTCAAAGCATGGCAGCTGGAGTCTTAGGAATTTGTGGATTCTTTTTAGGGGTAATAATTAATAAGGCTTTTTACGGTCATGATAAGGCTACCTATAAGCAAGCCTTATTATCGTTTGTCACGGTTTTTTCAGTCCTTATTATATTTTCCCTTCTACGCTATTTTGATATTATTAGTGAATGGGGCGTTTTTCTACAGGGAGAAGATGAAACAATGTTTTGGCAGGAAAGCGAAGATGGAAGTAACAAATCACTAAAGTATCTAGTTCAAAATGACCTTATTGATAACAACTATTTTGAAAATGGGCTTTATTATTTTTACATACGATTCCTGGCTTTTTTTGCAACAAAATTCCTTGATGGTAATAGCGTTTTCTATCAGTTGTTAGGTACTTCCATACCTGCTTCAATTGCTGCTGTCTTCTATTTCAGAATATTACATCAATATATCAAGGATAATGTAACGAATGAAACGATTGCTTTTCTTTTGCTTTCATGTATTTTCCCATTATCGTTGATTATTCATAGAGATGTACTTATTGCATTATCCTTCTCTGTAGCACTTTATATTGTATATTGTAAACCATTAAAACTGGTTTATATATTTTTACTAGCTCTTATTGCTTTTGCGACTTTTTATCTAAGAGAACAAAGTGGTCTGTTTATTATATTACTGATAGCAGGTAATATTTGGGTGAAATATGAACGGTTTAGAGGACCAGTCGCTTTGATTTTTGTTATTGTCATTTTTGTTTCTATTTCATACGTGTATTATATTATTGATAGTTATCAGCAGACATATGAAATTTACATGGGAGGAAAAGAGGAGTTGTTGAGGTCTTCTGGCCTAAGTGCTTACGTAGAACGTCTTCCTTCCCCATTGAAAGAAACTGCTTTATTAATACAAGGCCAATTCCAACCACTCCCTATTTGGGCAAAATTCCCAGAAAGAATTTCATTTTATAAAGTTTTGATTGGTCTTATTTGGGCTGTTATCTCAGTTTATTGGTTTCGGGTCTTTGTCCAATCTATTTGGTTTGTTATAGTAAAGAGAAAACATTTTCCTTCGATGTATATTTGGATGTATCTGATATTTATTATATTCTTGGTGTTAAACATTTCGAATGCAGACCCTCGAAGGATGATGTGTATGTATATTATTCCTTTTTCAGTTTATGTATATAATAAAAAATATATATCCCCAAAAGAGGTAATCAGAAGATTTGATATTATTTACTATACGTTCGTGGTCATATTAATGCTCGCTATTATCATTTTTAAGGTATAATGATTTGTTGATTGTAATAGTAAATGTGTAGAATTCTAAAGTTTTAATAAACTAATGTCACAGATTAATAATAAGAGAATAGCAAAAAATTCTATATATCTTTATATAAGAATGCTCTTGATCATGGGAGTGTCTTTATACACATCTCGTGTTATATTACATGAGCTTGGTGTTGATGATTATGGGATTTATAATCTTATTGCTGGTTTTGTTACACTTTTTTCTTTTATAAGCACAGCCTTGGTAAATGCTATGCAACGTTATTTTAATGTTGCACTGGGAGAAGGTGATGGCAATGCTTTTTCACGCTATTTCTCAATGAGTTTCAATATTCTATTTATTTTTAGTATAGTAATATTGGTTTTTGGAGAAACGATAGGGTTGTGGTTTGTAAATAATAAATTGAATATTCCAGTTGAGAGAAGCACCGCTGCATTATGGACTTATCATTTAGCTCTTGCCACTTTTGTTGCAAATATTTTTAGGACTCCCTATAATGCTGCTATTATTGCTAATGAAAGAATGTCTTTTTTTGCATATATTAGTATTGCAGAAGTTCTACTTCGTTTAGCAGTTGTATTGGGGTTGGCCTTTTTTAGTGGTGATAAATTAATACTTTATTCTGTATTATATTTTTTACTAATAGTCTTTATCACCTTCTTATATAAAATATATTGTAAGAGGGCGCTTTTGAATTGCCGGTATACCATGTTTTGGGACAAGCGTTTGTTTAAAGAACTGTTAAGTTTCTCTGGATGGAGTCTTTTGGGGCAGTCTTCGGTTGTAGTATCCAACCAAGGCCAGTCAATTTTAATTAACCATTTCTTTACGGTTGCTTCAAATGCAGCAATGGGAATTGCAGGTCAGTTAACTAATGCAATAGATCAGTTCGTTATCAATTTTCAAACGGCATTTACACCACAGATTACGCAAACATATGCGACAAAAGAGTATGATCAGCATTATTTACTTTTGTTTAGGGCGTCCAAGTTTTCCTTTTATTTACTTTTGATATTAATGCTTCCTATTTGCTTTAATATTGATACAGTTTTAGGAATTTGGTTGGCAGAAATACCAGAGTATACAAATAGGTTTTGTGTAAGTATTCTGATTTCATATTTGTTTGCTGCATATAGTTGCCCTTTTACAACGTCAATCTATGCCACCGGTAAAATAAAAAAATATGAAATAGCTCATGCTATTGTGTTTACTATTTCATTATTCTTGAGTTTTTTTGCTTTATTATTTGGTTGTAAACCATATGTTATTGCAGATATATCAATTCTGATTCAAATTTTAATGCTGATAGTGCGGCTTTATAATGCCCACTTAAGTGCAAAAGTTGATATTAAGAGTTATTTAAAATTGGTTATCGTTCCAACATTTTTGGTTAGTATTGTATCAGTGATCGTTTCATATGCTTATCACTTAATAGAAGGTAACCTATTAATCAAGTTTCTGATTTTGTTGTTCAATGCATTGACCATATGCTTCATTGTTCTCATTGTAGGTTTGGACAGTAGTGAGAGGAAATATATAAAAAAACTGGTTTTAAGACGTAATGAATAGACTATTACATTTCATTTATCGTAATGCTTTAAACATTCCGATTATTCGCAAAAAACGTTTTTATCTTTACCTAAAGTTAGGAGTTAAATGGTTGCATGAGGATGGTGGCAAATTTAGAATTGGTAATATATTGTTTATTGGAGATTACAAAAATCTCTACCTACACGATAATGCAGAAGTTAATGAAGGTTGTATGATTTTGGCGAAAGACAAGATCGAGATTGGCCGGAATAGTACTTTAGCATATGGTGCAACAGTTCTAACTAGCGCAAATCCAAACGGTCCAGAAAACGCTCTTTCTAAGCTTTATCCTTCTATTACAGCGCCGGTTATTATTGGCGATAACGTTTGGATTGGTGCAAATGCAACAGTTTTGCCAGGAGTCAGAATCGGCGATTGTTCCGTTATAGCTGCAGGTTCAGTCGTAAATGTGGATGTGCCTTCAGGCGTTATGGTAGCAGGGGTTCCTGCAAAAGTTAAGAAGGAGATTCACTTGTAGATAATCAATTATAATGAATAGAACTGTTATTATCATTGGAGTCTACCATCATAATGCCTTAAGTTTGGTAAGGTGTTTTGGGGTGAAAGAGATAGATGTTATTTATATATCGTACGGGGATGGCACAGATTACATCTCTTGCTCTCGTTACGTAAAAGAATCTTATCACTTTCAGACCGCATTAGAGGCAGTTGATAAGGTTATAGATATTACAGATTGTATTAATCTGAAGCCTACCGTTATAATTGCTGATGATGAAATAGCAGCAATATTTGATGCCCGCTATGATGAATTTATAGGCAGATGTTTCTTTTTCAATGCAGGCAAAGCAGGACGTCTTTCCCATTACATGGATAAGGTCGTCCAGTCCAAGTTGGCTTTAGACTGTGGTTTCAATGTGCCAAATACACTAACCTGTCCTTTAACCGATCTGGAAAGAAACATTACAAAGTTCCCGGTTATTATTAAACCCAAGGAAAGTATTAATGGCGGAAAAAAAATCAAAATTTTAAAAGGGAAAGATGATATTCCTGATGCTCTAATATATTTTACTGGCATCAAAAATGTTTTGGTACAGGATTATTTGGAAAAAGAGTATGAGGTGGTTATACTAGGTGCTTCTGTAAACTCAAATACTATAGTACCAGGCTTCGTAAAAAAGCATAGGGATTATCTAGGAGGAACAACTTACTCAACAGTTTATTCTTCAAAGGAACTACCTTCTGAGCTTGTTAATTCTTGCAAGAAACTTGTCTCAACAATTGGGTATAATGGCCTTTGGGGTATAGAATGTATATACTCAAAAGGTGTATTTCATTTCATAGAAGTTAATCTAAGGAATGATGCTACAACATATTCATTATCAGTTGCGGGCGTGAATCTTCCTTATTGGTATTATGTGTCTGTAAACCAAGTTGATAAGGAAAAGAGGATTGTTGAAAATAATATATCTCAGGTGCGTACTATTGATTCTATGGTGGAGTTTAACGACTTCATAAATGTGGCAAAAAGAAAAGTCGGTTTTTTCTTATGGGTTAAACAATTAAGAAAGAGTGAGTGTAAGTATTATTATTGTAAAAAAGATAAAAAGCCTTATTATATTCAGTTTAAATGGTTTTTGAGGACATTGGCTAACAAAATAATTAGATAAAACAATGAACATGAAATTGAGAAACATTCCTTTCAGCCCGCCAGATATGACAGAGGCTGAGGCTGATGAGGTGCGTCAGGCTATACTTAGCGGTTGGATTACAACAGGCCCAAGAACAAAGAAACTGGAGGCACAAATCTCTGAATATGTGCATACCGATAGGGCTGTTTGTCTCAATTCTGCAACAGCAGCTATGGAGATGGTGCTTCATTTGCTAGGTTTAGAACCAGGTGATGAGGTAATAGTGCCTGCATATACTTATACAGCAACGGCTTCTGTTACTCAGCACGTAGGCGTTAAACTGGTTATGGTTGATAGTCAGAAAGATTGTGTGGAGATGGATTACGCACAGTTGGAAAATGCCATTACGGAAAAGACTAAAGTAATTGTACCTGTTGATATCGCAGGTGTTGTTGCCAACTATAAAAGAGTCTATGAGATAGTAAATAAGAAAAGAGCTTTATTTCATCCATCTAATGCTTTGCAGGAAAAAATTGGTAGAATTATCGTGTCTGCTGACTGTGCGCACTCTTTTGGCGCCAAACAGAAGGGTAAGATGGCTGGTGAAATTGCTGATTTCTCATCATTCAGCTTCCATGCTGTAAAGAACTTCACAACTGCAGAAGGAGGTGCAATGACTTGGAATCTACCTTTTGGTAATGAGGTTGTACCTACCAATGTGGATTATATGCCTACTGTACCCAAGAAAGAAGGAGAGACTTGGAATGAAATGCTTTACAGAATATCACAGCTGTTTTCACTTCATGGCCAAAATAAAGATGCATTAGCTAAAACTAAACTTGGCGCCTGGGAATACGACATCATAGGCCCTTGGTACAAGTGCAACATGACGGACATCATGGCTGCGTTAGGTCTTGTACAGATGCAACGATATGAAAGTTTATTGATGCGTAGGCAGGAGATTGTAGCTAAGTATAATGATGCTCTAAAGGGACTGAATGTGGCAGTATTAAACCACAAAGATTCTAACCATTGTAGTTCGCATCACTTATATTTAGTTCGTTTGTTAGGAAAGACCCGGGAGGAGGTTAACAAGGTGATCGAGCAAATGGCTGAGCGAGGTATAGCAACTAACGTACACTATAAGCCGTTGCCTATGATGACAGCGTATAAAGCTCTCGGTTTTGATATAAAGGATTTCCCAAATGCATTCGAATTATATAAAAACGAGATCACTTTGCCTTTGAATACTCGATTATCTGACGAAGATGTCGATTATGTGATTTCTAACTTTGTTGAGATAATTAAAAATGAATAAGCTCAAGGTTCTTCTTTCTACTAAGCTCATGCATTTCTCGTGGGATTTGGCATTCTTTGAATACTCTGGAAACTGGAGTCTCGATGTAATAAAACAGCCTTACCACGTAATTAAAAACCCATATCAAAACAAGTGGTTTGCAGACCCTTTTATCCTAGCTGTTGATGATGATAATCTCGCTCTTCTTGTAGAAGAATTTGATTATGGTGTTAATAGAGGAAGAATAGCAAAGGTTATAGTGGATAGACATACAAATTGTATCACAGACTGTAAGATAGTATTGGATTTGTCAACACATTTATCTTTTCCAGCTATTTATAGAATAAAAGACGAGATTCTAGTAATACCGGAGAACTCTGAGAGTGGAAACAGTACTGTTTATCGTTATAATAATGATTCAAACGAATTATTACCGTTAAACGTGGTATCCTCAAAGCCTCTTGTCGATCCTTGCTATTTTTGTGATGATGATAACATATATGTACTATCTACTATAATGCCTAATCCCAATGGCAATGTACTTTCATTATTTAAGAGCGCATCTTTATTATCTCCCATAGAGCATATTAAAGATTATTCTTTTGATAGTAATATTGCTAGAATGGGGGGAGAAATTCTTAGAGATCTTGATACACCGCATACTTTTATTCGACCAGCACAAGACTGTAATGGCGACTATGGTAAGAGTGTTATTTTCCAGAGGATGAAAATAAAAGGAAGTGATATCGTTTTTGAACAATTGGGGGTGTTGAAACCACTACAGTCTAAATATGCGGGAATCCATACATTCAACACGTTTAATAATATTGCAATTATTGATTTAAAAAAATACGATTACCCATTCTTATATAAAATTAGATGCTTTTTTAAGAAGTTTTTTAAACAATGAAGATAGCATATATAATTAATCATTTAAATGGCGGTGGTGCAGCTCGTCTAATAACTCTGCTTGCAGGGGGAATGGCGAATAAGGGGCATGATGTATGCATGATTGCCGACACTTCTATAGGCGTGACGTATGATCTTGATAATCGTATAAAACTTATACCGTTGACTCCTAACAAGGGATTAAACATTATAAAGAAGCTTTTGAGAGGAATCGAATTGTTTTTCAATATTAGGGGTATATTAAAAAGAGAAAAGCCGGATGTGGTTATTGCGATGATTCCATCGATATGTTTCTATTCCCGTATTGCCTCTTGGGGCCTTGGCATCCCTGTTATTTTTAGTGATGTAACTTCATATGCTAGAAAAGAAGATAGATTTACTCATTTTATCAGGCATCATTTTTATAAGACCGCAGATTCTGTTGTGATTGAGACAGAGAATGATAGGAGATTATTGGGTAACAGAATTCCTCAAAAAACGGTTATTCCTAATCCTATTTCATATCCGATATACGAAGGTAACAACATAAGAGAGAAGAGAATCCTTTTGATTGGCCATACTTCTAGGTGGGAAATTAAAGGTTTTGATATGTTTTTTTCAATTTGGGATGAGTTATCTAATGAATTCCCAGAATGGAAGCTTGTTCTCATAGGTGGTGAAGATGAAGAATCTAAGAAATATCTTGAATCCTTCGTTAAAACAAAGACTGGTAAAAATTCTATAGTCTATTTGGGGTTCCAATCACACGTGGATAAGATTCTTCAAGAGACCGCTATTTATGCTTTACCTTCGAGAATTGAGGGTTTCCCTATGTCTTTTATGGAAGCTATGTCTCAAGGATGTGCAGCTGTGTGTTTTAAAATCCATGGCGTAATAACTGAAATTTCACAAAACGGAAAGTGTTGTCTTCTTGTTGATGATGGCGATGTCGATTCTTTTAAAATCAAAACTAAAGAATTAATGCAAAGCGATTATCTAAGAGAACAATTATCTAAAGCGGGTGTAAATTTGGTAAGGGATTATACTGTGGATAATATCACAAAAAAATGGGAAAAGCTGTGTTATGAAATAATCAATCAATAATAAACCGTCTTTAGGCATAGAAAAAGGAATTTCAAACGAAAGACTATGATAAAAAACAAAGCAGATTTTAAAGAGTATTTAAGGCTCGATAAAGATAGATATCCTACACCACCCAAGTTCGCTAGTAGAATACTCCATACTGAGAAGTATTATGTTTGGCGTCAGATAAAGAATCTCAGAAGGCTAGAGTATTATATGAATACTCAAACAAATGTTTTCCGACGTATATTGTATTACTTTCAGATGTGGAAATATTACAGAATAATGCACTACAACAATATATATATATATCCAAATGTTTTCGGGCCAGGTCTTTATATCCCTCATTTGGGTAGGATACTAACACCTCCACAGGCTAAGTTTGGAAAAAATTGCACCATAAGACCAGGGGTGTTAATTATGACAAATCTTGGTGTATCTAACAAGAAGTATTACGCATTAGTTGCTGGTGACAATGTCGAATTGTCAGAAGGATGTAAAATTATTTGTAAGAAAATAGGTAATAATGTTAAAATTGGTCCTAACGCGGTTGTTATAAGAAATGTTCCCGACAATACAACTGCTTATGCTCCGCCTTGTGAATTTTTGGATCAAGATGTCTAATTTTTTAAAATTAAATAATATGGAATTGAATGAATTTATTGCGAGTTTCGCTGAGCAGTTTGATGATACCGATCCTGCAGAAATCCAAGCTTCAACTGTTTTTCATGACTTAGAAGAGTGGTCGTCACTCACTGGCATGAGTGTACTTGCTCTTGCAAAGACCGAATATGGGAAAGTTATAACAGGCGCAGAACTGAAAGCTTGTGTTACAGTTGAGGATGTTTTCAATCTTATAAATAATAAGTAAGGGAAAGTGTATTTCATTATATGTTAAAATGGCAGAGTTATTCAATCCATTTTCCCTTAATGGGAAAACGATCTTGGTAACAGGTGCTTCATCAGGCATAGGTAGGGTAATAGCCATTACTTGTGCCAAAATGGGAGCGACAGTAATTATCACCGCTCGTAATGAGCAACGCTTATATGAAACACTAAACTTAATGCCGGAAGGCAGACATCAAGTAGTCAAGGCTGATTTAACCAAACAAGAAGATGTTGATGCTCTTGTTTCTTCATTGCCCAAACTTGACGGGTTAGTGCAGTGTGCAGGTGTAGGAGATCGTGTTTTATGCAAAAATATTGGCAGAGACGATTTACAGCGTGTTTTCATGCCCAATGTAGAAGCACCAATTCTTCTGCAAACGGCCATTCTTTCGACTAAAAAGATCAACAAAGCTGCCTCTGTGGTATTTATAGCATCACGTGCCTATGATGCTCCTAGTATAGGAAATGCAACCTATAGCGCAAGCAAGGGCGCTATCATCAGTTATGCAAAATGTTTGGCACTTGAATTGGCTCCACGACTAATTCGCGTGAATTGTATTTGCCCGGGGATGGTGTGGACTGACCTAATTATTAAGGATGGTGTGGATGAAGAACAATTGAAACAATCTCAATTGACATATCCATTAAAACGTTTTGGTCAGCCCGAGGATATTGCAAACCTTGCCATTTACCTATTGTCAGACGCGTCTAGTTGGATGACTGGTTCCTCATTGGATATTTCCGGAGGAGGAGAAGGTTTATTAACTTTGAATTAGAAGAATCATAACATATAAATATGACTTATATAAAAGCAATCAGCTATTACCTTCCTGAAAAGGTAGTTACTAACGAGGAATTAGTAAAAGAGTTTCCCGAGTGGAGTGTAGATAAAGTTGCTCAAAAGGTTGGGGTAAATTCACGACATTTGGCAGCCGAAAATGAAACCGCAGGAGATATGGCAGAAAAAGCAGCAAGGAATCTCTTTGAGGAGTACAACATAAGACCTTCAGAGATAGATTTTCTGATGCTTTGTACCCAGAGCCCAGACTATTTCCTTCCCTCGACAGCTTGCATCCTTCAGGATCGTCTTGGTATCCCTACAACTTCGGGTGCATTTGACTATAATTTAGGATGCTCTGGTTGCATATATGGTATGGCTATGGCCAAAGGCTTAATTTCTGCAGGAATAGCAAAAAATGTTTTGTTGCTGACTGCTGAAACATATAACAAATACCTTCATACCTCAGATAAGAGCAATCGTTCAATTTTTGGAGACGGGGCTGCGGCTTGTTTGATCTCCACCGAGGGGTTTGCTAAAATAGGTGAGTTTTCATTGGGGACTGACGGAAGTGGGGCCAATAATCTTATTGTTAAAACAGGTGCTGCTCGCAAAAAGTCAACTACAGGTTTTTTCGTAGAAGATGAAGAAGGACACGTTTGGTATGATGATTATTTATATATGAACGGTGGAGCGATCTTTAATTTTACATTAGAAGCTGTTCCGACTATGGTGAAAGATATTTTGGAAAAAAACCATCTTTCAAAAGAAAATATAAACTATTATCTGTTTCATCAGGCTAATAAGTTTATGTTGAATACAATTCGCAAGGTTTGTGTTTTACCGAAGGATAAATTCTATGTTAATCTTTCCGAAACAGGTAATACAGTGTCTTCGACAGTCTTAATTGGATTGAAGAACTGTATAGATAATCGAATAATCATGAATGGAGATAAGGTTATGATTTCAGGGTTTGGTGTTGGTTTAAGTTGGGGGGGCACTATCTTGGATTTTAAATGAAGGCTGAATACAAGGTTTTTAGATATTTACAATAGATTGTAAATCAAACATATATGATTATGATAAAGATTCTTGGTTTATATCCATTAAAAGGTAATGGTGGAATCGCTTCATGGACGAAGAAGTTCCTATCAACATTTCCTGATGAAAATTATGAAATAGTTCCAATTGACGTTTCCCCAACCAAAGATTTTACGAAGTTTTCTGGCTTTGATCGTGTGCGGTATGGGGTAGAGGCATATATGAGGATAAAAAAGAATTTAAAAAAGGCACTCAAAGATAATCCAGATATTAGAATAATGCATATTACAACGAGTGGTGGGCTTGGTGTTTTTCGAGATAATATGGTTGCAAGGATATGTAAGAAGAAAGGCGTCAAAACTATCATGCATTGTCGCTTTGGGACCATAAAGGAATTATATGAGGGGAAAGGACTAAGCGGTTGGTTTTTTCGAAATAATGTATCTTTATTTGACAATACCTGGGTTTTAGATAGACGATCAGCCTCTTTCCTTCAAACAATTCCTGCAATTGGAAATAAGATAAAATTGACACCTAATAGCATAGAGGTGCCAGATACTGTAGACATTAAGCCAAAGGATTATAGAAACATTGGGTTTGTTGGTAATATTGTTTCTACTAAAGGTATATTCGAACTTGTAGAGGCGGTCGTTAAGTTACAAAATGACACTCATCTCTATATAGTAGGTATAGGCTCAGATGAAGATGTGGAGAGAATCAAACAATTAGCAGGGGAAAGACTTGATAAAACAATACATTTTATTGGTAGATTACCTAACGATAAAGCAGTAAAACTGATTGAGACCCTTGACATAATTTGCCTTCCTACTTATTATCCAGGGGAGGCGTTCCCTATTTCAATTTTGGAAGCAATGAGTCGTGGTAAGCTTGTTATTTCTTGTCCGCGGGCTGCTATACCCGATATGTTGACCGCTGTTGACAATACCCCTTGTGGTATTCTTGTGCCTGAAAAGGATGCAGATGCAATTTCAGAGGCTATTAAATGGTGTCAAGAGAATAACAAAAAAACTGATGATATGTGTCAAAAAGCGTATGATAAAGTAAAGGCCTGTTATAGCAAAGAGGTTGTATATGATATCTATCGAACTAATTATAAAAATTTAATAACGTTTAATCATAGGAGCTAAAAAAGTTCTCTCTATATACTTTTTTATAGTTCATGGTTAAAATAATTGAGTATTCTCCTCTTTATGTTTTTTGCTTTAGAAATGTATTTCCGCCCTAGAAATGATTCCAAATACTTGAAATGAGGACCTCAATAATACTTTCAACACAATAAGAATTATTCTTCAATGCTATAATTGTTAAAAACTCAATAGGAGATTCTACGATAGATCCAGAAAAAGGGGTTATTTCTGGTAGGTATTTTTCTCTATTGAATAAAGAACCTTATTATATACTTATGTTAGGCTACAACATGGGTATAAATCCTTTAGGCATCCAAAAACATTGTTATTTAAGAATAATTTGTTTTAAAATGTTACAAAATTACCTGTTAATGCTCATGATGAGGGTGTTTTAGGTGTGATTCAGCGAAAGTTATCTCTCTAAAAGAGGAAATAGATTTATAGTTGGATTTGGACTAATTATTAATTACATTGTTGTTATTGATATAGCTGAGAGTTCATTGAGGTACCATAACCATTCTATAACATTGAATTAAATTAGATTAATTTCTTGTCCGCGTTTTTTATGTATAAGCATGTTCTGAAAAGACTATTTGACTTTGTTCTATCGTTGATTGCTCTTTTGCTCATTGGATGGTTTTTGATTATTATTACCATTTTTTTACATTTTGCCAATAAAGGTGCTGGTGCTTTTTTTACGCAAGAGCGTCCAGGTAAAAATGCCAAGATTTTTAAGGTGATTAAGTTCAAGACTATGACCGACGAACGTGATGCTGATGGTAATCTATTACCAGACGAAAAACGTTTGACAAAAGTTGGTAAGTTTGTTCGGTCCACTTCAATTGATGAGCTGCCACAATTAATCAATGTGTTCAAGGGAGATATGTCATTGATAGGTCCTCGTCCTTTGTTACCTCAGTACTTGCCATTATACTCTCCTGAACAATATCGTCGTCATGAGGTGCGTCCGGGTATATCAGGATGGGCTCAATGTCACGGACGAAATGCTATAAGTTGGACTGAGAAGTTTAAACTTGATGTTTGGTATGTGGATCATTGCACATTATGGATCGACATACAAGTAATCTTTATTACTATCAAGAATGTACTGATGCGGAAGGATATCAATTCTGCCACTGCTGCAACTATGGAGGCTTTTAACGGAAGTAATTAACTATGAAAGACATTGCAATATTTGGTGTGGGCGGTTTCGGTCGTGAAGTATTGGCTTTGATAAAAGACATTAACAATGTTTCACCAATATGGAACATAGTTGGCTTCTTCGATGATGGATATGAAAAAGGTGTGATGGTAAACGGATTCCCAAACCTAGGGAAGACAGAAGACCTAAACCGTTGGGAAACGCCAATCAGTATAGCGGTTTCAATTGGAAGTCCAGTAATAAAAAAGAGAATACTTGACAAGATAACAAATCCGTTGGTTGATTACCCAACATTAATTCATCCTTCTGTATGGATAGGAGACAAAGAGTTTGTTAAGATTGGCAAAGGGTGTATTATTTGTGCAGGTAATTTAATTACAACTAACATCAAAATAGAAGATTTTGTAATACTGAATCTTGGTTGCACTGTAGGCCACGATACGGTTATAAAGAACTATGCTGCATTTATGCCATCAGTCAACATATCAGGTGAGGTAACCATCGGAGATGGCGTATATGTGGGTACAGGAGCCAAGATAATAAATCAATTAGAAATAGGAGAATACACAATAGTGGGTGCTGGTGCAGTGGTTTCAAAAACGCTACCGGCTAATTGTACAGCGGTAGGCGTGCCAGCGAAACCTATAAAGTTTCACACTAACCTTTAAACAGGATGAATGTCATTTTTTTAACGTTGTTTCATATTACCGATATTGAGGAGCGCGGTATATACCAAGATCTTATGCGTAGGTTTAGAGATAAGGGGCATTCTGTTTATATTGTTTGTCCAGCCGAACGACGTCTGGGTTTAGATACCGAATTAATAAAGAATAAAGGTGCTAATATTCTAAATGTCAAGACACTCAATGTTCAGAAAACTAATGTAGTGGAGAAAGGACTTGGAACTATACTATTAGAGGGACAGTTTAAGAGAGCAATAAAGAAATATTTGAAGGGTGTAAAGTTTGATTTGATTACCTATTCAACACCTCCCATTACGTTGACCAATGTAGTGAAATATTTGAAGAAGCAAAATCCTCAGGCAATCACCTATCTTCAACTGAAAGATATCTTTCCGCAGAATGCGGTAGATATTCAGATGTTTTCAAAAGGGTCTCTGTTCTATAAGTTCTTTAGGAGGAAAGAAAAAGCGTTATATAAAGTTTCCGATTACATCGGTTGCATGAGTCCAGCAAATGTAGAGTTTGTGGTAAAACATAATCCTGAAATT
>JAEEGL012472233.1_pt1 | contig 15226 bp, 16 predicted proteins | sample 9134231 | NCBI WGS metagenome assembly JAEEGL01 (sample SAMN16246548, study PRJNA631951) | gut metagenome | biome: gut microbiome; feature: rumen; material: fiber-attached | host: Bos | place: Iran: Karaj | collected 2018-10 | reverse complement strand
GGAGCCCTTCATTAATTTCTTTGCCATGTTTCTTTCCTCCTGATTAGTCCTTTTCAATGGTGATTACCGCATCGGGGCAGGTGCGGGCGCAGCTTGCGCAGGCAACGCATGCAGCCTGATCGGTGATCTCTGCGGGGTGATAGCCCTTCTCGTTGAGCTTATGCTTCGCAAGCTCAAGGATTTTTTTCGGACATGCACGCACGCAAAGACCGCAGCCCTTGCAGCGACTCTCGTCAATGGTAAGTTTGACCATAAGTTGACCTCCTTGAATTTGCGGCTCTCGCCGCATTTGTCCATACTGTATTATATCACTAACATTTTAAATGACAAAGACATTTTTGCAATATATATGAAAATTTTTAAAGTCCGAGAAAAAAAGAAAGGACCCCATCGAAATGACAGGGTCCATGAACAGCGAAAAGCCGATCATTCTTCGGTTTTTTCTTCCGTTTCGTTCTTTTCTTCCTCGGCGGAAGGCTCCGGAGCGGGAACGGCTGCTAGCTTCTTTTTCTTTTCGTGCATATACATCAGAACAAATCCTACGATGCCGCCGACGATAAGCGCGATGCTGATCCACTGGGATGTTGAGATGCCGAGGAAGATTCCGCGGATCTCATCCGCACGGAAGTATTCGAGAATGAATCTTTCGATGCCGTAAAGGATCATATAGAGGAAGATGACGCTGCCTTTTTTGATCTCCCTGCCGGTGTAGATTAAAAGGATCGCAAACACAACAAGGTTGCATGCGGATTCAACAAGCTGTATCGGGAAGACCGGAACGCCTGTCGGTGCGCCGCCGACGGGATTCGTATAGATGACGGAGATCGGCGTGTCGCAAACTTTGCCGTAGCAGCAGCCCGCAAGGAAGCAGCCGACTCTGCCGATCGCATGCGCAAGAGGGATCGCCGGAACGATCGCCGCGGCATAATCGAAGAATTTCTGCTTTTTGACCTTCAGATAGATCAGCGCCGACAGTACGCCGCCGATGATCGCACCATAGAAAACAAGGCCGCCTTTTTTGAAAACCTCGAAACTGCCGTCGCCGATGCAGCCGATAATCTTGCTGATCGGATAAGTGACGAAGATGTAGAGCAGATAGCCGCCGAGAAGCCCACAGGCGATCGCGATTATCGCAAGAGAAGAGAAAACATCAAGATCGAGCTTTGCTTTTTTAACGCGATAATAACTCAGCAGTATCGCCGCGATCAGCGCGATCGCCATCATCAGGCCGTAGCTCGGGATCGTTATAAACGGATACATTTAAAAACCTCCTTGAGGATCGGAAGCGCTTTTTGCGCGCCGGGTTAATAATAGCTTTTGATTCGGGATCTGTCAACGATCAATCGACGTCATCGGTTTCATCGGCAAGGCCCGTTGTTTCCGGAATATCGAAAACAAGCAGCTGATCTCCGCCGTCGGAAGAGGGAAGTTCTTCGACCCTGTTCAAAGCGTTTCGGATTTTCCGTGTGCGAACTCCGACAAGCTTGTCAAGATCGTCATTTGCTTTCTGAAGCGCTTTTCTTGTGCTGCTCAGCACATCGTCGAAAGTGTTGAATTCCTTCTTGATCTTCGCAAGGATCTCCCAGACCTCACTGCTGCGTTTCTGGATCGCGAGCGTTCTGAAGCCCATTTGGAGGCTGTTCAGCAGCGCTGCCATCGTTGAAGGCCCTGCGATGTTGATCCTGTAACGGGTCTGAAGCGTTTCGATCATTCCGAGACGGACCGCTTCCGCGTAAAGGCCTTCGGTCGGAAGGAACATGACGGCAAAATTGGTCGTACGCGGGGGATTGATGTATTTGTCATAAATGTCCTTTGCGAATTTAAGCAGTGAATCGCGAAGATTCTTCTGCGCCGCTTCGACCTGCTGCGCGTCCGCCGAATCATATGCGTCGCAAAGCTTTGCGTACATGTCGGCGGGGAACTTGCTGTCGATCGGCAGATAGACCGGGTTGTCGCCGTCATTCGGCAGCCTGACAGCAAATTCAACGCGTTCGTTTCCGCCTTTGCCGGCATCGAAATTCAGCTCGTACTGTTCGGGGGCAAGGATCTCTTCAAGGATTGCCCGAAGCTGTATCTCGCCGAGGGTGCCCCTCGTTTTAACGTTCGAAAGCACTTTCTTTAGGTCGCCCACGCCGCTTGCGAGAGTCTGCATTTCGCCGAGACCTTTGTAAACCTCCGCAAGCCTTTCATCGACGCGTTTGAAGCTTTCGCTCAGCCGCTCATTCAGCGTCTGCTGAAGCTTTTCGTTCACAACTCCGCGAATCGCATCGAGCTGTTTTTCGTTGGTCTCGCGAAGCTCTTTAACCGCCGCTTCAACGGCGCGGAGTTTTTCGGAAATCCCGCTGTCGAAGCTGCGAAGGCGTTCGTCATTTCGGTTTGCCTGCGTATCAAGAAGAGTTCGTACGCCGCTCAACTGTTCGCTGACGTTCTTCTGCAGCGCATCCTGCTTATCGGTGATGCGCTCGCTCATTGAATCCGTTTTCGAGTATAGAAGCTTGCTGACGCCGTCAAGGCGCGTGCTCATGCTGTCCGAAAGCGAACTTTTCAGCTGCTCGATATCGCGCGAATGCTCGCCCGAAACGGCATCCTGCTTAAGGTTAAGCCTTTTTTCCATCTCCGAAGCGGCTGAACTCACGGCATTGGAAACGTATTCGACAAGGCTGCTTTGATCCTTTCCTTTGCCGAGGAGCTTGACCGTTAAGATAATCAGCGCGGCAAAGAATACGACAAGGATCCCTATTAAAATCAAAAACTGCTCAATTGTCATTCAGAGCCTTTCCGACTTTCAACAGTCTGTCAGAACAGTCCCACGGAGCGATTGACTCGCTTCAGCACCGATACTATCACGCTTCCGAGCACGACGCCGAAAACGTACTGTACGAAGTTCCAAGGAAGATCGTAAACGGCAACGGCAATGCTCCAGACCTTGAAGAGTGACAGCAGCGCTTCGTAGCAGAAATAACCGAAAGGAACAACAATGCCCGCAATTGCGAAGGCGGTGAAGCTGTGTTTGCAGCGCTTAAGAAGAAGCATTCCGACGAGAGCCATGCAGGCTTTGATAATAAACGTTCCCGGCAGAAATACGGTATAGCCGAGCATCAGGTCGGTAAGCATGCTTCCGAGACCGGCAACGAGAGCGCACTGCCATCCACCTATAACGAATACGGCGGCGTGTATCAGCGCATCGCCCGGATTCAGGTAGCCTTGGCCTGCGGCAATCGGGAAACCGATAAGCGTGCACACCGCAATGAGTGCCGTGAACAATCCGCAAAGCACGAGCAGGCGCACTGGATTTGTTTGTTTTGTTTCAAGATTACTCATACAAAAAGCAAATTTTCCTCATTCTCGGAACGAAGATCGGCATAAACCGATCTTCGAATCCCGAATCATTCCATTTCATCAAGTTTGTTTCTGCGGCGGCGTGTTCTGTTCCTGATGAAGAGAACCAATTCTATGATGCCGAGCAGAAGCACAATGCCGAGCGCAATGAAAAATACCGTTTCAAGCGTTTTCCAAAGCTTGGAAAGCTGCGAAACTCTTTCGTTGATCGCATCATCAAGCGCAAAGTTCTTGATCGAAACGCCCGTATCGGAGCCCGGTGCCGGCGTCTGATTCGGGATCGCGCCTTCGTTGTTCATATAGTTGGCAGTGATATGCGCTTCCTTTACATAGGTGTTTCCGGAAGGATCGACCGCGGTGAGGTAGAAAACAAGCTCGCGCGGACCTTCGATCGTCAGATCGATGTTGAAGGTTTCACCGTCCGACGTGGGGTAGAGAGTCTGGATCTCGTGGAGGTTGTAGCCGAGCTCTTTCTCTGTCAGGATAACATTTGAATAGGGGATGCTTCCCGTGTTCTGAACGGTGAACGTCAGGTAGATCCTGTTGCTGGAGTCGAGCGGCTTTCTGATTTCCGCCGCGAAAGCAAGGCCGAGCAGGTCCGGATCGATATACGGGAAAACTTGGTAGGAAGTCGTGTTGTCCTTGAATTCCTTACCGTCGGCATAAGTACCGGTGATCTTGAAGGATACATTCCGGACAGTATCGGGATTCGGAACAAAATGATCTATGATCCTGCTTTCGCCGATCGCAAGGCTGAAAGCGGGAGCAAGAGTGTTGCCGAGTTCATCCTTAACAACAAGGTTGTGCAGGCTCTGGCTGCCGTTGTTCGTCAGGAACAGAGTGAAATTAACTCCTTCCGGAGTCGACCTTCCGACCGTGACTTCCTTGGAGATTTGCGCGTTCACAAGGCCGATCGTGAGCTTTGAGGAAACTTCAACGGTGTATTCCGTGCTTCCGCCCTCGGTTGTGAAAACCGCTTTCGGCTTCGAAATAACGCTCGCTTCACGCATTTTGTAAATGAAAGTTATCTCTTTGCTTTCACCGGAGCTGAGCGCAAATGCCGGAGCAACGGGGGATGAACCGTTGAGTTTGTCGTCGTATACGCGGATGTTGTTGAGGCGAACGGTGCCGGTATTGACAAGCGAATACGTCAGCGTCACTTCTTCGCCGACTGCAGCCTGGGTCGTGCTTGCGGTCCTCGCAAGAGTCAGGTGCATCGTATTTGAACGGTCAACGGTTACTTCAAGATCTTTATAGTAAAGCGCGTTCGCCGCTGAATCATACCAATACAGCGTGAACTTCAGCGGAACGCCGAAGCGTTCGTTCGTAATCATAATGTTTCCGCTGAAAACACCGGTCTGGCCGGGAGCGACATCGGAAGTTGAGAACTGAACGCCGTAGCTGTTTTCAATTCGGACATTCCTGTAATAGCCGTCGGAAACGGGGGGATTCGTAGGAGGCTCGGTCGGCTCGGGAGATACTTCCGGTTCGTCCGTCTTTTCAAGGATCGAGACTTCATCCGGATACTGAACGCTTTCTATATCAACATATCCGCTTTCACCGGAAAAGCCCTGAGAATTCGCCGCATTTGTATTGCGGAGCTTGATTTTGATGGTCACATAGCCGGGGTTTGCAAGCCTCGGCGGATCCGCTTCGATAGAGATATGCTCCTGCGCGCGGCCGGTGACCGCACCCGTTTCTTCGCTTTCCGCCGAAGAGACAGCTGGGAATGTGGGAATAAGCTGCAGAACTATCAGCGCAGCCAGCATCAAAGCTGCAAAAGCAGCAGCCGTTTTTCTGAGTTTTTTAATGATCCTCAATTCGATCTCCTTATCCGAATCACCGGAGTTGACTCCGAATGAACCAATTTATCATATTTAATACGGGCGGCATGAATGCCTATTAACCCATCATCTGATTATTATACAACAGATAGCGCCTGGGGGCAAGTGCTTTTTTAGTATCCAAATGATATACTCACATTGAGTTACAGCAAGGGCCGAACGGGCAGCCCCGCATCGGATAACAAAAAAGGCTTTAAAATCCGCTTTCGGGATGTTATAATAAATTCAGTTTTACAAGAAGGAAACCCATGCGTTTCCGGTTTGGAGCAGTTATGAAATGGATCGAAATAACCGTTAACACGACAGAAGAGGGCACCGAAATCGTGCTCGCCAGGTTCGATATGCTCGGTATTCAGCAGGTCAGCATCGTTCAGGGCTATAATGAGATCGACGCGCTCCTGCGTTCCGCCGAAAAATACTGGGACTATGCCGAAGAAGCCGCGCTTAATAAACAGCCCGCCGTACAGGCATACATCTCCGATCTTCCCGAAAACGATGGCGTTGTCGAGGAAGTGAAAGCATCGATCGAAGAGCTCAAATCCATGCGCGAAGAGATCGGTCTCGATCTCGGCACGCTCGATGTTTTCGTTCGCAAGGTCGATGAAGAGGATTGGGCGAACAATTGGAAAGCTTACTTCAAGCCTGTGAACGTCGGTTCAAAGCTTCTTGTATGCCCGACATGGGAGGAGATCCCGGAGGATAATACACGCGCTGTTTTGCGGATCGACCCCGGCATGGCGTTCGGCACCGGTACCCATCATACGACAAGAATGTGCCTTGAGCTTCTTGAAAGAGAGATCAAACCCAGCGACATCGCTGCCGATCTCGGCTGCGGCAGCGGCATCCTTTCCATTGCCGCAAGCCTCCTCGGAGCCGAAAAAACCTATGCGATCGATATCGATCCCGTTGCCGCGAAAGTCGCTTCGGAGAATGCCGAGCTGAACGGCGTCGACATGTCAAAATACACGGTCCGTATCGGCGATATCCTTTCCGATGAGGATTTCCGGGAAGAGATCTCCGAAGAGAAATTCGATATCGTGCTTGCAAATATCGTTGCAAACGTGATAATCGCGTTTGCGCCGGTGATCCCTTCGCTGCTGAAGCCCGGCGGAAAGCTTATCGCTTCCGGCATCATCGACGACCGTCTTGATGAAGTCATCGACGCTCTTGAAGCAAACGGTCTTGCGGTGAACGAGATCCGTTTCGGAGATGATTGGCGCGCCGTGCTTGCAGAACTTAAGAAATAACGATGAGAAGGTTCTTTATCGACAAAAACATATCCGTAGGGGACACGCTTGAGCTGACCGGCGACGAAGCGCGCCATCTTGTTACAGTGCTGCGCATGGCTGCCGGAAGCGAGCTCATCCTTATCAACGGGTCCGGCGCGGAGCATACTGCAAAGCTTATCAAAGTTGGAAGTGATTTTGCCGAACTGACCGTCACCGGCGAAGCGCTTTGTGCCGCGGAGCCTGTTAACAAGGTCGCGCTGTATCAGTGCCTTCCGAAAGCGGGCAAGCTTGATCTGATCGTACAGAAATGCGTTGAACTCGGCATTTCTTCAATCCATCCTGTCTATTCGAAGCGCTGCATTGTGAAGCCTGAACGCGGAGAAAACAAGCTTATCCGGTATAACAAGATCGCTCAGGAAGCAGCAAAGCAGTGCGGAAGAGCTGTCGTGCCGCGGGTCCACCCAGTAGAAGAGCTTAAATCGGTTGCATTCGGCGAATACGATCTTGTTCTGATCGCTTATGAGGACGAACACGAACTCGGCATCAAGGCCGCTCTGAAAGCTTTCGCGCGCGAAAGAGGCGGGCAAGCTTCTTCTATTGCAATTGTTATCGGACCGGAAGGCGGATTCGAAGCGGAAGAAGTCGACGCTGTTTTAAAAAACGGCAACGCAAGAGCCGTGACCCTCGGCTGCCGTATCCTGCGGACCGAGACGGCGGGAATGGCAATGCTTGCAATGCTTATGTACGAGATGGAGGGCTGATATGCGCTGCTGCTTTATTACGCTCGGATGCCGGGTCAACCAATATGAAAGCGACGCAATGGCAGAGCTGCTTGCATCTGCCGGTCATTCTGTCGTCCACGATCCTTCCGAAGCGGATGTCTGCATCATCAACACATGCACCGTTACAAACATTGCCGACAGGAAATCCCGCCAGATGCTTTCCAAAGCCCACCGCATCAATCCGAATTCAAAGCTGGTCGTATGCGGCTGTTGGGCGCAGCGAAACAGCGAAGCGGCAAAAGCGCTCGAAGGCGTTGATGCCGTAATGGGCAGCAGCGATCGCGGCAGGATCGTTGAAATAGTCGACGGATTCGCGGCTCAAACCGAACGTGCGGATGTTATCGATACCGTCCGCGAAGTTATGCACGACACGCATTTCGAAGAGCTTTCCGCCGTCAACGAGGGAAGAACGCGAGCGTACCTGAAGATCCAGGACGGCTGCAATATGTTCTGCACCTATTGCGCGATCCCGTATGCGCGGGGCGCTCTCCGTTCGAGGAGCCTTGAGTCGATCCGACGCGAAGCGGAAAAGCTGAATGTGGAAGGCTATCCCGAAGTTGTTTTGACGGGCATCCATCTGATGAGTTACGGTGTTGACCTGAAGAACGGAACCGATATCTCCAACGCCGTGAAGTGCTTTGCCGGTCTTTCCAACATCCGCCGGATACGCTTCGGCTCGCTTGAGCCGCATCTTTTCAATGACCGTATCATAGCATCCCTTGCCGAAGAAAAGCGCATCTGCCGCCAGTTCCATCTTTCTCTGCAGAGCGGTTCGGACACCGTGCTCGAAAGGATGAAGCGCGGATATACTTCAGCTCAGTATCTTGAGCTCTGCAGCAAGCTGCGCGCAGCGTTCGGCCCGGAAACAGCTGTCACGACCGATATCATCGCGGGTTTCCCCGGCGAAACGCTCCAAGAGCATGCCGAGACGATCGCATTTATGAAAGAAGTCGGTTTTGCGAAGGTGCATATTTTTCCATACTCCAGGCGAAGCGGTACTAAGGCCGACAGGATGCCCGATCAGCTCACGAACGCAGAAAAGAGCGCAAGGGCGAAGGAGCTTATTGCCGTCGGCAAAGAGCTTGAAAAAGCGTTCCTCGAAAGATTTATCGGGACCGAAGCCGAGGTTCTTGTTGAAACAACGGACGGAGATAACAGTGAAGGCTATACCGATACTTATGCACGGGTGATCATCAACGAACCGATCGCGCAGAACAGTTTCGTGCGCGTTCAAATAACCGAAGTAAAGGAGGACAGTGATGGAGAATTGTCTCTTTTGTCGCATCGCAGCCGGTGACATTCCCTCGAACAAGGTCTATGAGGACGAACAGGTCCTTGCCTTCAGGGATATCGACCCGCAGGCGCCGACGCATGTGCTTCTGATCCCCAAGAAGCATTTTGCGAACATTCTCGAAGCCGACAGCGAAACAATAGCTTATCTTCACGGCATCGTAAAGAAGCTCGTGAAAGAGCTCGGCATCGATGAAACGGGCTTCCGCGTCGTCATCAACACCGGCGAAGACGGTCAGCAGACAGTCAAGCACCTGCACATCCATATTTTGGGCGGCAGGAGCATGCAGTGGCCGCCCGGCTGATTTTCGATTTAAAGCAAAGAAAACGCCGTCTTTGGACGGCGTTTTTATAACTTTAAAGAGTCACATCAAAGCGTCAGAAGCAGCCCGCTCAGCGCGGCGTAAATCGTCGGGATCGAAATCATTGCTCCGTAACGTATGAACTCAATATAACTTAGTTTTACACGCTGCAGCTTCAGTACGCTCATCCACATTATGCCGGCAATCGCACCGATCGGAGTAAGAAACGCGCCGATGTTTGAACCGATGACGGAAGCATAAAGCGCAGCGTTCATCGAAGCCGCGGGCACGCCTGCGCATACCGACGAAAACAGTACGCTCATCGGAATGTTGTTGATCACATTTGCGCTTAAAAACGACGCTGTACCGAAGCTGTATACCGGGTGCATGCCGGAGAGGAATGATGCGAGCTTCGCTGTTATGCCTGTTTTCTCAAACGCGAGCACGATCACGAACATCGAAATGATAAAAGGAATTACATCCCACGGAGCGCGAATTAGCGATGCTTTGAGGATCCGCGGTCTTTTGCGCCGCGCCAGTGAATAGCCGAGTGAAAACAGTATCAGGCTGACGCAGGCTCCGAGAGAAATCAGCCACATCTGGATATCCAGATACAGCGAGACGCTCATAAGAACGATGCAGACGACCAGATGGATAAGCGCCGTAAATACATGGAATTTATTTTCAAGCTTCGGTTCGGAAGCCGCAGCGCTGATTGGCAGGCTGAGTTTTTTTCTGAAGATCAGCCACATTACAAAAAGCGAACAAGCTCCCGCAAAAACCGTCGGAAGGAACATTTTAGAAAGATACTCGAAGAAATCGATCCCGGCGTTCGAAGCAAGATAGATATTCGTCGGGTTGCCGATTATGAAGACCATGCTCCATGTGTTTGCCGCAACGAATTCGCAAATCAGATAGGGGAGAGGATCGATCTTCGCGCTTCTTGAAAAATAGCAGATGAACGGAGTGAAAGTCAAAACGATTATGTCGTTCGAGGTGAAGATCGTCAGGATCGAAACGATCATATAGAGGCAGAAAAAGAGCGCTGTCTGGCTGGCTTTGGCGAAGTTAAGGACCTTGCAGGCAATATAGCTGAAGAAGCCCGCGTTGTCGAGATAGATCGAGATCACCGTCATTGAGATCAGCAGAAGCAGGATCTTAATCGGATTCATACCGGAATCGCGCGTCAGTCCGCCCCATACTTCAGGAAGAGTGAGCTGGCCGAAAAGGAGAAGCAGGATCGCCCCGGCAAGCGGAGCAAGCCAATAGATATTGAAGCTCTTTCCTTTAATAAGAACCGAAGGCTTCATAAAGATCAGAGCGATCAAACCAACAAGGCTCAGAACCGAAATTATAACCGTTGTCAGCACAGGAGCATCTCCTCTTGAAGAATCAGGCATATTATAACATGATTCGTTAAAAATTCAAGATTGCAATACCCCGGCGCAAATGATACGAACAAAGATATTGACATTTTCGATTTTTCGTTTATAATATCGATTGTTAAGAATACGGACGGGTTCCCGAGCGGCCAAAGGGAGCGGACTGTAAATCCGTTGTCACAGACTACGATGGTTCGAATCCATCCCCGTCCACCAAAAGCAAAGAGGGGTTCAGCCCCTCTTTGCTTTTGTTATTGAATCAGATGGATTCGAAGCCGCGATAAGGAAACGCAGCAGTGCTGCGTTTGCCGCGGCCGGGTTTTTCGTCGCAGGGAAGCTGCGAAGCGAAGTGAGCGAGCAGATTACCCGATGCGCGAAAAACGAATCCATCCCCGTCCACCAAAAGCAAAGAGGGGTTCAGCCCCCTCTTTACTTTTGTTATTGAATCAGATGGATTCGAAGCCGCGATAAGGAAACGCAGCAGTGCTGCGTTTGCCGCGGCCGGGTTTTTCGTCGCAGGGAAACTGCGAAGCGAAGTGAGCGGGCAGATTACCCGATGCGCGAAAAACGAATCCATCCCCTCCATGTAGAGTATGAGTCCTTATCTTTTCGGCAACTCTGTAATTGACACTTATTGTTTTTTATGGTAGCATCTAATTGATGAATATCATCACATCGGTTTTGCTTAAGGAGGATAAATATGTCTTTTTGTATGAAATGCGGCGCCAAGCTCGAAGAAGGATCCAAATTCTGCATGCGCTGCGGAAACCCCGTCGGAGTTCAGGCTGCTGCCGCATCTGCGGTTTCGCAGGCTTCCGTCGCAGCTGCAGCATCCGTTCAAAATGTTCAGCCCGTAGTTTACTACATGGACCCCAAAGGCATCACTTTAGTCAACTACCGTTTAACAATCCGTGACGCCGGGGGCAACGAGTGTTTTTATGCCGAAACGCAGCCGACTGCCATCACCTATAAAATGCACATCATCGACCTTTACGGCAATGAGATCATAACTGTTCAGCAATCCAAAAAAGTGACGCTTGCCTCCGTAAATTTCGAAATGCGCAAGAATGACCAGCTTGTTACCAATGTAATACAGCGTGTTAAACTTACAACATACAACTATGATCTGCCCGAGCTCGGCATCAGAGCCGACGGCAAGATATTGATGTTCAATTTCAAAATGACTGCCGGCGGCAGAGATGTCGCAACGATCTCCAAGAAAGTTCTGGCATGGGGTGACAGTTACGAGATCTTCATCAACGATCCGAAGGATACCGAAGTTGTGCTTGGTTTTGTAACCTGCATCCAGATGCTGTGGATACGCAACCGCCATAAGCGATAACGCTACATTCATTTTGTTTCCGAAAGCCTGTTCCCGCAGGCTTTTTTAATGTTTTCCGAAAATGCTGACGATTGCAACATCTTTGTGTCATTTCGGTTTCTCCGTTGATTAGGTGATCAATATGGTGTTATAATAATACCAAAACCCGGGACCCTGGAGGCACATTATGCTTGAGCTGCACAAAATTTCAAAACAGTACACGACCGGTGCTCTTGTTCAAAAAGCGCTGGACGGCGTCGACCTCGCCTTTCGAAAAAGTGAATTTGTCGCCGTGCTCGGCCCAAGCGGCTCCGGCAAGACCACACTTTTAAACATCATCGGCGGCCTGGACCGCTATGATTCGGGCGATCTTGTTATCAATTCGGTATCAACAAAGAAATACAGCGACCGTGATTGGGATACATACCGCAACCACATGATCGGCTTCGTTTTCCAGAATTATAATCTGATCCCGCACCAGAGCATTCTTTCAAATGTCGAGCTTGCGCTGACTATTTCCGGCGTTTCCCGCGCTGAAAGGCGCAGACGGGCAAAGGAAGCATTGAGATCCGTCGGCCTCGGCGACCAGCTGCACAAACGGCCGAACCAGATGTCCGGCGGTCAGATGCAGCGCGTGGCGATCGCACGAGCTCTTGTCAACGACCCGGATGTTCTGCTTGCGGACGAACCGACAGGCGCTCTTGATTCCGAAACCAGCGTCCACGTTATGGATCTTCTTAAGGAAGTCGCCAAGGATCGCCTTGTTATCATGGTCACCCATAATGGGGAGCTCGCCAACGAATACGCCAACCGCATCGTTAAGCTTAAGGACGGTCGGATCATTGACGATTCCAATCCTTTCGATCCGCGGGAAGAATCAAAAGCGGAACCGAAACCGAAGAAGAACAGATCAGGCAAGAAGACCTCGATGGGTTTCCTGACAGCAATATCGCTTAGTCTGAACAATCTGCGCACAAAGAAGGGGAGGACCATTCTGACCGCTTTCGCCGGTTCCATAGGCATAATCGGCATTTCGATGATCCTGGCGCTTTCAACGGGGATCCATAATTACGTTGACGATATTCAGAAAGAGACTCTTGTTTCCTATCCGATCGTTGTCGAAAAAGAGCCGAACAACATGCTCAAGAGCTTCGCGAGCATGCGCGAAAAGGATGACAGCGCCCAAGAACACGAAGCGGACAAAGTCTATACCAACCCCCGCATCTATAAGATGTTCAATGCGGCTTTCACAGGAACCGACGAGCAGAACAACCTTGCGCCGTTCAAGACTTATATCGAGAAGCGGTTTTCCGATTCAAAAGAGCTCTCGGATCTTGTCAATGCGGTTCATTATGACTACGGTCTGAAGCTCACTGTCTATTTCAAAGATTCGGAAGGCAACTACAAAAACGCCGATATTTCGCAGGCGATCTTCGGCAGCGGCAGCGAGGAAGAGAGCACCGGAATGGGCATGTTCAACATGGTCTCATCCCGCATGCCGAATATGAACCTCTGGTCCGAACTCATTCCCGGAAGGAACGGCGAGCTTATAGACCCGATGATCTTCGATCAGTATGATCTCGTTGCCGGCGAATGGCCGAAGGAGACGGGGGACATAGTTCTGATCATGACGAACAGACAGGAGATCACCGACAACGCATTTTATGCTCTCGGCCTGACAGATGAGCAGGATATCAAGGATATGCTCAAAGCTGTTCTTCGCGGCGAAAAGCTCGAGGAAACTTCGCGCAGCGCAAGCTTTGACGAGATTCTCGGGAAAGAATTCAAGCTGATACTCGCATGCGAAAAATACCGCAAGCTCGACGACGGCGGAACGAAATGGGAGGATATCAGCGAAGACGACGCCGCGATGAATCTCGTCATCAAGAACGGTCTCGATCTGCGTGTTGTGGGCATAATCAAGCCCAACACGGATAACGCTCTTTCTTTCACAGGCGCTTTCGGATACACCTCCAAGCTTTCCGACTATGTGATCTCAAAGACCGAAGAAAAGGAACTCATTAAGCTTCAAAGCGCTGCCGAAAACGAGAATCTGGATCTTATCACCGGTCTTCCGTTCGTGATAACCGATGAGGGCGAGCTTACCGATGCGGAGAAGAGCACCGAAGTCAGGGAATACTTCGCTTCCCTCAAAGAGGGTGAAAAAGTTGAGATCTATACAAAGATCCTCGGCATGCCGGACGAAGCCGAGCTTGCCTCCGTAATCGATGGTTATCTCGCAATGTATCCGACAAGGGAAAGCATGATCGGGTTTGCAGCGGAAAGCTACGGTTTCAACGTTTCGGATATGGAGGAGTATCTTTCCGAATACAGCGACGACGAAATTCGCGCTCTGATGCGCGAACAGATCTCCGCACTGCTTAAAGCCAACGCCGAAGAATCGGCGAAGATGCAGGTCATGCAGATGGTGCGCGAACTCTCCGATCCCGATGATCTGCTCGGAGTCAGCGGTTATCATGCTGTTGCGGCTGCTTTTGATCAGATGATCGCAGTCGAGACCGATCAATCGAAGCTTGCCGCATACTACGATGCGTTCATGCCCACGTCCGTCGCCGGCGTAACGCTTTCGGAAAGGCTTGCTGAGCTCGGCTATGTCGACCGCGGTTCCCCCGATTCGATCAGCATCTATGTTTCGAGCTTTGACGATAAGGAAACCGTTACAAAACTTATCGACGATTACAACGGTTCGGTCAGGGATGAAGAAGATAAGATCGAGTACACCGATTATGTTGCGCTTCTGATGAGCGGCGTCACAACGATCATCGATGCCGTGACCTACGGTCTGATCGCATTTGTTACGATCTCGCTTATCGTTTCCTCGATCATGATCGGAATTATCACTTATATCTCCGTTCTCGAACGCACGAAGGAGATCGGCATTCTCCGCTCGATCGGCGCATCGAAGCGCAATATCAGATCCGTATTCAATGCCGAAACGCTCATCATCGGCTTCTTTGCCGGCATAATAGGCATCGGCGTGACCGTGCTGCTGTGCATACCGCTTAACCTGATCCTGCATAAGCTGACCGGAATCGAAACGCTTTCCGCTGTGCTGCCCGTCCGTGCAGCTGTGATCCTTGTTCTGATCAGCATGATGCTGACCCTGATCTCCGGCCTGATCCCCGCGGGGATCGCCGCAAGGAAGGATCCCGTTACGGCGCTGAGAACGGAATAACCCATGTAATCAAATACAGCAAAAGAAAAGGGAAGGGCATTGCTGCTCTTCCCTTCGCTGTTTTGATGATCACTCTTCTGCCGGGCTGAAATCTTCCTTGCCGACGCCGCAAAGCTCGCAGGCGAAATCTTCGGGAAGCTCTTCCCACTTAACGCCGGTCTCTTCTTCATCATAGACCCAACCGCATACATTGCAGATGTATTTCATTGCTTTTCTCCTTTCATTGAATTCTTGTTTGCTTTTAAAGTATACTTTAAAAAAGCACTCCCGTCAAGCTTGATCGGATCATTGCTTACTTCTGCTCCATATGCTAACTGCTCGGTCTGCAAGATCAGCCCGCCCAGCCTTCCGCTCCAAAGCCGCAATACACTGCTCCGGTGCAGAATTATGCGCAGCAGCATAAGTCTCAGCCTCAACAGCCCATTCAGCAGCCTCAATACAGGGCTCAGCCTGCTGCTTCAACGCCTGCTCCGGCAGCTTCTTCCAAAGATAAAATGCCTAGCCAGGGCGGTCATCTTTTCCTGGTTGTGCTCGGGTTCAT
>JAEEGL011893808.1_pt1 | contig 15226 bp, 12 predicted proteins | sample 9134231 | NCBI WGS metagenome assembly JAEEGL01 (sample SAMN16246548, study PRJNA631951) | gut metagenome | biome: gut microbiome; feature: rumen; material: fiber-attached | host: Bos | place: Iran: Karaj | collected 2018-10 | reverse complement strand
GTTAACGAGTTCGACGATATGGCTCGTTCCGCTATTTCCGAACTTGGAAACATGGTCATGGGTAATGCCGCAACCATCCTTTCCAACAACAACGTTCTCATCGACATCACACCGCCTACCATCATCACCGGAACAACATCAATTCAGTCTCCCGACAGCACCATGTTCAAAGTACCGCTCCTTTACGAAGATTACAGCGTTATGCTTTGCTTCATGTTCAAAAACATCGGGTAGCGAGTGAGAGTATTTAAGTGGGCGAAGCCCATGTCTATAATATTAGGGTGCGACCTGAGTCATTTGACTTAAGGGCGCACCCTAATGTTATAGACAGCAGCGTGTAACGCACTTAAATACCGAGGGAGCCCCGAAGCGAGCAGACCGCTTGCGGTCGCGAGCTTGGACGAAGTGCTGCTTAATAGCCGAGCTTCGAAAACAACGTAAATTTTTTTATAATCCCACATAATCAAACGACCCCAGGAGGACACCATGATCAGACTTTACGACAAAGGCGCATTTGTACTTAACGGAAATCTAATCCCCGAAGAAAACATATCTTCGGAGTACAAGCAATTCACCGACACGCTTCCGGACAAAGAAGAACTTAAGAAAAACACCCTTGCTTACGGCATTCTTCAGTCCCACAACACATCAAACGACCCTGAGAAGCTTAAAGTAAAGTTTGATAAGCTGACAAGCCATGACATCACATTCGTTGGCATCATCCAGACGGCCAGAGCAAGCGGACTGGAGTCATTTCCTATCCCTTATGTTCTCACAAACTGCCACAACTCCCTTTGTGCGGTGGGCGGAACCATAAACGAAGATGACCATATGTTTGGCCTTTCCTGCGCCAAAAGATACGGCGGAATGTATGTTCCCCCTCATCAGGCGGTCATTCACCAGTTTGCCCGTGAAATGCTGGCAGAGGGCGGCAAAATGATCCTTGGCTCAGATTCCCATACAAGATACGGAGCACTGGGAACAATGGCTATAGGTGAAGGCGGTCCCGAGCTAGTTAAGCAGCTGCTTTCAAAGACCTATGATATTAATTATCCCGGTGTTGTCGGCGTTCATCTCACCGGCAAGCTCCGTCGCGGAGTAGGACCTCAGGACGTGGCCCTTGCAATAATAGGTGCTGTATTTAAAAACGGTTACGTAAACAATAAAGTCATGGAATTCTTTGGAGACGGTGTGAACGGTCTTTCTGTTGACGAGCGTATCGGAATAGATGTCATGACTACAGAAACGACCTGTCTTTCATCCATATGGGTAACAGATGATAAGGTACGTGAATTCTATGACATACACGGAAGAAAAGAAGGCTTTAAAGAACTTAAGACTGCGGATAAGGCATACTACGATGGACTTATAGATGTTGACTTAAGTTCGATCAAACCCATGATCGCAATGCCTTTCCATCCCAGCAATACTTATACCATAGACGAGCTTAACGAAAACCTCGAGGACATCCTTGCGGATGTGGAAAAGAAGGCTCTTGTGTCTCTCGACAACAATAAAGTACAGTTCACTCTCCGCGATAAGATCAAAAACGGCAAGCTTTATGTGGACCAGGGCGTTATCGCAGGCTGTGCGGGAGGAGGATTTGAAAATATCTGCGCCGCAGCGGACATATTAAAGGGCAAAAATATCGGTCCCGATGAGTTCTCCCTCAGCATTTATCCCGCATCCCAGCCCATCATGATGGAGCTTGTCAAGAACGGCACCATTGCAAACCTTATTTCCACAGGTGCAACGATACGTACCGCATTCTGCGGACCTTGCTTCGGAGCGGGAGATGTTCCTTGCAACCGCGGTTTCTCCATAAGACATTCAACACGTAACTTCCCGAACCGTGAGGGCTCAAAGGTCACAAACGGCCAGATCGCAAGCGTGGCTCTCATGGATGCCAGAAGCATTGCGGCAACCGCAGCAAACAAAGGATATCTTACAAGTGCGGAATCATTTGAAGGAGAATACTCAAAGCCTAAATATTTCTTTGATTCATCGATCTATGAGAACAGAGTATACAACGGAGTAGGTCATCCCGATAAGTCCGTGGACGTCCGTTTCGGTCCGGGTATCGTTGACTGGCCCAGGATGTGCGCTCTTAATGAGAACCTTCTTCTTAAGGTTGCTTCAAAGATCATGGATCCTGTTACAACTACGGACGAGCTTATCCCTTCGGGCGAAACTTCTTCCTTCAGATCAAATCCTTTGGGACTTGCGGAATATACTCTTTCAAGAAAAGATCCCGAATATGTGGGAAGGGCTAAAAACATCCAGAAGGCCGAAAAGGCACGATGGGAAGATGCATCCAAGACATCTGTAGTTAACGCTGTTCCGGAGCTTTCCGCAATTCTTGATACCGTAAACGCTAAGTTTAACAAAGACGTTAAAGATATTCAGATCGGAAGCACCATCTATGCCGTAAAACCCGGCGACGGAAGCGCAAGAGAGCAGGCTGCGTCATGTCAGAAGGTGCTCGGTGGTCTTGCAAATATCGCCCGTGAATATGCAACGAAGCGTTACCGCTCAAATCTCATAAACTGGGGCATGATACCCTTTATCTTTACCGAAGATGTTCCTTTCGAAGTAAATGATTATTTATATATACCCGGTATAAGGGATGTAATAAAGAATAAGGTTTCCGAAGTGAAGGCCTACATCGTAAACCGTGATATGAAAGAGTTTACGCTTAATATCGGAGCTCTTACCGATGATGAGAGAGAGATAATCTTAAAGGGCTGTCTCATAAATTATTACAGAGGATAAAAATAATCATTGACGAATCGAAAAGTTATGGTATAATAACTTGGTCTGATGAATCGACTAGGACGAAAACCTTCAAACCGAAGGGAGGGATAAAGAATGTCAAGTGTTATCGTAAAAGAGAACGAGTCTCTGGACAGCGCTCTTCGCAGATTTAAGAGAAACTGCGCAAAGGCCGGCATCCAGCAGGAGATCCGCAAGCGTGAGCATTATGAAAAGCCCAGCGTAAAGAGAAAGAAGAAGTCTGAGGCTGCTCGCAAGCGTAAATACAAATAGTTCCGGAAATATAAGACCTCTTGGTTTCAAGAGGTCTTTTTTCTTGCATATTGAAAATCGATATGATAGAATAATTCTAATTATAGGAAATTGTACAAATTGTTCATAAAAGACGTATCCGTATTGAATTTTGTTGATCTGTGCTTTTTACTTGGAGGGGCAAATGGAAGCACGTTTGGAGATAAATCTCTTTTTCATGATATTGCTGGGGTGGGTTTTTTATAAGCTTAACAGTGATGCCGATGAAAGAGAGGAAAATATAACTCTTTCTCATAACATATTAAGTACATTTTTAGTCCTGTTTGCCGACATGGCTCTTTTGTTTACCGAAGGAAAGACCCCTTCGGTAGTACTTTATATACTTTACACCATCTATTATTTCCTGCTTCTTTCTATGAGTTTTCATTGGTTTTTGTATGCAGGCCGTTTCACAAAAAACAAAAAGATGTACAACAAGGAGAACAGGGTGACTTACCTGGTTCTTGTTATGAGCATGATCGTTCTTACGATCTTAAGCCCTTTTGTAAACCTGCTTTACAAAGTCGATCCCGAAACACTGACCATAACGAGCGGATATTTGGGGAAACTGTTTGATTATGTGCCCTATGTATTCATCCTTTTTGCTACGATCCAGTTCATCATAGCGCTTGTATACGATACGGAAACGAAGACAGAAATGTCTGTGGAGACCGTTGTAATGGTCATTGCGCTTCCGATGCTCACAATGATATTTACAATAATCTTCGAATCATTTACGGCTCTTGCTCCGTCACTTGTTATCTGCATGCTTTTCGTTTACTTCGATTTCCATGTGGGGCATGTGTCTACGGACGGTCTTACCGGACTCAACAACAAGAGGCAGTACCTTCGTTACATCAACTCATCCATACAGGATGTTAAGGCACCTTTTAAGCTGTTTCTCATCATCTGCGATATCGATTATTTTAAGCATATAAATGACACATTCGGTCATGCCGAAGGCGACAAAGCCATAATCGAGATCGCTGAAATGCTTAAGAAGACATGTTCTGCAGCAGGTGGAAGCTTCCTTGCCCGTTACGGAGGCGATGAATTTGTCATCGTTTTTAAGACAAGATTTGAAGACGAAGTCGTAGACTTTATGGCCCGCACACAGAAAGCATTAAAAGAGCGCAACGAATCCGGCGGCGCCCGTTATAAGCTTTCCATGAGTATCGGATACGCGCAGTACCAGTATGGGGAAACCCTTGAGATGCTCACAGCAAGGGCTGACGAGATGCTTTACTCCGAGAAGCAGGAGCATCATTTGGAATTAGATAAAAAAAGAGGTATAGAAGCTTAATGGAAACAGCTGAAAGCTTAACATACGATTTTGACGCTCAAACAGTAAAAGCGATATTCGGCGAGTTTGATTCATACGCAAAACTTATAGAGAAGACTTTCAATGTCTCACTCATCCAGCGGGAGAACGGCCTTAAAGTCATCGGACAGCCCCAAAATGCCGAGGCTTGCGGCAATCTGCTCATAAGCCTTGCCGACAGCTACAAAAAGAACGGAACACTTTCTGAACAGTCCGTTAACTATTCCGTGGCTATGGCTCTTGAGAACAGGCTTTCCGAGGCATCTGAAGCAGATAAAGATGTTTTGGGCTATACCATCATGGGAAAGCCCATAAAGCCAAAGACCATCGGTCAGAAAAATTATGTAGATCTCATCAGAAACAAGATGATCGTTTTCGGTATCGGCCCTGCAGGAACAGGTAAGACCTACCTTGCAATGGCTATGGCCATCAAAGCCTTCAAAAACGATGAGGTATCAAGGATAATCCTTACAAGGCCTGCAATAGAGGCGGGAGAGAAGCTGGGATTCTTGCCCGGAGATCTTCAGAGCAAGGTAGACCCATACCTCAGACCCCTATATGATGCACTGTATCAAATAATGGGTGCGGAGACTTTCCAGAGAAACATGGAAAAAGGACTGATTGAAGTTGCACCTCTTGCGTATATGCGGGGAAGGACTCTCGACAACGCCTTTATAATCCTTGACGAAGCCCAGAACACCACGCCTGCCCAGATGAAGATGTTCCTCACAAGAATAGGCTTTGGATCAAAGGCAGTGGTTACCGGAGATCTCACGCAAAAGGATCTGCCCGAAGGTGCCGTTTCCGGACTTGATACAGCATTAAAAGTTCTTAAGCCCATTGACGACATCGGCATCGCAACGCTAACCAGCGTCGATGTTGTTAGACATCCTCTTGTCCAGAAGATCGTCGATGCATACGAAAAGTATGAAAAGACTCAGGCGGAGTTACATAAACATAAAGAAAAACCGAAAGGTACGGATATAAAAGATGCAGGAAGAAACAGAGTTACAAAAAAGTAGACTAAACAGATTTATTGCCTTTGCGGGGGTGGTCGTGATAACCGCCGCTTCGCTGATTTTTTTTGTTTTGACTAATTCCGAAAAGACAGGTTTGGACTGGCTTTATATTACCGGTACCTGCATCGTTTCATGTGTGATCATTGCGTATGCCTACCTTCTTAAAGACAGGGTTTTTATCAACTGGAAGAGGTTCTGCTTCAGCGCCGCTTTTTTTGTATTGCCGCTGATCCTTCTTATCTCGGTTGATTCATATATCAATTTCCCGGTATGGATGCTTGGCGGCATCCTTATTGCCGGACTGATCGACACAAATCTCGGTCTTTTCACATCTTATCTTTATATCCTTTCCGCCACACATCTTGAAAACAACACATTAAAAGGCTTTATAATAACACTTCTTACCATAAGCCTCGTTTGCCTTCTTTTCAGGTTTGTGAAGGATTTTATAACCGCCCTTTATCTTGTTGTTACGGTTTCCGCAGCGACACTTGTTATTTCGCTTATCGTTAATAAGCTTGTCATCCACGATTCTTTTTCAACGCTTTCATTTAATCTTATTATCGCATATGTGCTGATGATCTTTGTTACCATACTTTGCAGAGCGCTCTTTAAGGGTACACTTGATATGCGTGATGAAGCGGTTAAGGAAGCCGAAAATGACACTGAAGAGAACGCTGAAACAGGATTCAGCTATCTCAACAGACTTGCTGACGAGACAAATTCCATCGATTATTCCGATGAGTTGAAAACGATTCACAAGACTGAAGAAAGCAAAGTTCCTTCTGAAGAAACTGTTTCAAAGCCCGAGATCAGCGATGAAGAACTTCTTCCTTATTGCGATGAAGCCGCACCGTTGCTTGCAATGCTTAAAGAGAAAAAGAAGTCCGTATTCCTTCATTCCGTCAGGGTATCAAGACTTGCGGTCAAATGTGCTGACGGACTGACCGGAGTCAACAGTCTTCTTGTCAGAGCAGGAAGCCTTTACTCACAGATCGGTAAATCCGAAGCAGGCGATTCTTACGAGAATACACTGAGGATCATAAAGGACAACTGCTTCCCCTATGTTCTTGTTGAGTGCATTTCTTCCTCGGCCAAAAAAGACGAGAGCGGAGCCATCTCAAAGGAAGCTGCCGTAATCACCATAACAGACCGCATCGTTTCCACATACTATTACCTTAAGAACCAGAATTCACCCGTATATCCCGAAAAGCTTGTTGATTCCGTTATCGGAAAAGAAGTCACACACGGACGTCTCAATGCTTCGGGACTTTCACTAAAAGATATAAATTACATCAGGGAGTATTTCGTTGAAACCATTAATTCCCTTGAGAAAGGCCGAAAGTAAAAGGTACTTGAAATGACTGTAAACCTTGAATCGGAAGTAGAAATTGATCTTAAAGGATTCGACGTATATGAAGGCATCAAAAAGACCGTAGAGGCCTGCCTTAATTATGTTGACTGTCCTTATGAAGCGGAAGTCAACGTACTTCTTACAAACGACAACGAAATAAGAGAAATGAACAGGGAAAACCGTGATCTTGACAAGTCCACGGATGTTCTTTCGTTCCCTCTTATCGCCTATGATAAGCCCGCTGATTTCGATCTTACGGAAGAAGATGAGATAGATCTTTGCAATCCCGATACCGGAGAGCTTATGCTGGGTGACATCGTAATCTCACTTGATCATGTTAAAGCCCAGGCCAAAGAATACGGACATTCGGAAGAACGGGAACTGTTATTCCTCGTAGCACACAGCATGCTCCATCTTTTCGGATACGACCACGAAAATGACGATGAGAGAATCGTTATGGAAAAAATGCAGAAGGAGATACTTGACTCTATCGGAGTGAGCCGGTAGAGCATATAATCATGTCAAACAAAGACAGAAATTCATTTTACATACAGGGTTCCATACTTGCCGCAGCTTCGATCCTTACAAGGATACTGGGACTTATTTTTCGTATACCGCTTACAGGTATCATCGGAGACGAAGGAAACGGAGCATACTCAAATGCTTATGAGATCTACAATAATGCTTTGCTGCTTTCCACCTACAGCATTCCGATAGCTGTATCACGTCTTGTTTCCGTAAGAGAAGCAAAAAAAGAGTTCAGAAATTCATATAAAGTATTAAAGACCACATTTTTGTTCGCATCCCTTGTGGGCCTTATAATGTCGATGCTGGTTTGGTATTTTGCGGGACCTCTGTCACAGATGCTCTTTAAATCCGCAAGTTCAGCTATACCCTTAAGAGCCCTTTCACCCACTATCTTTATTTTCTCAATGATGGGAGTTCTCCGCGGTTTTTATCAGGGAAAGAACACTGTTATACCTACAAGCATCTCCCAGATACTTGAACAGATCGTCCATGTTGCGGTAGGTCTTGCGCTTGCTTCCATGTTTATGAAGACCTATGCCGACAATGTGAATGCTGCTGCATACGGAGCAGCAGGCGGCACTTTTGGTACACTTGCCGGTGCAGTTGTGGCATTTATCTTCCTCGGCGGCATATATCTCATGTATCGCCCGACACTCATGAGAAGGCTTCGCAAGGATAAGAGCGGTCATGAAGAGACAAATTCCGAAGTGTTCCTGCTCCTTGTAATGACAGCTCTTCCGATAATCTTAAACCAGTTCCTTTATTCGGTTACCGGTACGCTTGACTCGGCTCTTTTCAATAACATACTTTCTTCAAAGGGAATAGAAGAGAGTGTGAGAAATTCACTTGTAGGCATATATTCAGGTAAATTCAGGCTCCTCACAAATGTTCCCCTGGCAATAGCGTCAGCCATCGGTGTTGCGGTTATACCTAACATCGTTAAGGTACATACCGGCGGAACCCGGGAAATGCTTTATGAAAAGATTCATCAAGCCGTTAAGTTCAATATGCTCATCGCCATGCCCTGTGCTGCGGGACTTACCGCACTTGCCGGCCCCATAATGATGACTCTTTTTCCCACTGCAGGAGACCGTTCTTTTGAGATCTCAAAAGAGCTGATGCTTATCGGAAGCGCTTCTGTCATATTTTTTGCATATTCAACGACCACAAACAACATACTTCAGGGACTCGGAAAGCTTAAATACCCCGTTATTCACGCTACCATCGGTATAATATGCTATCTTCTCGTGGATTTCCCGCTCCTTAAGTTTACTACCATGGGAGTATATGTACTTCCCATCGGATATATGGTGTTCCCCTTCGTTGTTGCGGTCCTTAACTGCATAACTATAACAAGAGAGACAGGTTACAGACAGGATTGGATGAGCTCCTTTATCAAACCTTTCCTGTTCTCGGTGATCATGGGATGCACGGCATATCTGTTCTATACCGGTCTCTTTATGATAACCAAGCACAATACTGTATGCCTTATCATCACCATTATCGCATCAATGTTCATCTACTTCTTCCTTGTTATCTTTACAAGGACCATCGACAGAGAAGAACTTAAGGAATTCCCTATGGGAATGAGAGTGATAGGCTTACTCGACAGACTCGGTATAAGGATCTGATATGGCAAAGATCAAAGCAGCCGTAATCGGCGGAGGTGCTTCAGGGCTATTATGTGCTATAATTGCGGCACGTAAAGGCGTGGATGTCACCATATTCGAAGAGAAAGAAAAACTCGGAAAAAAGATATGCGCCACCGGAAACGGTAAATGCAACTTCACGAATTCCAAACTGGACCTTGCACGCTATAACAGCGACAATAAAGGTTTTTGGGAAAAGGCTTTTAAGAAATTTACCGTAGCCGATACGCTTTCGTTTTTTAATGAGATCGGTATAACTCCGCTTCTTAGGGATGAATATTATTATCCGAATTCCGAAGAAGCGGATTCCGTCAGAAAAGCATTGGAGCTTACATGCCTTTCGGAAGGCGTGAAAGTCATAAATGAAAAAGTTATTTCGGTGAAGCGTGAAAACGGTTTTACCGTTAACGGAAAAAGCTTTGACAAAGTAGTCCTGTGCATGGGAAGTCCCGCAGGATATAAGGACGAAAAGGTATTTACCGGCTATGACATAGTTCGAAGCCTTGGCGTCAAAGTCACAGATGTATCACCTGCACTTGTAAGGCTCACAAGCCCCGATAAACAGCTTAAAACGCTTTCCGGAGTCAGAACTGTCGCAACGATATCTCTTTTTATTGATGACCGTTTCATAACAAAAGACACCGGTGAGATACTGTTTAACGATAAGGTCATTTCAGGCATCCCGGCAATGCAGATAAGCCGGTTTGTTTCAAAAGAGAAGAGCGGCAGTAAATATGTCACTCTCGATCTTTTGCCTGATATAAATATCAAAGACTTGAATGATAAGCTTAGAGAACGTTTTTCTTTAAACAGGACAAACGAAGACTGTTTGAACGGACTTTTAAACCATAAACTGAATTATTGTCTGCTTTTACGATCCGGGTTAGAACCGGTTTCTTTAAAACATCCTTCCGAAAAAGAAGTACTGAAGCTTGCAAAAAGTATAAAAGAATTTAGATTTGAAATCTCCGGCACTAATTTATTTGATATGTGCCAGGTCGTTGCGGGCGGCGTGGATACGAGATATGTTGATCCCGAAACCATGGGATCAAAGGACATCCCGGGGCTCTATTTTGCAGGAGAGATACTTGATGTTGACGGTCCCTGCGGAGGCTATAATCTTCAGTGGGCATGGAGCTCGGGATATACGGCAGGGATTTCCCTTGCTGATCGATCAAACGGCTAAATAAAGCCTTAGGCAAAGAACAAAAAATGATAAAATTTCAGGTAAAACTGGATATAGGCCATGATAAAAATGCCCTCACATCTGCTGTGGAAAAGTATGTGGGGAAAGAAAATAAGTGGTGGATAGAAAAAAAGTCAATTGACGCAAGAGAGAAGAATTCCATAAAATATGTCTATTCTATCAGTGTAGAATTAAGTGATACCAATGTAGAATCGAGGCTTTTAAAGAAATATAGCGGCAAGATCACTAAAGAAGACAGGTGTGAATATCTTTTCAGCCCCTGTGGAAAACTTCCCCTTTCCGAGCGCCCTGTAGTCGTCGGTACCGGACCTGCGGGAATGTTCGCGTCATACATGCTATCCCTAAACGGATATGCTCCTCTCGTTATAGAACGGGGAAACAATGTTGACGAAAGAGAAAAAAAGATATCTTTGTTTTGGGAGACCGGTGAACTTGATCCCGAGTCCAACGTCCAGTTCGGTGAAGGCGGCGCAGGCACATTTTCCGACGGTAAGCTTAACACGGGAGTAAAAGACAAGTTCGGAAGGATTCGGTTTGTTCTTGAAACCTTTGTGAAGTTTGGCGCGCCGGAAGAAATACTGTACGCAAACAAGCCCCACATAGGAACGGACATATTGAAAGTCGTGATGAAACGCATGCGCGAGGAAAGCATTAAAAACGGTGCTGAATTCTCCTTTGACACAAAGCTCACCGACATAATCTTTGATGACAACAGCGGCGCAGTCACTTCGGTCCGTTTAAAAAAGAAACATGGCGAGGAATACACTGTTCCGGCAAATGTAGTGATCCTTGCCATAGGTCACAGCGCAAGAGATACTTTCAAAATGCTTTCCGAAAAAAAGCTGCTCCTTGAAAGAAAAGCTTTTGCCATAGGACTTCGTATCGAGCATCTTCAGGAAATGATCGGCAGGTCTCAGTATGGTGATGCATTCAATAAGCTTCCCGCTGCCGATTACAAGATGACGGGTACCGCTAAGGATAAGCGCGGTGTATATTCATTTTGCATGTGTCCCGGAGGCCATGTTGTAAATGCGTCTTCTGAAGAAGGTCGTACTGTCGTTAACGGAATGAGTTATTCCGGAAGAAATGCCAGAAATGCCAATTCCGCCATCGTTGTTCAGGTAAATCCCGAGGATTTTGATAAAGAAGGTTTTACCGGGGTTCTGTCCGGCATGGAATTCCAGAGAAAATGGGAAGAGCTGTGTTTCAGAAAGGCCGGGGGAAAAGTTCCGGTACAGAGGTTCATTGACCTTAAAAACCGTGTTAAGACCACTTCTTTTGGCAGCGTTATCCCCGATACAAAAGGAAGATTCGAAATGTCGGAGCTTTCCGAGGTCCTTCCCGAATATGTTATAAACGGAATAACCGAAGGTGTGGATGATTTTGACAGGAGACTGAAAGGCTTTGCCGATCCCGATGCGGTGCTTTCGGGTGTTGAGACAAGAACTTCGAGCCCCGTGAGGATCGTCAGAAACGAAGAATTTGAAGCACTTCCCGGACTTTATCCTTGCGGTGAAGGCGCCGGCTATGCCGGCGGTATAATGAGCGCCGCCGTTGACGGAATAAAGGTGTTTGAGGCTGTAGGCAGGAAATACAAAGGATTTTGATATGGCTGACAGAAAACTTTTGAAAAACAAAAAGAGAATAGTCATTAAAGTCGGTTCTTCAACCATTACCCATAAAGAGACGGAGAATCTCGATTACGGCAAGCTTGAAAAACTTGTCCGGATAATTACCGACATACACAATTCCGGAAAAGACGTTGTGCTTGTCACATCCGGAGCAATAGCCGTGGGACGTCACGCCATAGGCTTAAAGGACCGCCCTGATACCCTTTCAAAAAAACAGGCGTGTGCGGCCATAGGTCAGGCAAATCTCATGAACATATACCAGAAGCTGTTTTCCGAATACAGTCAGCTGTGTGCGCAGGTATTACTCACAAGATTTACCTTTGACAGCGACGAATCATACACAAACGCGGAAAATACGTTTAACGAGCTGTTTAAGCTTGGTGTTGTTCCCATCGTAAACGAAAACGACACGATCTCCACGGCCGAGATAAAGATCGGTGACAATGATTCGCTTTCGGCCTATGTATCCGCAATGATCCATGCAGACCTTCTGATCCTCATGTCGGACATTGACGGACTTTACAGCGCAGATCCCAATAAGGATAAGGACGCAAAGTTCATAAGCGAAGTGGAAGACCTTGATAATTGCACCGCTAACGCGACCGATTCCGCATCAAGCGTTGGTACCGGCGGAATGCAGACAAAACTGCACGCAGCGGCCGTTGTTACAAAATGCGGCGCCGATATGGTGATAACAAACGGTAATGACGTCGAAAACATAAGACGCATACTTTCCGGCGAAAACACCGGAACGATCTTTACAGCTGCTTACGATGCATCATTTGACATCAGAAAAGAAAAATAAAAAGGAGGCAGGATCATATGGAAACTTATATCGAAGGTATCGGAAAACGCGCAAAACACGCTTCTAAGGTCACAAGAAATTACAACACCGATTTTAAGAACAATTGCCTTGATGCTTGCGCAAAAGCTCTTACCGAGAGATCGGGCGAGATAATAGCAGCGAACCGGAAAGACTATGACCTCGCGAAAGAAAACGGTATGAGTCCTGCGCTTCTTGACAGACTTGTTATCGACGAAAAACGTATCAAAGGCATGGCAGACGGCATAATCACCGTTAAAAACCTTAAAGACCCGGTTGGTGAAGTGGTTGAGACCGTAAACCGTCCAAATGGTCTTATGATCTGCAAGAGAAGGGTCCCCCTCGGTGTTGTTGCTGTGATATATGAATCAAGACCAAACGTTACAAGCGATGCATTTGCGCTTTGCTTTAAAGCCGGAAATGCCTGCATTTTGCGCGGCGGATCCGATTCAATAAATACCATTAAAGCCATAAGCGTCATTTTGCGTCAGACTCTTGCCGAGAATCAGGCTGATCCCGATGCCCTCATCATCATCGAGGATACCGACAGGGAACTTGTGGGTGAGCTCCTTAAGCAGAACGAATATGTTGATGTTATCATTCCCAGAGGCGGAAAGGGTCTCATCGACTTTGTTGTTAAAAATTCCACCGTTCCGGTTATTGAAACGGGTGTAGGTAACTGCCATATCTATGTCGATAAGGCTGCAGATCAGGAAATGGCCCTCGACATCATTGAGAACGCAAAGACACAGCGCTACGGTGTATGCAATGCCTGCGAATCCATTGTCATTCATTCCGAGATCTATGAGGAATTCCTTCCCAAGCTTTATGAAAGACTGACCGTAAAGCACGGAGTGGAGATAAGAGCAGATGAAAGGGCAAGAGAAGTCGTTCCCGAGCTTAAAGCTGCAACAGATGAGGATTATTATACCGAGTATCTTGATAAGATCATATCTTTAAAGGTTGTGGATCATTGTCCGGACGCTATTGAATGGGTCAACGAGCATTCCACAGGTCACTCGGAAGCCATTATTACAAAGAATTACAATCACCTTATGAGATTTTTGAACGAGGTGGATTCAGCCGTAGTATATGCCAATGCATCCACAAGATTTACCGACGGCGGTGAGTTTGGCATGGGTGCGGAGATAGGCATTTCCACCCAGAAGCTTCATGCAAGAGGACCCCTTGGCCTTAATGAGCTTACCACCACAAAATATACAGTATTCGGATCGGGACAGATAAGACCATGATAATTCCTGAAAAAGAGCCTGAAAGACAGCTGTTCTTTATCGACAGGCTTAAAGACATTTACAAAGATGAAAGTTTAAAAAGCGGAAAGGCTCTCACTTACCATGTTGAGACCTTCGGCTGCCAAATGAATTTCAAAGACTCCGAAAAACTTGCGGGAGTTCTTGAAGCTATAGGTTACAAAGAAGTTGATTCCGAAAAAGCGGACATTGTTATATACAATACCTGCACAGTCAGGGAGAACGCCAACACTAAGGTTTTCGGACGAATCGGATACCTCGGTACATTAAAACAGAAAAATCCGGGCATGATAATAGCCGTGTGCGGCTGTATGATGCAGGAACCTCATAATGTCGAAAAGATAAGAAAAAGTTATCCTTTTGTTGACATCATATTCGGAACACATAACATTTTCATGCTTGCCGAACTTCTTTACGAACATTTTGACGAGAAGAAAAAGACACTTATCGAGATCTGGGACGGCACCGACAGGATCGTTGAAGATCTGCCCTCAGCAAGGAAATTCGACTTTAAGGCCGGCGTCAACATTATGTACGGATGCAACAATTTCTGCACGTATTGCATAGTGCCTTATGTAAGAGGACGGGAGAGAAGCCGTGATCCGAAAGACATCATAAAAGAGATAAATGAGCTTGTTTCCTCGGGGGTTACTGAAGTGATGCTCCTGGGTCAGAACGTCAATTCATACGGAAAAGGGCTTCCGGAAGAGATAACTTTTGCCGGACTCCTTCGAAAAGTATGTAAAGAAACCGACATTAAACGGATACGCTTTATGACACCTCATCCGAAAGACCTTTCCGATGAGCTCATCGAAGTCATGAAGAATGAGCCCAAAGTATGCCCACATCTTCATCTTCCGCTGCAGTCCGGTAGCTCAAGGCTTCTTCAGAAGATGAACAGACACTATACAAAAGAAGGTTATCTTTCTCTTGTTGATAAAGTAAAGAAAGAGATGCCCGATATTTCACTTACCACAGATATTATCGTGGGTTTCCCGGGCGAAACGGAAGAAGACTTTAATGATACAGTGGATGTCATAAGAAAGGCCGGTTTCGATTCGGCGTTTACTTTCATTTATTCAAAAAGACGCGGGACGCCTGCTGCGGAATATCCCGATCAGGTGCCGGAAGAAGTGATCAAAGACCGTTTTGACCGTTTGCTGGAGGTGTGCAGGGAGAGTTCCGAAAAGGCACTTGAAAGACATTGAAACACTGTCAGGGACGTTCTTGTGGAAGATATCGACGATTCCGTACCGGACATGCTCACAGGACGCCTTTCCAATAATCTGCTGGTTCATTTTGTGGGCGAAAAAGACCTTGTCGGACAATATGTAAATGTAAGACTTACCGAAAATAAAGG